>Ga0272441_10000034_pt1 | contig 295656 bp, 253 predicted proteins | sample SSMProp6N_FD_193582 | JGI IMG/M metagenome (GOLD analysis project Ga0272441, IMG submission 193582) | Marine sediment archaeal communities from Little Sippewissett salt marsh, Falmouth, MA, United States - SSM-Prop-6N | ecosystem: Environmental > Aquatic > Marine > Wetlands > Sediment ...
TCTCTGGGACGGCACTTAGTACGTGTCATCTGGGCGATGTTGAGAGATGGACGAGACTACGAGATCCGGGAGGATGTCCACCCGATGACTTGAAAATCCAAGAGGGATGTTCAGGTCTTTATTTTTGACTCGCCGAACTCTCGTTTCGCAATCACGCTGATGGTCGAGTAGTGAAGACCCGTGTACGCAGCGACCTCCCGCAGCAAGTACTCGTAGACTCGTACCGCTTCGCAGATCCGTTCATCTCTTGAACGCTTGTCGGACACATTGGCGAAGAGCTCCTCGAGCGAAGGGCGCGCAGCCAGCCGCTGATCCCGAGGGATCTCTGTAGCCGCAGACTGCTCATCAAGAAGTGGCGCGAGCTGTCCAACGAAATCATCACTGCCCAGTAGATTTCCCCGCCGCAGCTGGCTCCAGACCTCGGCTCCACGTCCCTGTCGGACGAACCTCCGGTACTGCTGAGGCGCTTTCTTGAGGTCCTTGTCAAACTGGCCAAGGATCCAGTCCACAGTTAAGAAGGAAGGTCTCTCAATCTGCCGAGCCGTAGCTCTGTAGCTGCTCCATTTCCAGTCTCTCGGACTCCGGACCATCTTCGCTCTCACCGGATTCAGCACGACATATCGAGCCAGTTCCAGGAGATGGCTTTCCTTCTCGACTAGGATGGACTTGAAACGCCCTTGGAAGACATGTCCTGTGCGCTTCATGTGGCGATTGACCCATTGCGTGTATACGCCATTCAGATGACGCATTCCGCGCGACAGGTTCGCATTGGGCGTCTCGACGAGCAAGTGATAATGATTGCTCATCAGACAGTACGCATGGCAAATCCAGCCATACCGATCGACAACCTGCCCCAAAATGTCGAGAAAGCCTTCACGATCCGCATCGATGAAGAAGATCTTCTCACGAGCGTTGCCACGACTCGTGATGTGGTACACAGCTCCCTCGTATTCAACTCTCAGGGGTCTCGACATAGAAGCAGTCTAGCACATCATCACTCGAATATAAAGACCTGACCCCGGCGCTTCAAGGAGTACAAAGAAGTAATTGAGGCAGAAGCCGAGGACTCCGTGTCAAACACGAGGCGCGACCTTGCTCGATTCGGCACTGGGGCCATCATTTCAGCAATCTCGCTGGCTGCACTGCTTCTTCATTTTCATCCCTGAACTCGTCATCTGCATGAAGCGCCGCGCAACCAAGAGAAGGAGAGTGCAAGGGCCATCAGACTGCTGCTCATGAGACGGAATAGGAGTTGCGCTTGCACTGCGCTGCCAACGATGCGGTAGTCCAGATCCCAGGCTACTTACATCGGACAAGAAGAAGCGGTTCGCTCCTCCAGCAAACGGCATCAGCCGGATCCCAGCAGCGGGAGTTCCGGCGGAACTCCAAGCTGCTCTCAGCGGAGATCAGCCGAAGTAGCCAGCCATGAGGGGAATCTAGCAAGAGTTGAAGCTGAGGCCAAAGAGTAAAGACGTGACCCCGGCACTTCAGATTCAAGAATAAAGGCCTGACCCCGGTGCCCTCACGCTGCGCGGCCACGTCAGATCAATCCGCCCAACGATCAGCATGACCGTCGTTTCAGGCCGTGACGCGAAGCGGCGCGGTTTGAGACGTTCGAGTCGATGCGCTGGTTGGGCTCCTCTCAGTCATCCGACTTCGACAGTTGAGTGATTACACGTTCCAGTTCCAGAATCTCAATGTGCGCCGGACAGTCGGGCCAGTTGTGACGCCAACAGACAATTACATCACAACCATCTGGCGGGTGACCGTGGTCCCGGAAGTTCCGGCTTTCGTACTCAAACTCAATCCGGACACGTTGCCATTTGCCAGCGGCAATCTGCCGCTTGGCTTCGCAATCAGGGAAGCCGGCTTGTACGGCTTCCACATAGTATCCAAGTTCCTTGGCGACTATGCCGAACAGAAAGATGACACCGTTTTCGTTAATGGGTTCGTGCCGGAGCCCGCGGAAGTCAATCGGGTTGCCGTATGTCTGTCGACTGGCGAGCTTGGTGTGCTGAGGGACATCGGGGAGAGAAACGGGGATCTCGGTCTCGTCGACGACGTCAGGCGTGGGCGAGACCTTCGGTCTGAGGGATGGGGGAGCCGGGAGAAGAGCGATGACATCCGCCCACTCAGGTTTTCCGGTCGCGAACCTGCGGAAGTGCTCAGGAATGGCTGACCATGGCCCGAAGTGATTCGCGAACGAACTGACTCCGAAATTGCCCTCACGTCTGTACTGATTGCGCGTCGGGATTTCCCGATTGGCTCGGACCATTTCTCCCCAATCCCGAAGGAGGCCGGCATCGTCAAGCCGAACGTTGGTGTCGTTCATCTGTACACCTGCGGCCTTGAGCGCAGCGCTCCAGCTGGGGAAGTGCTTTAGCACTTGATACTCTGTCATGCCGGAGTGAGAGAGAAACTTATTGCGGGGAAGCGGCTCGCCCAGTTCCCGTGCCGCTGCGCGGATGGCATCAAGTATGTCAGTTCTTTGGGTCATCAATCATCTCTCTCTGAGCCCAACAATGATTAGTGTGCGAAGGTGCACACTAGCGTCTGGCCGCGTTCCGTTCCTGATTCGCCATTCCGGTTGCCGTTATCCTCCATTCTCGTCTCTCATCTTGACATTGGTATCCTTGCGTGCCAGTCTACTTCTCTTGCCTCTCTTGATCAAGACCACAGGGTGTCTTGCCACCGTGGCGCTTGGCGGGAAGCACAGGGCAGCAACGCAACTCTCAAGCAACTTCTGTCGGAGGAGAAGAAGCGGTTGATTTCTCAAGCCACCAGCACCAGACGGATCCCCAAGTCGGCAGTTGGAGCGGGGCCTCAAGTAACTCCAAGCTCCTCTCGGCAGAGTGCCGCCAAAGCAGCCAGCCATGAGGGAAATCTAGCAAGAGTTGAAGCTGAGGGTAAAGAGTAAAGACGTGGCCCCGGCACTTCGGATTCAAGAATAAAGGCCCGACCCCGCGCCGCTGGGCGTCAACCATCGCATAGTACAGCAGATTGCCTCGGGCAATCAAAGCCTGTAGATCGTTCTTCATCGACTCACACTTGGATGCCATGTCTGTCGTTCCCCTTTCTTCCCAGCATATCGCGCCCTTCACCTGCAGGAATGGAGCGGAGCTGAGTTCCCGTCAGCGTTCAAGGGACTTGTTGGCGTCTGGTGGCACTGGGGGCCAACCAGATACTCTTCTGCCCGGCTGACAATCTCCCGGAAGTCATCCTCGTATTGTGGATCGAGTGTGCCTTTCGAATCAGTTAGCCCTTTGACTTCAGCCCGGGCTTGCCTTGCCGACTTAGTGCGGACATCATCAGCTGGAATAGCAAAGAACCGATACTCTGGGAACTTCTCCCGCAACGCCGGGAGCATGTCGGCCTTGTCGGCGTCAAGCAACCCCACGACTCGGTGAAAGCCAAGCTGCTTCAAGAGAACAGCTATGGCTCGCATGTTCCCGGCTCCGCCAACTCCCCACCCGAAAAAGTCACCACTGACTGAGATCCGCAACTGCTTGAGGATGCCGCCGTATACGACGACATCCTCTTGCCCTTCCACCAACAGAATTCTGTCCTTGAGGAAGAACGCCTCGCGTGCCGACAGCCCCATGATGTGGGGATTATTGACGTTTGACAGAAGCCCTCTGAGCCCGTCCACAGCGTCCGTCTCAACCTGGAACACCTCACAGCCGGATCTGCTCCGACTCAGGCGTGCCACCTGCGCCCCATCAAAGAGTGCCGGGACATTAAGGAAATAGGGGGAATGCGTGGCGTAGACTACCTGCCGAGTAGCCGAGTAATGACAGAGCAGGGCTGAAAGCTTCTTCTGGAGCGAAGGATGAAGCGACAGTTCTGGTTCATCGATCACGATCACATCTCCCTCCTGGGAGTCGTGCAGGGCGTCAACGATGAAGAAAAGGCTCACAAGTCCCTCACCCATACCATCGCTATTGTGGTAAGCTTCACCTGCCTGGATCTTCAGGTAATACTGTCCTTGGTCTGACTGGTCTATTGTCCACTCCGGCAAGGGGTCGAGAACCTGACCTAAGACTTCGTCAAATGCGGGTCTGTTATCCAGAGCATGGAAAAGGCGGTGGGAAAAGCTGTCAAGGGGCGCACCTCGTTGCGGCGGCAGACCGACATTCGTTATGTATGACTCACGCTGCCATGTCCCTTTGCCGAAATACGGATTGAAGTACCTTCGGGAGGGAAGAGCAAAGACAACCGGCAATGGTTCAGCTCCTTCGCTAAGTGTCCATTCGGTTTCACTGCCGCCGGTTGTCTTGGTCTGAAGTGTATGAGTATGCCCCGCCGCCAACTTTGCCGTTATAGAAACACGATCATCCGCAGCTTTGTTCCGTTTCCCCTCAGTGAAGCTCGGTGCACGGTTCTTCTGCGAGAGGGCTCGGAGTGCCTCAATGACTGTGGACTTGCCGCCGTTGTTCGGCCCGACGAACATCGTCAGCCCGCTCCCAGCAACTCCGTTCGGTTCCGCAAACCGCACTACCTGTTGAGAAGCAAATCCGCGAAGTCCGTGGATGGTCAGTGATCGTATCGCCATGTCTCCCTTTCTCTGCGCCAACGTCACACATGAGACGCTTCAGATTCCGCGCTTTGCGCGGTATCTGAAGTCGCTTCTCCATGCGATTGTTGTGTGTCCTTTTCCTTCCATTTGATGTGCGCAACCACGCTGAGCAAGAAGGCAACGGCAATGATGCTCAGGCCGATCTTAAGGAAGTACTTGGCGCGATACTCCCGAACCCACTCCTGAAGGATGAAGTCTGTTGTGAGTGGTACTGCCTGAGAATTGCCTTGAACGGCAACGTGAACGATTTTCAGGTGGACACCGCCGATTGCGATTGGCTGATTCTTTACAACTGCAACAATCGGCTCGTTTGGTAGCGACGAGCGATTGGAACGGATAATGTGGACAAGCTCGGCAAAGCCGGGCTTATCGCTCTCCACCATGCCGTTCATCTTTCCATCTCCTATTTTTGTGTCAAATGTATCCAAATCCGCTATTGCAATGCGGATGCTCTCCCACTTGGGACACTGATCAATCATCCGGTGGACTGGTGTGAATGAGTCCATGACGATGACAATCGTTCCCACGAATGCAAGAACAGCGGCCCAAAAGGATGCATGGTTTTCAATTCGCATTCTTCATCTCCTGACACACGACGGTCCAAATCAGCGGCGCGGTTTCCCGCGTACGCTGGATTTGTCTTGTTCGGCTCGCTACTTATAACATGTGTCCTTGCTGATGAACTGTTGGTCCTGTGCAGACCAATACACGGTGACTCGCGTCATGTACTGATCAGGCTTTTCGCCAAGCATGCCAGAATAGGTCAGGTGCGTAGTGGTCTCGAAAGTGTTTGAAGGGTCTGTCACAGCAGAATACATCTCCTCAGTCAGACCCAGGGCTAGCGTTCGCGTTGTGTCTTTCGCGACAGCGGTGGGCGCGAGACGTGGGGTCCCGATCGTCTTCCCATTCAACTTGACCTCGAACGTACCTTGCACCTGTGTTGCTGGGATATCGGCGATGTTCACCAGGTGCATCTTGACCGATCGGGGAAATGCTTTGCCCGTTGAATCTCCTGCAGGGCCTGAGAACTCGTGACTACCTATCACAACCAGAGGTCGGTTTCGGAGCATGAATTCCTTCTCTTGCAGCTCAACCGATTTGCTCGACAGTTCTAGCGAACTCACAGCGACAGCGATTGCCTTCTGAGACTGGCATAGAGAGATGCCACCCAGAATGATGGCCACCACCACACTGGCGACTCCGGCAGTCTCGTACAGAGGCTTCCATCTCGCCAAATGTCGAAGAAACCGAGACCGGTCGTTTACCACAGTATCTCTGATCTCTGAACACATGCCTCTTCCCTTCCTGTTGCCGAACGGCATGCCGATCAGTCGCGGCCGTAGGCCGTCTGCTGCATCGGCCTGTTAGATGGCGTCACTCTACAGTGAACTTGTCAGATGCACCCCCACAGCCTACGGTGACCACCCGACACATGAACTCAGCTCCGTCTGTCTTGACCTGATGAACCGCGTTCCTATTGACCACAATCATGTCCCCGGGGCCAAGCGTATAGCTCTTACCCTCGACCTCGATCCCCATGGTACCTTCGAGAACCATGTACATCTCGGTACCGGCGCGATGAAAGTGCAGATCCTGTGCAGCGTGATGATTGAAGACGGCAACTTCAGTGTCTTGCATGACTTGCACCGGACACTTCTGGCCGGGGCTATCCGGTGGGCCCCAGACAACGTGTGTGGCCAGCCGTTCGGTCTTCTCGAATAATCCTGTCACTATCACTTTCCGAGCACCGCGCTTGTCGGGTTTCAGAGCAATGTCGTTCTCTAGGGATTCCTTCGTAACCAGAAGAGCTTCGGGCATGAAGTACCTCCTATGACAACGCGTCTTGTCTATCTAGCAATGATCGATGTGCGAAGGTGCACACTAGCCTCTGGCTGCGTTCCGCTTCTCATTCGCCGTTCCGGCTGCCCTTCTCCTACTTTCTCGTGTCTCATATTGCCCTTGGTCTCCTTGCGTACCAGTCTACTTCTCTCGACTTGCTTGATCAACTTCGACTCAGCCTTGCCGTACCTCACGCCTCTCGCATCTCCCACCCGCACGTTTCGAAGCGCAGAACGCTTCGAAACTGCAGGCGTCTGCCCCATGACGGTTCACAGACGCCCCTTTGCCCCTGGCTGTTCGAGCTGCTCAGACACTGCTCGAACAGCTGCAGTTTCGCGCTCGACACACATGCGCGAAACGCCGGATCCAATCCCTTCCTCCGATTCCCGCGCAGCCCTTGCCTCCCTCACCCGCAGCGTGTTTCGCGTAGCGGCTCTCCCAGCGCGAAACCGCTCCCCGCTCGGCTTCCCTTGACATCGGCCGAGCGGGCAGTATACTCTGTAACCGAATACGTTACTCATTCACAAGGACACAGCCATGCCCAGAGCGTTCACGGAGGTTGAGAGAGAGGCGATCCGACAGAAGCTGATGGATGCGGGACGTGCTTGCTTCCTGCGTTACGGCTTGAAGAAGACGACGATTGACGATTTGGTCAAACCAGCGGGGGTCGCCAAGGCGAGCTTCTACCTCTTCTTCGCCAGCAAGGAGGCCCTGTACATCGACCTGTTGATGCAAGAGTTTCCAGCGATGATCGAACGGCTGGTCGAAGCTTCGTTCGGTGCCACCGAGGATACGCGCGATGCCCTGGTGTTGCTGATCAAGGGCATTGCCCACGAGGTCCAGACCAATGAGTTCTCGCGGATCATGCTCGACGATCCCACCCAACTCGAACGCCTGACTTCGTCGATGGATCTCGACGGCCTGCTTCAACGCGCCTCGGCGGGATACGCCCCGCTGGTGGCGAAGGTCGTGGAAGCCCAGGCACGCGGCGAGATCGTCGAGGGCAATCCACAAGAGATCCTCTACTCACTCGGCCTGATCAAGCTGCTGGCGTTCAACCGAGACAAGCTGCCACCGGGGCTGTACGACTCGATGATGGAGTTCGTTCCCCAGGTCCTCGCCGATGGATTGACCATCCGCACCCATCGCGGTGCGGGCGAGGCCGTAGGGGCTACGTCCGATCGGGAAGCGAAACGGAGGGAGTCATGAACCGGACCTTAGCTAGGATGGCGTGGAGGAACCTTTGGAGGCACAAGCAACGGACGCTCCTGATGATCGCCACGGTTGGGGTGGGCAGCCTGGTGATTCTCGTGCTGTTCGGCTTGTCCGACGGGGTGATCGGCTCGATGACGGCCACGCAGATGGACTGGAACCAAGGCAGTTTCCAGGTTCGCTCCGTAGGCTACGCCGACGATCCGGGCCCGGAGCAGGCCCTCTCTCCCGAGCAGGTCGATGCGGTGCTCGCTGCGTTGACGCCGTTGCGAAAAGCAGCCATCGCACCGCGAATGGAGACGGGCGGGATGATCCGCACGGCCTACGGGACCGACGGGGTGATGCTTCGCGGGATCGATCCGGTACAAGAATCGCTGGTCACGAACCTCGATTCGCTCATCGTCGAGGGAACCTATCTCGATGGCGAGGGTCAGGTTCTTCTCACGACGTCGCTGGCGGAGGATCTCGACATCCTCGTGGGCGAACGGATCGTGCTGTTGGCCCTCAGTAGCCAAGGGTCGGAATCGCGCGCGTTCATCGTGACCGGCCTGTTCGAATCGGCGAGCCTGGATCTCGAAAAGATCGCGATGGTCTCGATCGACGATGCCCGGGCGATGACCGGCGTCGAGGGCGCCACGGCGCTTGCGGTGGCCTTGCCCAAGGGCGTGTCGGCCAGCCGGTCGGTGACGGAGGCGAGGGAATTGCTGGCGGGTCAAACCGGCGTCACGGTGGCCGACTACTTCGATCTCAATCCGTTTGCCCGGTTCATGATCTCCGGCGCGACGGTCAAGATGATCCCGTTTGTGCTGATGATCAGCCTGATGGCGGGATTCGGTGTAGCCAATACGTCGTTCTACTCCGTCCTCGAGCGGACGCGCGAGTTCGGCGTGATGACGGCGGTCGGAATGAGCCGCAGGCTCCTCGCACGCCTGGTGTTGCTGGAGTCGACGATGGTCGCGGCGATCGGGTTCCTGCTCGGCGGAGGCCTCGGATACTGGGGGCTCCTGTACCTCAGCCGAAACGGCCTCAGCCTGTCGCTGTTCGAAGAGGTCGGCCGCGGCGTCGGCCTGCCGAAGGTGATCTACGCGTCGTCGTCGGGGTGGTATTGGGTCGCGGCGTTCAGCGTGGTGGTGTTTACCGCCCTCGCGGCGGCTTGGTATCCGGCGCGGCGCGTCAACCGGCTGGAACCGGTGACGGCAATCCGTGAAGGGTAGGGAGGATTCTCCGATGAAACGATTCATGCTAGCACTCCTTGTACTGACGGGTTCGCTCGTGACCGTGTCCGCGCTGGCGCAAGAGGCGCCGCTGGATGCCGAGACGATTCTCGATCGCGTCAATGCGGCGTGGCAGGGCGACAGCTTCCACGGAATCATGCGCCTGGAGATCGTCCTCGGCGGACAGACGAAGTCGCACAAGCTGGAGGTGTGGACGCTCGGCGACGAGCTGGCGCTGGTCCGTGTGCTGGAACCGGCGATCGACCTCAACTCGGGCTACCTACAGACGGGCGACGACCTGTGGTTCTACTCCCCGGCGGTCGGCTCGATTAAGCTTCCGTCCGTCGCGCTCGGCGATGCGCTGTTCGGCGCGGGGCCGTCACTGGAAGACCTGTCGCACGGGACGCTGTCGGATGAATACGGCGCCAGCGCTGAAGAGACCGACACGGGATACGCGCTGACGCTGGTTCCTCACCCGGATGCACCGGTGGTGTACGGCAAGCTCGAGATCGCGGTGACGGCAGACTACGTGATCGAACGCCTGGTGTACTACGACCAGCGCGCAAATGCCGTGCAGACGGCGGTGTTCACGGATGTGGCCGAGTTCGGCGAGCGCCGGTTCGCGACCACGGTGACCATCGAAGACTCGTTCGGCGACCGGACGATCCAACGAATCGACGAACTGCAGTTCGATCTCGAACTCGAGCCGGGGTTCTTCAGCCTCGAGACGTTCGAATCCTGGGGTGAGAACGAATGAAGGCAGCGATACGGCACATGATGCGGAATCGTCGAAGGACGATTCTGACCCTGCTGGCGGTGCTGATCCCGGTCTACTTCCTGGTGATGATGTTCGGGTTCATCAACAGCATGATGCAGGACATGTTCGATTCCTCGACCCGGTTCGATACGGGGCACCTGCAGATTCGCGCGGAGGAGACCAAGGGCTCCGGCTCGGCAATCCCGTTGATCCGCGATACAAGCGGCGCACTCGATGCCCTGGCATCGGTTGAGGGGATCGAGTGGTCGACGGTGCGGCTCGACCTTCCGGCGTTGGCAAGTGTCGGAGACGAGACGCGCACGGTCTTCCTGCGCGGCGTGGTCCCGGAGGAGATCGACCCGGTCAGCAACATGGCGGAACGGATGGTCGAGGGCTCGTTCCTCACCAGCGAGAGCGACGGAGTGATCGTCGGAGAGGAACTGGCCGAACTCCTCAGGCTGGAGGTCGGCGATGACATGGTGCTCCTGGGCGCGCACCCCGAGGCGAGCCTCGGCGCGCTCCGTACGCCGGTGGTGGGGATCTACAAGGCGCCGGAGGCGACGATGGGCCGGATGATGATCCTTGCAAGCCTCGCGACCGCACGCCGCCTGGCGCGAAGCGACACGGCGGCAACGGCGATCGTTGTCCGCATCGACGAGGTCCGGAGCGTGTCGGATACCGCACGCCTCGACAGGGCGGCTGCTTCGCTGCGCGCGGTCCTGCCGCCGGGGTTCGAGGTGAAGGATTGGCTCGATCTCGTGCCGTTCGTCTCGGGCTACCTGAAGATCCTGACCCCGATGATGATCATCATGGCCGTCGTCTTCTTCGGCCTCGGGGCGCTGGTGGTGGTGAATACGCTGTACCTGTCCGTCATGGAACGCACGCGCGAGATCGGCCTGATCCTCTCGCTGGGCGCTTCGCGGGCACGCGTGATGCGGATGGTCCTCATCGAAGCGGGATTGATTACCCTGGCCGGCGCCTTCTACGGTGCGGTCGTCGGCGTGCTCCTCGTCGTGATCGTCGAGGCGTTCGGCGGCATCCCGCTGTGGGGCCAGATGGCGGCCTACATGAAGGAGATCGGCATCAGCCCCGTCCTGCACATGAGCATCACGGCGCAGGAGGTCCTGTTGTCGGCAGGCGCGATGGCGGTTGTGGCGATGCTGGCCGCGTGGCTGCCCGCAAGAAGAGCGGCGAAGCTGGAACCGATGGAGGCGATGCGATATGTCGAATAACCCTTTGATTGCCACACAGGATCTGAAGAAGACGTATGTGACCGAGACGGTCGAGACCCCGGCGCTGCTCGGTGTAGACATGGCGTTGCACGAGAAGGAGTTCACCGCCATCGCCGGGCCGTCGGGCTCGGGCAAGTCAACGCTCCTGCACCTGCTGGGCGGGCTCGACCGGCCGACCTCGGGGGAGATCTTCCTCGAAGGGCAGGCGATGTCGGGGCTGTCCAAGGATCAGCTGGCGAGACTCCGGATGACCAACATCGGCTTCGTCTTTCAGGCGTACAACCTGATCCCGGTGTTGACGGTCCTCGAGAACACGGCCTTTGTCCTCGAGTTGCAGGGCGTGGCGCGGAGCGAACGGATCCAACGGGCACGGAAGATCCTCGGCGAACTGGGGATCGAGCAGTACGCCGACCAATACCCTCACCGGATCTCCGGCGGCGAGCAGCAGCGCGTCGCGGTCGCCCGGGCGGTGGTCAGCGATCCGTCGATCGTGCTCGCCGATGAGCCAACGGCCAATCTCGACACCGCGACGAGCCACGAGTTGATCGATCTGATGCGCCGGCTCAATGAGCACAAGGGGGCCACGTTCCTGTTCGCGACCCACGACAACCGGCTCCTCGACCGGGTCAACCGCCTGGTGACCCTCGTGGATGGAACCATTGCGGGCGATGAGGTTCGCACGGCGGACTGACGGGTTTTCCGCTGGTCTGCCGGAGTGGTTCGAGGGTCGACCCGCGCGCGAGGCGTTGCCTCACAGCGGGGCGGCCTTCTCTTTCAGGGCTTCGACGTGCTCGTACGGCAGCCGCACCAGGCCGAGGCTCGGCCGGGTCGAATCGGTGCCGTGGTCGTCCGATCCGCCACTGACGAGGAATCCGCGCTGCGCGGCTTTGGCCGCTAGAAGCTTCGGCGCGATCGACAGGTTGGGCGAGTTGGGGTCGCGGTACGGGTACACGGTCTCCAGGGCATTCACCCCGGCATCGGCCAGCTGATCGAGAAACCGGTCCCAATCCTCGACGTGCATCAGACACGGATGCGCGACCGACACGACGCCCCCGGCGCCGCGCAGAACGCGGACGGCTTCGGCAAGGGCCACCTTTTCCAGCGGCACGAAGCACGGCTGTCCCTTGCCGATCAGGGTCCGGAACGCCTGGTCGGTGTCGTCGAGCACACCCTTGGCCACCAGGACCCGGGCGATGTGCGGCCGGCCGATGTTGCCTTCGGCATTGGCCCGCACTTCATCCATGTGGATGTCGATCCCGTTCTCGCAGCAGCGCGCGACGATCTTCTCCATCCGCTCGAACCGAGCCCGTTCCATCCGGGATAGAACTGCCTGAAGCGCGGCGTTCGCCGGATCGATGAAGTAGCCGAGCAGTTCGCCGGATACCCCGTCGAAATCGACCTTCATCTCCACCCCGGTGATCACTTCGATGCCGTGATGCGTCGCCACACGGGTGGTGAGGTCGCCGGAGATCGCATCGTGGTCGGTGACGGCGATGCACCGCAGGGCGCCGGCCTTGGCACGTCGAACGAGGTCGGCCACGGTCTGGGTTCCGTCGGAGGCGACGGTGTGAAGATGGAGGTCTGCAAATCCGAGGGTCATCGTATCCAGGAGCTTACGCGTTTCGCTGCGCCGCCGCACGCACGACGTGTTCCATCAGGAGCGTCGTGGTCAATGGACCGACGCCGCCGGGCACCGGGCTGAGCGCTGCGGCCACGCCGGAGACGGACTCGAAATCGGTGTCGCCGACCAGCTTCTCGCCGTTCCAGTTGGTGCCGACGTCCACGACTACGACGTCCTTGCCAACCAGGTCCCCGGTCAGGAATCCGGCCCGGCCAACGGCCACGACCACGATGTCGGCCGCGCGGGTGTGCGCAGGTAGATCGATCGTCTTGGAGTGGCAGACGGTGACGGTGGCGTTTCGCGATAGCAGCAGCAACGACAGCGGCCGGCCGACCACGAGGCTTCGTCCGATCACCGCGACCCGCTTCCCGGCGAGCGGAATCCCATGGCCATCGAGAAGCGCGATCACCGCTTCGGCGGTTGCGGGCGCAAAGCCGGAGCGCCCCGCGAGCAAGCGGCCGAGCGATTCGATCCCCGCGCCATCGACGTCCTTGCCGGCGGGCAGGCGTCCGCGCAGCGCCTCGAGGTCGATCCCGTCGGGCAGCGGGGTCTCGATCATGATCCCGTGCACGCCGGGATCGGCGGCGAGGTCCTCGACGCAGGAGGCAAGGCCACCGGTGGTCTCTTCGGGCGGCCGAACCGCGTCCACCACGATTCCGAGCTTCTCCGCCAACCGCTTCTTGGAGCGGAAGTACGACAGCCCGGCTTCATCCTGTGTGGCCATCACCACGGCCAGACGCGGTTGGCAGCCGGAGGCCCGCAAGGCTTCCACCTGTGCCGCGATCTCCTGCTGCCGCGCGACGGCGATCGGTCGGCCTTCAAGACGGGTCGCGCTCACCGTACTCCTTCCAGATGGCATCGAGGATGCCGTTGACAAACGATTGGGCGTGCTCGGTTCCGAACCGCTTGGCCAATTCCACCGCTTCGTCCATCGCGACTTCGGCGGGGATCTCATCGAAGTAGAGGAGTTCGTACAGCCCGATCCGCAGGATGTTCCGGTCAATGGCCGCGAGCCGCTGGAACTTCCAGCCGACCGTTCGCTCGGCCAACATCTCATCGAGCGCGTCCCGGCGCTCGACGATCCCGTTGAAGACGTGCTCGATGTACTCCCGTTGGTCGCCGGGATCGGTCTCTTCGAGCATCTCTTCCAAGGAGGCGGGGACGAACTCGATCTGATACAGGGCGGACAATACGAACTCACGTGCCTCTGTGCGTTGCATCAAGAGCCAGGGATCCGCGCGAAGAACGCCTTCATGCGCTGGGAGATCTGCCCACGTGCGTCCGTCAAGAGCCCGATCAGGAACCCGGCGGCGCCGAATCCGACCAGGATCAGAAACGTCCGCCAGCCGGCGATCACGAAGACCAGGCCGGCAAGAATGCCGCACGCGGCGCCGATGATCCTATTGTTCAGTGTCAATTGCATCCTCGACCTTCTCCTCCGTTGCCTGCGGACTTCCGGTCTGGATGCTCCGGACAATGACAGACACCTTCTTGACGACGACACCCGTTCGCTGCGCGATCTCGCGCGCCAGCTCACGCTGGATCCGCTCGCCGACGGCGGGCACGATCTGATCCGCCCCGAGCACCGTGCGGACCGTAATGCCCACGCCGTCCCCGAGGTGCGCAAGCCGGATCCGGAACCGCTCGATCCCGATCTCGTTGCGCAGGATGCCGCTGATCGATTCCTTGATGGCAAACGGCGAAACCCCGATCCGGCCCCAGTCTCCCTCGTGGGAGAATAGGCCAGCGTTCAGCCGGTCGTCCATCAGGCCGATCAGGTAGCGGATCGCGGCCAAGACCAGCGCAGCGCCGAAGAGAATCAGAACGAGCGTCCCCGGGAACGTGTCGAAGAACGAAACGGCAGCGACCATCGAAATGTCCGTGGCCCCGGTCACGATCAGCGCTACCCCGAGTCCTCCGATGATCACCAGGGCGGCCAGGTTGGCTACGCTTCGGATGGCTCGCATTCTTCCTCGCTATCGTCGAGCGGCTCCTCCGGCTTCACCAGCCGTTGCACCTCGACATTGACGGCATTGACGCTCAGGCCCGTCATTCGCTCGATCTCCGCCTTGATCCGGGTCTGAACCTGCTTGGCCACCTTGTGGATCGGGTTTCCGTACACCACGGTGATGCGGACGGTCACGTTGACGACATCGCCTTCCACGGACGTGTCGACGTATCGCTTCATCCCCTCACCGCGACGGAACGAGCTGTCCCCCCGCCGAAGGTTCGCGATTCCGTCGATCTCCGAGATGGCAATCCCGGCAATCGCGGTGACAACATCTCTGGAAATCCCGACGCTTCCTTTGTCCCCTTCTGGCATGTCCGGCCTCCTCACAACTCCTGTTCCATCTCGTGCGTATGCGGCGGAACCACTTTCTTCACGTAGACATCGATGCTCGACACGTTCACGCCGGCCATCTCCTCGATGTCTTGCTGAACGTTCTTCTGGACGCCCTGCGCCACCTCGTGCACCGGGTATCCATACTCGACCGCGATGCGCAGCTCGAGCCGCGCGGTGTCTTCCGCCAAATCCGTCTTGATGTTCGGAGCGATATCCTCGCCGCCGAAGATGCTCATCAGGCCGCCGGAGCTACCGCCCGATCGCGCGATCCCATCCACCTTCTCCGCGGCGATCTTGGCGATGGACGTGATGACGTCTTCCGCAATGGTGATCCGGCCGTCTTCATCGACAATTTCGACCTTCTTCTCGGCCATCGTCCCTCCTTGTTACACGCGCTCCACGTAGATTCCCGTTCGGGTATCGATCTTCAGGGTGTCGCCTTCCTTGACGAACAGCGGGACCGAAACGACCACGCCGGTCTCCAGGGTGGCGGGTTTCTCGACGTTGGAGACCGTATCGCCCTTGACGCCGGGCTCGGTGTGGGTCACCTTCAGCTCCACGAACGTCGGCGCACTGATCTTCACCAGTTCGCTGTTGTGGTAGTAGCCGATCACGTTGTTGCCCTCCAACATGTAGTCGGCCTGGCTGCCGAGGATCTCCTTGCTGATCGGAAATTGGTCGAAGGCTTCGGTATCCATGAACACGTAGTCCTGCCCGTCGTGGAACAGGTACTGAAGCTGCCGGGACTCGAGGAACGCCGATTCGGTGTTCTCCGGCCCCTTGAACGTTTCGCTCGTCACGCGGCCGCTCTTGAGGTGCCGCAGCTTGGTCTTGGCCACGGCGCCCGCGCGCCCGCGCTTCGAGTGTTCGTACTCGACGATTTCGTACAGCTCACCCTCGTAGACAATCGTCATTCCGCGTCGCATTTCACTGACTGACAAGCCCATATTCAGTTGGCTCCCTTCACGTCATCGTCGTTCACTTCGATCCATCCTCGCTGCAACGTCGATGACGCTCCACCGTGGACCCATGCACTCCCTAAGGCGTGTAGCCGTCCGGCCAACGCAGGATTCTCAACCCCACCTGGGTGATCCCTCGTTCGATCGTTCCCAGTTTCGCCGCCGCCCCCTTGGACAGGTCGATGATCCTGCCTTCGATGAACGGCCCCCGGTCATTGATTCGCACGACAATGCTTCGGCCGGTCTCGAAATCGGTGACCCGCACGAGGGTGCCGAACGGCAGCGTCTTGTGCGCGGCGCTGATCCCGTTCATGTCGTACACCTCGCCGTTGGCAGTCAGGTTGCCGTCGAACCCCGGACCGTACCACGAAGCAATGCCGACCTCATAGTACGGCGCAACCAAGAATGCCGTTGCCGCGATCCCGATCAATGCAGCCGCCCCAAGCAGGTAAAGCGTCCATTCTTTCACAATCTCCCAGTATAGAATGTTCCCCAAGGGGTCACAAGCGTCTGGAGGCCCGACGTTTGCGCCAGGCGGAGTAGGCCCGGTCGGCTACGATGTGCGTGACGTTCGGGAGGTACAGCCCGGCAAACACCGCGCAGAGCAGACTCAACGAAGGCCGCCCCACCTGGATCGCGCGCTTGGTGGCCAACGCCGCCAATGAAACGATGGCGAGCACAACCGCCACCAGGTACAAAACGCGCGTCAGCGGACCCAAGAGGAGGTGATGCGAGATCCTCCGGTGCCGGAACATCCCGGCGTACGGCAACCACAGCCAACGCAGGATCCCCCAGCGTCGCGCGGCGCGGCTACGGCTCAGATCCAGATCGGGACTGAGGAAGATCATCGAGAAGACGTACGCGCCGGCAAACGCGGCCACGGTCGACACGGAGACGAAGCCGAGGTGAACCAACGCCGCTCCCAGTCCACACCAAGCCGGCAGCAGACCGGCTTCCATGCGCAGGTGGGTCCGTCCGGAGGGCATGGCAAGACTATGCCAGGGAACCGCGTGAGAGACAAGCTTTGCGCATGCTTGACGCCTGCCGAACGCTTGGTTACAATGCGTTAGCAAACTGGAAGCCTAAGTGCTAATCACCCCTCAAAGGAGGAGATTCGAGATGACGATCAAGCCGTTGGGGAAACGCATTCTGGCCAAGAAGCTGGAGAGCGAGGAACGGAAGTCGCCTGGAGGTATTGTCCTTCCTGATACGGTTCGAGATGAGAAGGTCGTGCGTGCAAAAGTCCTGGCGATCGGGACGGATGAGAAGTTCGAAGTCAAGGTCGGTGACGAGATCATCGTCGGCAGCTTCGCTGGCACGGAGATCAAGAAGGGCGAGGATAAGCTGATTCTCGTCAAGGAAACCGACGTCCTCGCGATCGTCGAGGAATAAGAAGGGGGATCGGACCAATGGCAAAAGAAATCATTTTCGGTGAAGAAGCACGTCGCAAGATGAAGGCCGGCATCGACAAACTGTCGGACGCCGTTCGCATCACGCTGGGGCCCCGCGGCCGCAATGTGATCATCGACAAGAAATTCGGCAGCCCCGACATCACCAACGACGGTGTCACCATCGCTCAGGAGCAGGAGTACAAGGACGAGTTCGAGAACATGGGCGCCCAGCTGGTCAAAGAGGTCGCGTCCAAGACGAATGACATCGCCGGCGACGGAACCACGACGGCAACGATTCTCGCCCACTCGATGATCGAAGAAGGGTTCAAGAACCTCGCCGCAGGCGCAAACCCGATGGAGCTGAAGCGCGGACTCGAGAAGGGGTCTCAGGCGATCGTCGAAGAGCTCCGCAAGACGAGCCGCGAACTCAAGACCAAGGAGGAGACCGCGCAGGTCGGCGCCATCTCCGCCAATGACGAAGCGATCGGCCAGATCATCGCCGATGCCATGGAAGCGGTCGGAGAAGACGGCGTCATCACCGTCGAGGATTCCGACACGATCGAGACGTACTTCGACGTGGTCGAGGGAATGCAGTTCGACCGCGAGTACATCTCCCCGTACTTCGTCACCGACCCCAAGAAGATGGAGGTTCTGCTCGAAAAGCCTCTCATCCTCGTCACCGATCAGGAGATTAAGAACGCCGCCGACATGGTCCCGCTGCTTGAGAAGGTCGCGCAGGCCGGTCGCCCGATCCTGATCATCGGCAAGGACGTCACCGGCGAAGCCCTGACCACACTGGTCCTCAACAAGCTCAAGGGCACGTTGACCAGCTGCGCCGTCAAGGCCCCCGGATTCGGTGACCGCCGCAAGGCCATGCTCGAAGACATCGCCGTGCTCACCGGCGGAACCGTTGTGGCCGAAGATGCCGGCATGCAGATCAAAGACACCACCCTCGACATGCTCGGTACGGCCGAGACGGTCAAGGTGGACAACAGCAACACCACGATCATCGGCGGAAAGGGCAAGGCCGAAGCGATCGAGGGACGCGTCGAACAGATCGAAGCCCAGATCGAGACCACCGATTCCGACTACGACCGTGAGAAGCTGGAAGAGCGCAAGGCCAAGCTCGCCGGCGGTGTCGCCGTCATCAAGGTCGGCGCCCCCACCGAGACCGAGCTGTCCGAGAAGAAGCACCGGATGGAAGACGCGCTCGAGGCGACCAAGGCCGCGGTGGACGAAGGCGTCCTCCCCGGTGGCGGTGTCGCGCTCGTGAACGCCTCCAAGGTCCTCGACAGTTCGAGCTTCTCCGGCGACGAAGCGGTCGGCGTGGCGATCCTCAAGCGGGCGCTCGAAGCCCCGCTCCGCCAGCTGGCGCTCAATGCCGGATTCGAAGGCGCAATCGTCGTGGAGAAGGTCAAGGAACAGAAGCCGGGCGTCGGATTCGATGTGGCCACCGAGCAGTATCGCGACATGTTCGAGGCCGGCATCATCGACCCGACCAAGGTGACGCGTTCGGCTCTGCAGAACGCCGTTTCCATCGCCGGAATGCTCCTGACCACCGATGCGCTGGTCGCGGAGATCAAGGACAAGGACGACGCGGGACCTGCGATGCCGCAGATGCCTGGAGGGATGCCCTACTAGGCCTTCCGCATACAAGCTTGCTGAGCCCCCTTTGCCCAACTATGATCGGGCAAAGGGGGCTTTTTCGATCATGGGCAGTCGGCTGGGATTGGCACTGGGCGGAGGCGGCGCGCGCGGACTCGCCCATCTGGGCGTATTGATCGCCCTGACGGAGGCGGAGATCCCGATCTCCGTGATCGCCGGAACCAGCATGGGTGCCGCCATGGGCGCTGTACGCGCAATCGGCGCCGACCTGCGGAAGGTCGAGGCGCTCCTTCACTGCCTCGACTTGAACGATCTCCTTCAGGTCACCGGCAGCACGATGCGAGAACTCCAGAAAGTCATCGGCCGGAGCATGGTCGAGTACGTGCGCGGTTCCAGCTGGCGGGACGGAGACGGCGTTCCCAATGACTTGGCACGGCTGAATGAACTGTACTCCTTGCTGACCGCCAACAAGACGTTCGACGAGGTCGTGATCCCGTTCGTGGTGGTTACCGCCGATGTGGAGACGGGGCGGCGTGTGCTGCTCGATCGCGGGAAGCTCTACCGGGCGATCACCGCAAGCACGGCCGTGCCCGGAATCTTCTCACCGGTCGCCCATCACGGGCGGCTCCTGATCGACGGCGGCGTGGTGGACAAGCTGCCGGCCGATGTCACAATCGACATGGGCGCCACGGCGGTGATCGCCGTGGACACCGGAGCGCCGGCAGACCGACCGGTCGACACCTGTTTGGACGCGCTGCTTCAGGCACAACGTGCCACCTCTCAGCAGCTCACGCAGCTCCAACTCGAGTGTGCCAAGCAGCGTCTCGATGGCCGTCTGCTGACACTCCGGCCCAAGATCGGATGGATCAAGATGTTTGAGTTCGAGCACACCAATGCCGCGATCCAGGCAGGGATCGATGCCGTCGAGGCACACCTCGACGACATCCGATCCCTCCTCCGCGAGGTTCCCGTCTCCGGGGCTACCCGCCCGGCACAAACGCCCCACTGACCGCTTGGCCGGTGTGCCCATCGGGATCGGTGGCCAGAACCCGGAGGATACAGGGGTCTCCTGTATGGGCCTGTTCGCCGTTCCAGGCATACATCCCGCCGTTGGCGAGCGAGGCGATCACCGGCTGCCACGTCTCTCCGGCATCGGCCGAGAACTCCACCGCCATCCGAAGCGCAGCATCCTCGCCATCCGGATCCGAGGCCGTCCAGGTCAGAACCACCGGCAGCGCGACCGTTCCCGCAAGCGGCGACGTGATGACGACCCGTGGCTCCACGCGCCAGCGCTTGGTCGCGCGATTCTCTGCTCCGGGGGTCCCGAGAATGATCGCTCCATCCTCTGCTACGCATCCGGCAGCCTGTTCCGCACAGCTGGCCCACGCAGCCGTCTCGCCCCATGGTTCCACCCGTTCCATCGTGGCGTACGGCGGCTCACCGCTTCCGCTCGACCCCGCCGGCCAGCCGATTTCGGCGAATGCACAGCGGTCGGCGACCTCACCATCTGCATCCAGCAAAACGATGTCCGCCCCGGTGTTCGACAAGCCACCGGTGTAGATGCAGTCCGCCTCGATGCCGGGCACCGAGCTGTCATCCGTGCGCTCGAGCAGGAAGTATCCGCCCGGCTCGATCACCGCGCCCGCTTCGCTCCCGCCCAAATCGATCGCCAGATCGCCTAGCACGAGCCGCCAGCCGGATAGATCGACGGCCGCCTCGGACCGGTTGTGTAACTCGATCCACTCGTCGTGTGCACTGACCGTGGTTCCGGCCCACGCCACCTCGTTGATGATCACCTGTGCGTACGCGCCCACAGGCACAAGCAGGCCGATCAGAAGCATCAACCCGATCCGCACATATCCACGCTCTCTCGCCATATCTCCTCCTTTCTGTCCCTTTCTGCCATTTGTTGCTCCTTGCTTCACTTACATGCCAGCATAGCGCCAAACCCTCGTCGAGGCAAGCCGCTTGCCGACCCGTCGCGCCAAACGTAGAATGGCTTAAGCTTTCGAGAATCGACGCCCAACCAAGGAGACCGACGTGCTCATCGAACAGCTGTCAACGGGAGGAGACCGGAACCTCGCCTATGTGGTCATGGATGAGGACACGCGCCGCGCGGCAATTATCGATCCGTCGTATGCGCCGGAACGCGTGGTTGCAGCGGCCCGCGCGCACAATGCCGAGATCACCTATGTGTTCTGCACCCACGACCACCACGACCACACCAATGGCAATGCGGCCGTCGAACGGATGACCGGCGTGAAGCCGCTGTTGTACCGAGACCGGGATCCGGCAACCACGATCCTCGTCGAACACGATGCGGCCTTCCCGCTGGGCGGTTTGACAATCCGCATCCTCCACACGCCGGGACACACACCGGATTCGATCTGCCTGTTAATCTGCGATGCGGTGTTCACCGGCGATACGTTGTTCGTCGGGAAGGTCGGCGGAACCGACCTCGGCGCAGGGGCGCGAACGGAGTACGCTTCGCTCCACGAGCGGCTCCTTCGGCTGCCCGGAGAGACGCGCGTCTTCCCCGGCCATGACGTCGGTGTGTCCCCCGAATCGACGATCGCTCACGAGCGCACGACCAACCCGTTCCTCCTGCGTCCGGACGTGGCATCGTTCATCGATCTGAAGCGCAACTGGGCGCAATACAAGAAGGAGCATGGTATCGCGTGAAGCCGTGGTATGAGACCGCCTTTCGAAGCGACTACCTCGATCGCTACGCCCGAAGGGATCAGGGCGAGGCGGACGCGGACATCGATCACGTCCTCCGGCTGATCGATCCGGATCCGGATCAGCCGTTGCTCGATCTGGCATGCGGCGCCGGACGGCACCTCGCCGCCTTGTGGACCCGCGGCTTCCGCCGGCTCGTCGGGCTCGATCTCTCGGCCGAACTTCTCGATGCGGCACGGGATCGGCTGGCCGAGCTCGGTGCGCAAGCGGTCGAGCTCCTGTGTGCCGACATGCGCGATATCCGCACGACGCATCGGTTCGGCACCGCCCTTTCGATGTTCACCTCGTTCGGGTACTTCGAAACAGATCAGGAGAACCGACGGGTCTTGAGCGGCGTCGGGCGTGTCCTCGTGCCGGGCGGCGTCCTGCTGATCGACACCCTCAATCGCGAGCGGACGATCGCCCGCCTGGTTCCGTCCGAGACCCAGCGGGAAAACGGTGTCGAGATGGTCATTGCCCGATCGATCAGCCGCGACGGCGCCCGTGTCCTCAAGACGGCAACGTGCTGCACCCCCGATGGAACCCGGCGAACGATCCGGGAATCGGTGCGGATGTTCACCGCGGAGGAGCTCCGGGAGATGCTGACCGGCGCAGGGTTCGCGACCGTTCGGTTCTTCGGCTCGCTCGCCGGCGCCCCCTACGCGCCGGACGCACCCCGAATGATCGCCGTCGCGCGGAAGGCTTCGCCATGATCGCACAGCGCGTCGATGCGTCCCTGCTGTATGCCGACAACCGGCTGATCCGCGATCTGATCGACGGAACCGGCCGAGTCCGGGACCTCGTGGGATGGAAGGCTCGGACCCCCGCCCGCGTCGCGGCTGCCCGGCAAGCGGTTCCGCTTCCACGCGGTTCGATCTGCGACATTCTCCGAGACTACAACGAGCGACTCGGCGCCGCGCCTGCCACGCTCGCCCACATCGACGCCTTACGCAACGAACGCACCCTGTGCATCATCACCGGGCAGCAGGCCGGGTTCCTCGGCGGCCCCGCCTATACTCTGTACAAGATCGTCTCAACCGTTCGCGCGGCGGCCGATGCGGCCCGCCGCCTCGATGTGCCAGTCGTTCCGATGTTCTGGCTCGCCTCGGAGGACCACGACTTCACCGAAATCAACCGGGCCCGCCTGCTCGACGACAGCGGCCGGATCGAGACGCTTCGCTTCGATTGGGACGGCCAGGGCCGTGCCATCGAGAACTTGCCAGTCACCCCGGAGATCCGAACGGCAGCCGCAGCGGCCTCACAGCGCCTTGCGCCCGCCCTCCGGACGGTGTTCGCGCCGGGTCAGCAGGAAGACTATGCGCGCTGGCATGCCCGGATTTGGTCCCGCCTGTTCGAGCGATCCGGTCTGGTTCTCGTGGAGCCCCGCGTCCTGAGGCCGCTTGCCGGAGAGGCCATGTCCGCGGCGATGCGGCTGCATCCCCGCCTGTCCTCCGATCTATGCGAACGTGCCCAGCGGTTCCGCGAAGCGGGGTACGAGCCGGTGCTCGATCCGGCCCGAGCCGCACGTCCGTTTCGTTTGACGCCGGACGGCGTGCGCATCCGGGTCGAAGCGCCGGCTGCGCACGCCGACGAGGCGTGGCAAGCACCGGAGAGCTTCTCGCCGGATGCCGCCTTGCGCCCGGTGCTCTGCGATGCGCTCCTTCCCACCCTGGCTCACGTGCTCGGCCCGGGCGAATTCGCCTACCACGCCCTGCTCGCGCCGCTGTATGACACACTCGACATTCCTCAACCCTTGCACGTTCCGCGACACGGATACACGGTGCTGTCAAACGATGAGGCGGGCGTACTGGACCGGCTCGGCATCTCCGCGGAGGCAGCTGCGGAAGGACGGTTCGACCCCGCAGAAGCGCTTTCGCAGTGTGTCGATCCGGCGCTGCAAGAGGCGTTTCGCACGACACGAGAGGACGTAGGTCGAGCGATCGACCGGCTCCGCCCGGCGGTCGAGCGGCTCGATCCCGGCCTCGAGGCCCGTTGGCGGCAGGCGGCATCCCGCACCGACCACGAGATCGCTCGCCTGCAAGATAAGGCCTCACGCGCCGACCTGGCCCGCCAAGGCCTGTCCGCCGCCCGTGTCCGTCAAATCGCGGAATCCGTGCGCCCCGGCGGAGCGCTCCAAGAGCGGTCGCTTTCCACGATCCACCTCATCGCACGATTCGGAGTAGAATGGATCGACCAACTCCCGTGGACTGACAGCGAGCGCCCGTTCGATCACTACGTCGTAACCGTTGAAGGGGGAGCATGACCCGCGTTGACATCCTCGCCTTCGGAGCCCACCCGGATGACGCCGAGATCGGGTGTGGCGGAACCCTGATCAAGGCAGCCGGCGCCGGCCGGCGCGTGGTGATCGTGGACATGGTCCGGGGGGAGTTGGGTACGCGGGGGACCGCGGAGACCCGGGCACGGGAAGCGGCGGCAAGCGCCGAGATCCTCGGCCTTCACGGCAGAGAGAATCTCGATCTTCCCGATGGCCACATCCACGTCAATGACGCGTCCAAGCGGGCGGTTGCCCAGGCGATCCGCCGCTGGCGCCCGGAGGCGGTGTTTCTTCCGTATTGGAACGACCGGCATCCGGACCACGCCAACGCATCGCAGGTGGCCTACGAGGGGATCTTCCTTGCGGGACTGCCCAAGTACGACACGGGACAGGAGAGCTTCCGACCGTTCAAGGTCTTCTACTACATGGGGTGGATCGAATTCGATCCCACGTTCATCGTGGACATCACCGACCAGGCCGAGCAGAAGCTCCAAGCCATCTACGCATACAGTACGCAATTCTCGCCCACCGCCACGCGGGATCCGCAGACCATCCTTACCTCACCGACCACCGATTGGCTGCTACGAAGCCGAATGGCCCACTACGGATCGCTCATCCGAAAGACCTACGGCGAGGGGTTCCTCATCCGCGGGCGGCTGGAAGCCGCCGACCCGCTCGAGCTTCGCTTCTCCTCGTTCTAGACCAGGGAGGCTCTATGAAGATAGGTATCTGCTGCTACCCCACCCACGGCGGCTCCGGCGTCGTTGCCACGGAACTGGGCAAACACCTGGCAGAACGCGGACACGAGATCGCCTTCATCAGCTACGACACGCCGCTTCGCCTCAGCTCTCTCCCGCCCCGCGTCAGCTTCCATGAGGTGGAGATCACCCCGTACCCGCTCCTCCGTCACTTCCCTTACACCCTAGCCCTGGCGTCGAAGCTGGCGGAAGTCGCCCAGATGAAGCATCTCGATATCCTGCACGCCCACTACGCCATCCCGTTCGGTGCGGCGGCCCTGTTGGCCCGCCAGATCGTTGACGACCGCCCGCTCAAGATCGTCCTCACCCTGCACGGCACGGACATCACCCTCGTCGGCAACAACGCGTCGTTTCGGCCGGTCACCCGCTTGACGATCGAGCGTGCGGATGCCGTCACGGTGGTGTCTCGCTTCTTGCGCGATGAGACGATTCGCCAGTTCTCCGTGAACCAGGATCTCCAGGTGATCTACAACTTCGTCGATCCCGACCGCCACGCCGTCAAGCCGCGCGAGTGCCTTCGCGAGAAGATCCCCGAAGGGGCCAAGGTCTTGATGCACATCTCGAACTTCCGTCCGGTCAAGCGTATCGCGGATGTGGTAAGCATCTTCGCCAAGGTGGCCGGCCAGATCGACGCTCGTCTGGTTCTGATCGGCGATGGACCGGATGCGGCCCTCGCCCGTCAGCTCTCATCCGATCTCGGCGTGGAAGATCGTGTGATCTTCACCGGCGTGGTCGACGACATCGCGCCGTTGATCGCCTGCGCAGACGTGTTGCTGTTGCCCAGTTCGACGGAGAGTTTCGGTCTGGTCGCCCTCGAGGCGATGGCCAGCGGCGTCCCGGTGGTCGCCAGCCGGGTCGCGGGAATCCCTGAGGTCATTGAGCACGGCGTATCCGGTCTCCTTGCTCCGGTGGGGGATGTCGATGAGATGTCGCGCCTGGCCCTCAAGCTTCTCACCAATGACGACATCCACGCCCGCATCGGCAGCGCTGCCCGGCGCCGCGCGACGACTCACTTCGACTATCGGGACATCGTTCCGCAATACGAGTCGGTGTACAGCAGACTGATCCGGTCGACCTGACCCGATCGGCACGGTCCTTGGAAAGGAAGTCCGATGAAACCAACCGCACCGCTTGCCCCGCGAAAGAAGGGCTCCGCCGCCCTCGTGGGGCTGTTGCTCCTCACCGTGATCGCTTCCGTTGCATGCAACGCCGCCCACCACATCGACCTTACGGTCGACGTCACGTGGGGGAACGGCTCGTACAACGGCACCCTCTCGATGGACTACGTCAACGACACCTCCGCAACGCTCGATGAGCTGTTCTTCCGCCTCTATCCCAATGCCGCCTCCATCTACACCGGTGCATCGCTCGAAGTAACCGCCGCAACCGTCGATGCGGCCGACGTCCAGACCGCGGTGTACCTCGAGGACACCGTGGTCCTCGTCCCGCTTCCTTCCCCATTGGCCCCAAATGACACGGTCACGGTTGCGCTGCAGTTCTCCGGCCGCGCCGCTGCACCGAACCAGGGAGGCTATGGGATCCTGACCAAGAACCCCTCGGTGTTGACGCTCTCCGCGTTCTACCCGATGCCGGCGGTGTACGGGGACGAAGGATGGAGCCTCGATCCGGTGCCGGCGGTGGGCGATGCGGTGTCCAGCCCGGCGGTTTCAACCACCTGCGCCCTGACCGTAGACGCCGCCGTCGACTGTGCGTCCACAGGCCGGATCGTGTCGACGACGCAGGCGGAGAATCGTGCCGAGTACCTCATCGAGACGGGTCTTGCACGAGACTTCACCGTGGTCCTCCTTCAGAATGTCGAGTGCTTCGAGCGCACACAGGATGGGGTGACGCTCCGAGCATGGTTCTCCCCAGCGACCCGGCAAGCCGCCGAAGTTACGCTGGAGGAGGCAGCCGCTTCGCTCGCGCTGTTCACCGAACTCATCGGACCGCTTCCGTATTCCGAGATCGATCTGGTCGAGGCGCCGTTGGTGCACGCGGTCGGTGTGGAGTTCGCCGAGCTCGTGTTGATCTCCGCAGCCTATGCACAACGGCCGATGGATCCGTTCTACACCGTGATCGTCGCCCACGAGATGGTCCACCAGTGGTTCTACAACGTCGTGGGGACGGATCCAGTCGAGACCCCGTGGATGGATGAAGCCCTCGCAACGTACCTCTCGCTGGTGGTGTTCGAACAGACCGGCCGTACGTTGGAGGCGAGCAATGAATTGCGGAAGTGGAACCGGGCCTATCAGTCCGCCCGTGGAGCCCGGCCGGACCTCGGTGTCGCCAGCCCCCTGTACGTCTTTCCCAATGCCTCCGTGTACAGCGGGCTGGTCTACAGCGGAGGAGGTTTGTTCCTCAGCGCCGTTCGCAGTGAGATCGGAGACGAGGCGTTCTTTGCCGGACTCGGCGAGTACTACAAGCTTTACACGCACTCCATCGCCCCCCGCGGAGCCCTCCTGCAATCGCTCGAAGCGGCCTGCGGTTGTTCCCTTGCCGCCCTCGCTTCGTTGTATGGTGTGATAGACGCCCCGTAACCACGGAAACCAAGTCGCAAGGCAAGGTGTAACTGATCCGAGAATGGGAAAACCAAAGGAGGAACCATGAAGGCGTTGCGAAGTGCGACCATCCCTCTTTCCATCCTGCTATCGATCTCTATTCTGGCCATTGCAGCATCGGCACAAGCCGTTGATCTGGACCCTGCGCAATACTACTTGCTCTCGCTCGGAAGCCTGACCACCGATGTGCAGACCCTGGCCCAGAGCGCGACGGATGCCGGATGGATCGTCTTGATCAGTCCCCACGAAGAACTGGAAGAATCGCAATTGGAGGGCACAATCTTCGAGCCGCTCGCGCTGCCGCCGGCGGATCAGTCCCTTGTGGTGCTCGACGGGGGTCAGTTTTACCTTCGGCACGTCGGGGCAAGCTACACGTACGCCGTCCGCCCGGTTGCCGGAGCGTACGAGTTGGCGATCAGCCCGCACGAAACCGTGACAATCGCGGATGTGCTCGCCGACGTTCTGAGCGAGCTCGCGTCGTTCGGGGTCACCGGCATGGAGCTCGATCTCGAGATGCAAGCGTACCCGAGAAACAGCCTGAAAGGCCCTGCCCCACCCGAGGGGCTGCAGATCGACTCCTCCGTGTACGGTCTCGTTGTTGCCGAAGACTGGTTCGCCTACGCCCAAGCCAAGGGCTTCCTGCTGGTCGGCCTGCACATCGAGATCGTGGCGGAGTTCCTTCCCGATCATGAAATTCCCGCGGAGTTCGCCCCGTACGTCATCGAGCAGACCGATGTGCTGGCGAAGCTCCTGTTGCCCGTTGGGCAGCTCCCGCTCTTGGCCGCATCCGATGAGATCGGCTACGTACGGCTGCCCTATCGACCCGTCGTACCGTAGGGGGACCCGAAATGAAACGAATGCTAATCCTTGGATTGGTCCTTGTCGGCCTGCTGTCGATCGCATCCGTCGCAAGGGATGCGTTTGTCGTGGCTATCGAACAGTCAACGAGGGGGAGCTGGGAGGTGCTGGCCGACGGCTTCGAGAGCCAGTACGGGATTCCCGTAACCCTGCGGCCGTACCCGCAGGCGAGCATCGCCCAGCAAGTCGTGCTGCAGTCGTTCTCCCGCTCGGGAAATCTGCACTTCTCGATGATTCCCAACAGCTGGGGAAGCAGCCTCTCCGCCTACTTAGAAGACCTGAAGCCGATCCTGACACAGCTCGAAGAGGCCGGGATCGCGCCCGTGTCGATCGGTGGGAAGGTCGTCGGCGTCCCGCTCCCCTTTGCGGGGAACTGGTTCCTCGCCGTCGTCTCCTGGCCTGATGATCAACAGAGCGCGGCTCGCTTCATGATCTCCGCCACCGGGGCAAGCCCCGTGGCCCCCACGGGGATCACGCCGAGCACGTCGGCGTCGATCGCCGCATTCAAGACCGAGAAGATCGCGCGAAGCGCGCACAATCCCAAGATCGACGGTGCACTGGATGTCCTCCTTGCCGCCGCCGAATCGGCGCTGTCAACCCTCGCCGCCGAGGCGCTCAACGCGCTTCCCAGCGCCGCCACATCGGCCCTGTCGACCCTGGCCGATGCATTCGGCGTTCCGTTCTCGGCGGAGTCCTCCACCGTCACGGTGGTGCTCGAGTCCCAGCCCGGGCGAAGCAGCGCATCCAATGTCGCCGCACTCTCGGCGCTCGGCATCCGGGGCGCGGCCGTTGAAGCCACGTCGTCCCTGGTCAAGGTAACGGTATCTCTGACGGAGCTTCCCACGCTCGCATCGCAGCTCGGCGGCGTGGCATTCATCCGTCCTCCATACGTTCCCCACGTCCTGGCAACCTCGACCGAGGGTGTGGCGGCCATCGACGCCGACCTCTATCACGCAGCCGGTCACCGCGGCGCCGGCGTCAAGGTGGCGGTCATCGATCTGGGCTTCTCCGGCCTGACCCAGGCCCAGGCCCGGGGCGATCTGCCCTACTCTGCTGTACAGAATGATCTGACCGGCACCGGGCTGACGAGCGGCATCACGCACGGAACCGCTGTCGCGGAGATCGTTCACGACATCGCGCCCGATGCCCAGCTCCACCTGATCAAGATCGGCGATGAAGTCGATCTCGATCAGGCCGTAACCTACTGCATCAACAACGGCATCGACATCATCAACCACTCCCTCGGGTGGTACAACACCAACTTCTACGATGGAACCGGTACGATCGCCGACATCGCCCGCCGTGCGACCTCCCAGGGCATCCTGTGGGTGAACGCCTCGGGAAACGAAGCGCAGAGCCATTGGGAGGGAACCTTCGTCGACGGCAACGCCGACGGATGGCTCGACCAGATCATCACGTTCTTCGCCTCGGCCGGATCGCCGATCGTCACGTACCTGACGTGGAACGAGTGGCCGCAAGCGCCCACCGACTATGACCTGTACATCCTCGACCCTTCGAGCAACGTCATCGCCTCGTCCACGAAACATCAAACGGGCACTGAGGAACCCACGGAATCGGTCCAGATCAGCGCGACGGTGAGCGGGACCTACTCCATCCGGATCCAGGGGGTCGGTTCGAAGCGCCTCGAGCTGTTCAACCTGTACCAGAACATCTCCCCGGCGGTTGCGTCGAGCTCGATCCTCGCGCCGGCCAATGCCGCGGAAGTGGTCACCGTTGGGGCGATCGACGTCTCTTCGTACACCACCGGCCCGGTGGAGCCGTACAGCTCGCAGGGCCCAACCAATGATGGACGCACCAAACCGGATCTCTGCGCGCCGGACAATGGCACCACGGGAACGGCGCCGTACACGACGTTCCCTGGCACATCGGGCGCAGCACCCCACGCGGCCGGAGCGGCCGCCCTGTTGCTGTCCGCCCAGCCGACCCTTACCGGCTCGGCGCTAAAGACCCAGCTCCTGGCGCAGACGATTCCCATGGGGGCGGCAAACGTCTACGGAAACGGCCGGCTCGTTCTCCAACCCTTGACGCAGCCGAATCAGTCGCCCACGGCGTCGTTCACCTTCTCCCCAACGTCGCCTCAGGTCGGTACCTCGGTGTCATTCAATGCTTCCGGTTCGAGCGACCCCGATGGAACGATTACGCTGTACGCCTGGGACTTCGACAACAATGGGACCACGGATGCCACCGGCATCACCGCCTCCCGTTCGTTCGGCGCACCCGGCACGTACACGGTACGCCTGACGGTCACCGACGATGATGGCGCCACCGGCACCACCACGCGGCAGGTCTCCGTCGCCACCGTGCCGAACCAGTCGCCCACGGCATCGTTCACCTTCTCGCCCACGTCGCCTCAGGTCGGAACCTCGGTATCGTTCAATGCCTCCGGCTCCAACGATCCTGATGGTTTCCTCACGCTGTATGCCTGGGACTTCGACAACAATGGGACCACGGATGCCACCGGCATCACCACCTCCCGTTCGTTCGGCGCGCCCGGCACGTACACGGTGCGCTTGACGGTCACCGACGATGATGGCGCCACCGGCACCACCACGCGGCAGGTCTCCGTCGCCACCGTGCCGAACCAGTCGCCCACGGCGTCGTTCACCTTCTCGCCCACGTCGCCTCAGGTCGGAACCTCGGTGTCGTTCAATGCCTCCGGCTCCAACGATCCCGATGGTTTCCTCACGCTGTATGCCTGGGACTTCGACAACAATGGGACCACGGATGCCACCGGCATCACCGCCTCCCGGTCGTTCGGCGCGCCCGGCACGTACACGGTACGCCTGACGGTCACCGACGATGACGGCGCCACCGGCACCACCACGCGGCAGGTCTCCGTCGCCACCGTGCCGAACCAGTCGCCCACGGCATCGTTCACCTTCTCGCCCACGTCGCCTCAGGTCGGAACCTCGGTGTCGTTCAATGCCTCCGGCTCCAACGATCCCGACGGGTTCCTCACGCTGTATGCCTGGGACTTCGACAACAATGGGACCACGGATGCCACCGGCATCACCGCCTCCCGTTCGTTCGGCGCGCCCGGCACCTACACGGTACGCCTGACGGTCACCGACGATGATGGCGCCACCGGCACCACCACGCGGCAGGTCTCCGTCGCCACCGTGCCGAACCAGTCGCCCACGGCATCGTTCACCTTCTCGCCCACGTCGCCTCAGGTCGGAACCTCGGTGTCGTTCAATGCCTCCGGCTCCAACGATCCCGATGGTTTCCTCACGCTGTATGCCTGGGACTTCGACAACAATGGGACCACGGATGCCACCGGCATCACCGCCTCCCGGTCGTTCGGCGCGCCCGGCACCTACACGGTACGCCTGACGGTCACCGACGATGATGGCGCCACCGGCACCACCACGCGGCAGGTCTCGGTCCAGATGCCAACAGCTCCCGATCTCCTGATTCAGTCGCTCAGCAATTCGCCGCTGAATCCGACGATCGGGCAGTCAGTCACGTTCTTCTTCACGCTGCAGAACGCGGGGAACGCCAGCGCCGGCCTATTCCGGGTCCGCTTGACCGGAACCGCTTCGTCCACGCAGACGTACGTCTCTCAACTGGCCGCCGGCGCCAGCCAGCCGTTGAATCTGACGCTTCCGCTGACCGCCGCGAGCGAGACCTTCACCGTCACGGTCGACGACCTCAACCAGGTCAGCGAGAGCAATGAATCCAACAACACGCGCTCGATCACCGTGACCGCAGCCACACCCGCGGCGCCGGTCGCCGATGCGGGCGGCCCGTACTCCGGAACCGTCGGCGTGCCGATCTCGTTCAACGGCACCGGCTCCAGCGGATCGATCACCTCCTACCAGTGGTCGTTCGGAGACGGGGGAACCGCATCGGGGAGCACGGTCAGTCACGCATACGGGGTTGCCACCACGTACAACGTGACCCTCACCGTGATCGGTCCGGGAGGTCAATCCACCGATACCACGCAGGCCTTCGTCTCGCCGCCGGCTATCCCGCTCTCGGTTCAGGTGACGCTGCCCAAGGCGACCTACGAGATCGGAGAGAGCCTGACCGCGACCTACACCCTCAACCGCACGGCCTACGTCTACCTGTGCGAAGCGACCGCGGACGGCCGGGTCCTGCTCATCTATCCCAACGGCTTCGAGCCCAACAACCCCGTGCCGGCTGGTACCCATACCGTGCCGAGCGGTCCGTACTCGATCCAGGTGTCCGAGCCAACCGGAAGCGAGACGCTGTACCTGTTTGCGGCGACGAGCGCACTCCCGAACTTCCCGACGTCCTACGGTTTCGGGTTCCCGCTCTTGTCGACGAACCCGACGACGTTCCGCAATACGGTTCTGGCGACGATGCAGTCCCAGTTGCCTTCGACCGAGTGGAGCTACGATACGGTGTCGTACACGGTCGTGTCACCGGCTCCAACCACCGGAACGCTCCGCGTCCTGTCGTCTCCCACCGGAGCGACCGTACGCCTCGATGGGTCGTCCATCGGCTCCACACCGCTGGAGCGCACGGGCGTGTCGCCCGGAGTCCACACCGTTCAGATCTCGCGCTCCGGATACCAGACCGAGGTCCGGCAGGTGCTGATCTCGGCGGGGGCTACCGCGACGGTCCAGGTCACGCTCACGCCGGAGCCGAGCAACCAGCCGCCGAACGCGGCGTTCACCTATTCGCCGTCGTCTCCGACGGTCGGAGAGCCGGTTCAGTTCAATGCCACGGGATCGAATGATCCGGATGGGTCTATCGTGTCCTATGCCTGGGACTTCGGCGATGGCGGCTCCGGCTCGGGGGCGACCCCGGTGCACAGCTTCGGTACGAACATCAGCTACACCGTCCGCCTCACCGTCACAGACAACGGTGGAGCCACCGACACAATCACCAAGACCGTTTCCGTGGAATCATCGGAGGACATCGGATGGGTCTCCCCGGTTGTATTCGAGGACCCCGCCAAGAACTGGACAGTCGAGGAGCGAGCGTACGACAACGATGTCGACACGCACGCCTATCACAGCACGCCGCGCGGCGAGTGGACATCGTACCTGTTCCTCGATGCGCCGGAAGGCGGGGTCTTGTCGGACCGCATCCGCTTCGTGATCGGCGACAACATCCCATCGGGCCACGCGTTCTTCTGGAGGATCGACGTCTACCGGGATGACGAGTGGGTACAGGTCTTCGAAGGAACACCGGAAGAACGAACGTGGATTGAGGTCGCGTTCGATGAAGGTCTGGTCACGCGCATGCGTTTCCGATCGAGAAACGACGCAAGCGGCCAATGGCGTGCGCGCGTCTGGGAGGCCGATTTCCGAGACGTCACCATTCCGCTGCCGTAGGCTGTCGTGCGGCAAATACCGTTCAAGGAGCGGGATCGCTTAGGCGGTCCCGCTGCCTTGATTGGAACCCTTGGGTTGACGGGATCACACATTCCGTGTCAGTATGATGCATCGGTTCACAAGCGAGCGGCGCGTGAACCGGGTCAAGAGGGGGTGACACCCGTTCGATGAGAACGCGTGCATGGTTTGTCGGGCTGTTTCTGATTCTGTTGTCCGGCCTGTTGTGTGTAGGTCAATCCTCTTCTCCGTGGAGCTGGGGACCGGTTCTCGGAGCGATCGGCGAGGACTATGTCGCCATCTCATGGATGACCACACGTCCGATGAGCATCGATCTGTCGTACGCTCTGGCGGAGGTCTACGATGCCACCGGTACGTGGCAGGAAACGCTCACCTTCGATCGTCACGAAGGCCATGGCGAGATCTGGCTGCCCCGTCTCTCTGCCGGCAGCATCTACCGATACCAGCTGACCGCCTTCGAGGGCGACGCGGTCTATCCGAGCCGCGTCAGCACGTTTCGCACCATCGACCCGGGCATTCGTGCATTCTCGTTCTTCGTCTACGGGGAGACTCGGTCGTTCCCGGATCGGCACAAACTGGTCGCGGATATGATGGAAGAGGACAGCGGCGATGCGTCGTTCGTTGTTCACGCCGGCTCGCTGATCGAATCCGACAGTCCTGAGAGGATGGCAAATTTCTTCTGGGCTGCAGGCGAGTTGGCCCGCTCCCATTCCCTTCTGTCGGTCATCGATCCCGTGCTGGCGGGAAGCGAGACCTACTACGATGCGATGGCCCTTCCGCCAGGCGGTGGACAGAGCAACGAGCAGTGGTGGTCGCTGGACTACGGAAGCACTCACCTCATCGGACTGGATTCCACCCTCTCCGGCCCGGGGCAGGCCGCGACAATCCAGGAGCAATTGGCTTGGCTTCGATCCGATCTCGCCGCTGCAGCCGGAAAGGTCATCCTCGTCGTATGCAGCGTCCCGCTGTACAGCGCCGATTACCCCGGCGGCAAGAACGAAGCCCTGACCGCGCTGTGGGAACCCCTCTTCCTGGAACACGGCGTGCGCGTCGTATTCAGCGGCGGCCCGGCGCGTTACGAACACCTGTACGTGCGTGGGATTCACCACATCGTATCCGGGGGAGGCGGCGCGCCATTGGCGGAGAGCCCGGCGAGCCTGGCTCCCGGTACGGTGTTCGCTCGATCCGGCCTATTGCACTACATCCGGATCACGGTTGCCGACAGCGCGCTTCGTGTCGAGGCGGTGCCGGTCGCGTTCTTCGCCGGAGAGGATATGGTCCTCTCGCCCAGCGGGCGCCCGATCGACTCGTTCGTCATCCGCTAGACAAAGCAAAACGGCGGCACACCACCGGTGCCGCCATCGTTCTGGTCGGGACGCCCGGATTTGAACCGGGGACCTCTTGCGCCCCATGCAAGCACGCTACCAGGCTGCGCCACGTCCCGAGGAATTCCATGGTATCCGTTGGGCCGCTGTTCGACAAACTTCCATCTCTACCGCAGGCAAGAGATATGCATCCGCTTCCCGGCGTTCCATCGCGGGTTGCGAGCCGGCCGGGACACCCGGAACAGATTCCGAAACGCGATTCCCGCGCTGTACCGTTCGGCCAGTTCCTCGGCCACTGCCTGCGGAACACCCGCTTTGCGAAGCCTACGGTAGAAGACCAGCTCTGCCCACCGCCGCCTCCACAGGCTCGCTACAAGGATTCCGACCAGCGAGCACACCAGACGCGTGATGAAGAAAGCGATCGTCAAGCCTTTCGAGAACCGTTTCAGTCTTCCTCACCTTCCTTTTCGCGGCCCATCCACCCGCCGAGATCGAACCCCTTGCTGCCCATCAGATCCCGCAGGTTGATCATGTATCCCTTGGCCATGTCGAGCGCCTCCTCCTTCGGAATCCCGGCCTCGACGAGTTTGGTGTAGAACGTGGCAACGGCCGACGCCATGTTCCCGGCTGCCTCCGGCGAGTACACGATGTCACGCAGTCCGCGAAGCAATCCCGGGACTTTCTCCGATACGATGCTGAGGATCTCCCGGAGATCCTCGACCTTTCCTTCCCGGTCATCCGATTCCGAGTAGTTCATGCTAAGACTCCTTTCCCATGTCGAACAGGCGGATGTTCCGCCCAAGCAACCGCAGATCCCCCCGAATAGGGAATTTCCCAAGCTTCATCTTCGCAGCGACCGAGAAGCCCAGGAGGAACGAACCCACGTCGACCTTCGTAACCGACGTCCCGTGCGTCCGCTCGGCGACCCGTGTCCACGCGCTCTTGGGCAGCCCCGCTTCCGCACGCAGTCCTTGTTCGATCTCCATGCTCAACCGGATATCATCCGCCAACTCGCTGCGACAGTCGTCGCAGACCGCGAGGTGCTCCGCGACGATCTGCGACTCTTCCTGTGGCAGGCTCCGGCGCGCATACCACGGGAGCAGCTCTCGTACTCGTTCGCAATCGTTCATGCAAGGGCCTCCGCAAGTTTTCTCTTGGCGTGATACATCCGCGATTTCACCGTACCTTCCGGGATCTCCAGGATGTGAGAGATCTCCCGGTACGTCAATCCTTCGTAAAAGGTGAGGAAGACCACCTCGCGCTGATCTTCGGGGAGCCTTCCCATCGCCTCAGAAACCCTCTCCTGCCGGAGGATCGTCGTCGATGGATCGGGGCTGACCATCGGCGTATCGGGCAGGCGTTCGCCGCGCTTCTCCTTTCGCAGCAAGTCGAACGATCGGTTGCGCGCGATCCCGAAGATCCAGGTGGAGACCTTCGATCGCCCGGCGAACCGCGCTGCCCCGTTCCACACGGCAATCATGGTTTCTTGAGCGATCTCTTCGGCCAGATGACGGTTTCGAAGAAGCGTCAATGCGTAGCGAAAGACGCGGTCGGAGAATCGCTCGTACAGCTGGCGAAAGGCCATCTCATCCTCCTTCGCTACGCGAGCCATGAGCTCCCGATCGGAAAGCACTCCGCCTCCTTCACCTCGTTGTCCGCGTTCGTTGGCTCGGTGCCAACGAATCCTGGCCCGCGTTCTCGTTCAAAGGTATGTCGATCGAACGCCCGCGGGGGTTCAATTCTTCTGTCAACGATGAAAATGTGGAACCGTGGGCGGCTCGTCCTGATGCACGGCTTCTACAGCCACGGATGGATAAGCTCTTCGTTCAGCTTCTCGGGGTGTCCGGAGAATCGGATGAATCCGTCGCGGTCGATCAGGAACGTTCGGGGGATGCCCACCACGCCGTAGCGTCCCTTCACCGCGCGCGCCTCGGCAAGGGATCCCCACAACACGGATTCGGTGGAGAATCCTTCTTCCTCCATGTAGCCCCGCGCAAGGTCTGCGCTCTTGTCCAAACAGACCACCAGCAGGACGACGCCGTCTTCGGCAAGCCGATCGGAAAACGCGTAGAGATCGGGAAAGGTCTTCGTGCACGGATTGCACCAACTCGCCCAGAAGTCCAGCAGCACAACCTGTCCCCGAAGGGATGACAAGGAGACCGCCTCCCCATCGAGGTTCAACAGCGTGAAGTCCGGCGCAAGTTCCGGGATCGGATCCCCTCCGGTCAGAACGAAGCCGAGCACCACCATTCCCAAAGCAGCCATCATGATCCACAGTCCGGCGTTCTTCACATTCCTTCACCCTTTCGTGCGATGGTGAATCGAGTGTAGCCTTCCTGCGGCAAGCCCACAATGGAAGCCTGACCTCATCTCAATGGACGGAAGAACCCGCGACACTGCGTTGTGATGTCAGTGGAATGCTAGAGAGAAGCCCTATCAGTCCGATTGGCAATCGCCTGCTCAAGAAGCTGTCCCTCGCCTCGTGACGAAATCTGGTTCAAGACGTAGGATTCAACAGCTCGATTGAGTTCCTCGACCAGGGAGCGATCGTTTGCCGCCGCGATAACAGCAAGCCCCTCAAGCATGACCGTATCCAGAACTTTGTCGTCAAAGCCCGTCATCGACCTTCTCCTTGCCGATAGTCCAACACGATTCATAGCGCAGAACGTCCAGATCAGTCAAGTGCCGGCTGTCTCCTCGCGTGAGCGACGGATCGAACACGAGACCCGGCAATGCATCGCCTTTTCGCAGATCTTCCCCCTCACACCCCGCCATCCCCAATACGCCTACCGAAGCGCACTTCAAGATCCCGGGAGACGTTCGTCACCTTCCCTCACGGCCGACCAACACCGCCCACCTATGACTTCTCCCATCATAGGACATCTGCCGGACGGCTAGAGAAGCATCCTCCAGGTCGCATATACTGGCGCAGCACATTTGAACGGAAGATCAGGAGGAAGGACGAATGACATCATCGATCATCGATTTCGTGCGCTCCGTGAGTGTGGCCCACCGAGAGCGAAGGGGCTTCGAAGCATCGATGGAGATCCGTGCCGGGGCCATCGAGATCGCCGCTCGAATCCGGCACCGCTCGCCGGACCACACCGCCGTGGAGTTCCGGACGTACAACCATCCGCTGTCGGATCTCGAAGAGACGCTGGCCAACGGCGCAACGCTGACGGGCGAGGAGCTGCTCGCGGTGGTTCTACACTACGACGGCCGCCACACCTGGCGGCACGATGCATCATCGAACGTCGCCGTTCGGACCGACGGGCGTGAGCTGTTCGAGCCGATTCCCGGCTTTGACGCGCTCGGCGAGCTGGGGTTCCTCGATCACCTTGCCCATGATTTCCTCGTACGCGACGGCGGCCAAGACACCGTGGCCGGGCGCGACGTCCGCCTCGTCTCCCTGAAGCCCAAGCGAACGTATCGGTCACAGCTCCTGCGTGCCATGTCCTACCCGATCCGCAAGGCAACGGTGGCATTCGATGCCGAGACGTTCTTCCCCTTGCGGATATCGTTCTATCCCGACGTCTCCACATCCGCCGCGGCCCTCGTCGGGCCGACGGGCGTTGTGACGGTGCAGTACTCGGACGTCCGCTATGAAGCGCCTGGCCGCGATGCCCTGGTGTTTGCACCAGACGAGAGCATACGAACGTTCATCGAGATTCCGGTGTCAACCGAGGATCTGTCCGCCCGCATGCCGTTTCTTGCTTCGCTCGAACCGTTGACCGCCGAGGGATTCCTCCCACCGGACGGGCGCGTGTTGGTTGCCGCCAGCGAGACCGGAGAACGTACCTACTGCCGCACCCTCTTGCTGGCGACCGGCTCCGGTGAGGAAACGCGAGGACGGATCACCCTGCGAGCCGGCAACTATCTGTCCCGCAACATGAGCCGCCGCCGCGCAGCGATTGCCGAGAAGGGAAAGCCTGTCACTATAGGGGGCAAAGACGCCAAGCTTCTCGACCGAGGCCAGCTGTTTGTGGAACACCTACCACAGATCGACGCGCCGGCATCTCTCGAATGGATGTGGGAGGAGGCCGGCGCCTACTGGTTCCTCTTGTTCGAAGGCATCCCCGAAGCGCGCGCGGCCGCGCTCTGCACTTCCCTACGAGAGGCCAACGCGCCTGGCAAGGAGGGATCGCCGGCCACGGACTAGTGGTCCCGGGAGAATGAACGATCGATCGACAGGGCCTATGGGTGTGGCCAATCTGATCCGGTGCGCGCTCTGCTCAGCAGGCGGCTCATTCGATCGAGGTCGTTGCTCAGCCGGGCGATCCGCTCGGCTTGGTCCCGGCTTCGGCGGTGCAGGCGCTTGTTGGACACCCAGAGCGAGATGCATTCAGCAATCAGCGCAAACACCGATCGACCCGGCTCGGATTCTTGGAGAGGCTGCGGATAGGCGATGATCAGGATGCCCAGTCTCTCTGCTCCATGGCACAGGACCATCGCCAACGCATCATCGTTCTCGCTCACGTCTTTCGCTGGAACCGCGCGCAGCGCCCCATGGTCACGTCGGATGACGAAGGTGCTCCCACTCGGAAGATGGGATGGATACATGGCGCTATCCGCAACCACCTGATCCATCTCGAAGCGGCCCCACGTCCCGGCCGCGCCAACGTTGCATCGGTCCACTGCCGCAGCGCTCCACTCCACCAACGCTCCACCGCTCCCACCAAGCAGATCGCGCGCTTGGTCGGCAAGCGCCGCGAGTGCGTCCGTGCCGTCCGTCAGATTCCGCAATGACCTGACCCAAGCGCCGAGCCGATCGACGCATTCGATCGAGAGCGCGACGGATCCGCCCGCGAAGAGGCGCTGGTTACGGCCTTGCGACCTACGTTTCCCACTTCCCGAGATCATTCGGTGCAGCCCCTCCATCGGCGTCCACCGCCTCCCATGCTTCGCCATCAGCCAACCTCGTTTTGGATTCGTGCAACCTCAAACCAATGGTATACACTGTACGTGTCGTAGTATACCTCTGGTTATGCTCAGGATCAATGCCCAGCCCCTTCCCGCGCCGCTCACCGGCCGCTTGACAACACCAGACTCCGGGGAGACTCTCTACTTGAGATGAAAGAGACCGTGCGGATCGAAATCGAAAACCTCAGGCGAGAAATCGACCGGCACAATCACTTGTATCACGCCCTCGACCGCCCTGAGATCTCCGATGCCGAATACGACGCGTTGTTCCGGCGCCTCGTGGACCTGGAGGGCGCTCACCCGGAATGGATCACGCCCGACTCGCCTACGCAGCGGGTCGGCGCGACGCCGCCCTCAGGTTTCACCACCGCCCATCACGCCGTACCGATGCTGAGTTTGGCAAATGCATTCGACGAGGAGGGCCTTCGGGAATTCGACCGCCGGATACGGTCGGCATCGGACCGGGACATCGTCCGCTACATCGCCGAGCCCAAGCTCGACGGCTTGTCGATCGAGTTGGTCTACGATCATGGCCGCCTGGTGCAAGGCTCGACACGCGGAGACGGCCGGGTCGGAGAGGACGTCACCGCCAATCTTCGCACGGTCCGAAGCGTTCCGCTCCGCCTTCGTGACGAGGAGATCCGCCCGCCCGCGATGCTTGCAGTACGAGGCGAGATCTACATCGACAAGGCGGACCTGCATTCCCTCAATGCACAGCGGGAAGAGGAAGGACTGGCTCCTTTCGCCAATCCCCGGAATCTGGCCGCCGGTTCGTTACGCCAGCTGGACCCGCGGATCACCGCATCCCGCCCGCTCAAGCTCTACTGCTACGATGTCGGACGTTGCGAAGGGATCTCCATTGCATCGCAACAGGAATTGCTCGGCCTCCTTCCACGGCTCGGGCTCCGTGTGAATCCGCTCTATCACGTGTGCGAAGGAATCGTAGACGCGCTTCGTTTCTACCGGCGGATACAAGATGAACGCAACGGCCTGCCGTACGAAGCGGATGGCGTGGTCATCAAGGTCGATGACTTCTCTCTTCGTGCGGTGCTCGGAGAGATCAGCCGAAGTCCACGCTGGGCGATTGCCGGGAAGTTCCCCGCGCAACAGGAGGTGACGCGATTGCTCGACATCGTGGTCGGCGTAGGCCGCACCGGTGTCCTGACCCCAGTCGCCGTGCTCGAGCCGGTCCGAGTCGGCGGGGTGGAGATCTCCAGTGCGACCCTTCACAACGAGGATGAAATCGCCGCCAAGGACATCCGGATAGGAGATCTCGTCGTCATCCAACGCGCTGGCGATGTCATTCCGCAGGTTGTCCGATCGATCGAAGCGTCACGAACGGGATCCGAGCAACCGTTCCGGATGCCGTCACGCTGCCCGGCGTGTCACTCACCCGTGGTGCGCCTGGAGGGGGAAGTGGCCCATCGCTGCTTGAATACGTCCTGCCCGGACCGGCTCAAGCAATCGCTCCTCCACTTCGTGTCCAAGGGCGGGCTCGATGTGGATGGCTTCGGCACCAAGCTGATCGACCAGCTCGTCGACCGGCAGATGGTGTCCTCGCCGGCCGATCTCTTCCGCCTCGATCCGGAACGGTTGCAGACCTTGGACCGAATGGGGCCGACGTCTTCGGCCCACCTGCTCGCCGCGCTCGAGCGTGCCAAGACACCGGCCCTTCACCGTCTCCTCTTTGCCCTCGGCATCCCCGAGGTCGGAGCCCACGCGGCCCAGATCTTGGCGCGTGCCACCGGTTCGCTCAAGCGACTAATGGAAGCCGAGACGGACGATCTCACGGCGCTCCCCGGAATCGGCCCCCGTACCGCGCAAGGAATCGTCGAGTATTTCCGGAGCGAGGCGAATCGAGCGATGCTCGATGCGCTGCTCGCTGTCGGCATGGCGCCACGCGAGTCTGAGGCGGACGAACCGGAGCGTGCAGGGCCGCTCGCGGGAATCCGGATCGTCTTCACCGGTACGCTATCTGTTTTGTCCCGCGAGCAGGCTGCCCAACGATCCCGGGATGCCGGTGCCCACGTCTCCTCGTCCGTTACCAAGCAGACCGACTACGTCGTAATCGGATCCAATCCAGGCTCCAAGGCCGCCAAGGCGGAATCGTTGGGTGTGAAGACCCTCCGCGAGGAGGAGTTCCTCGCCATGCTTCCCGGAAATGACTGATCGAACGGTGCTTGATCTCTCCTACGACGACCTTGTTGCATTCCTCGAACCATTGGCTGTTACGGCCTTTCGCGCCCGTCAGATCTGGCATGCGCTGTATCACGATCTCGCCACATCCTACGACGGCATCACGACCCTGCCTACGCCCCTTCGCGCCAAGCTCGCAGAGCAACTCCCCTTTCCGGCGCTTATCCAGGCGAACCGCAGCACAAGCCGCGACCGGCGAACGACCAAGCAGCTGTTCCGGCTTCAGGACGATCAGACGATCGAGACGGTCCAGATGGAGTACGCCACGCGCCGTACGGTGTGCATATCCACCCAGATAGGTTGTGCCATCGGCTGTCCGCTCTGCGCCACGGGCAAGGGTGGCTTCATTCGCAATCTCGCGGTTGGGGAGATCGTCGCCCAGGTCCTGGAAGCGGCGCGCGCATTCCGTTCACAAGGCCGTCCACTGACCCACGTCGTGTACATGGGAATGGGCGAGCCGTTTCTCAACTACGACGCCACGCTTGCGTCCCTGAGGATCCTGAACGATCACAACGGTTTCAATCTGGGCGCCCGCTCGTTCGTGGTCTCCACATCAGGCGTGGTCCCGGCCATCGATCGATTCGCCCACGAGGAGATCCAGGCGAACCTCGCGGTGTCCCTCCATGCCGCCACCGATGCCCTGCGTGACCGCCTCGTGCCGATCAATCGGCGCTATCCTCTCAAATCGCTGATGAACGCGTGCCAGTCTTACGTTGACGCCACCCATCGGCGCGTGACGTTCGAGATCGCGTTGATCGACGGGGTCAATGACTCCCGCGAGCATGCCCGCGAGGTGGCCTCTCTGCTTCGCGGAATGCTGTGTCACGTGAACCTGATCCCGCTCAATCCCGTGGCCGGATCACCGTGGCAGCCCACGCCGCGCGATCAGCTGGATCTGTGGGTGGATGTGCTTTCCAACGCGCGCATTCCCGTAACAGTCCGGGTGTCTCGCGGAAGCGAAATTCAGGCCGGTTGCGGTCAACTGCGAGCACGGCGCCAAACAGCCAAGGGCAGTCGCCGCAAGCGCCCTTAGTCGCGCAGCAGGCTCCGGTAGAGGGTAAGCCCGCGCTCGCCCCAGCGACTGGTCAGACCATCGGTTCCTTCCTTGACCAGTTGCCGCGCGCGCTCCCGGCTGATCTTCATGATCCGCCCGACATCGGCGAAGTTGTACGGACACCCATCCTCGATGCCGTAGTGAAGCCGCAAGGCCAACGCCTGCCGAACCGGCATGTCGTCAAGCACGGTCTGCAATTCGTCCCGCACCAACAGCCGGAGGGCTTCGTGCTCAGGCGATAGGCCGCTCTCATCCACCACGCGCTCCTCGAGCATCTCGCCGCTGTCATCGCCCATGAATTGATCGAGCGAGACGATCTCACTGACCTGCGCCTCGATCTGGCGAAGCCGCTCCACCGAGATGCCGACAGCTTCGGTGACTTCCTTCTCATCGACAAGCCCCTCTTCGGCCAGCGAGCGGATCTGTCCGAGTCGGCGTAGCGCACGGAACAGATAGTCGGGGATTCGAATCATCCTCGCGTAGCTGTTGATCGCAGCCATCATCGACCGGCGGATCCACCACGAAGCGTACGTGCTCAAGCGGTAGCCCCGCTCCGGATCGAAACGATCGACCGCTTCGATGAGGCCGATGTTCCCCTCTTGGATCAGATCGATCATCGAAAGGCCAAGATCTGCGTAGTCCTGTGCGATCTTTGCGACCAAGCGAAGGTTGGAGACGATCAGACGCTCGCGGGCACCGGCTCGTCCCGCCACGACCTCGCGCGCCAGCTGTTGCTCCTCCTCGGGCGTGAGAAGAGGAAACCGCGTGATGTCACGGAAGTAGATCTGCAGGATGCTCGGCGTCGCAGTGCCACGCTCTTCCTTCGTCGGCGTCTTCTCCCGTTGCTCCATCGGTCCCCTCCGATTCCTACTTTACGGAAGAGCCTAGCTGATGTCCACAGTGCCGCATTCCGCGTCAGGGAACCTCGATGAACGGACATCCATCACATCGAGTTCCGTGACCCATGCGGTAGAACCGGCCTCTTGCGCGAGATTCGGTGTGGTCCGTCCATCGTCCCCGGACACGAGCTCCTTGATGTACAGCCCGCCCTCCGCGAGGAACTCGACCACCGCGCGATCGGTGCCGGCAATCCGACCCGAAGCATCGTACAGATTCCGCTCGCGGACCAAGTCAGCGCGGCGATGAGACACACGTTGCGGCGTACGCTGATGAACCGTGCCGATCAGGCCACTCACCGCACGGTGCAATGCCGCTTCGTCGATCGGATCGCCGAACTGTACGACGGCACGGTATCGCTTCTGTGCCTTGGTCTCCTTGACGAGGGCCACCGTGGCCTTCGTCGTCTCCTGGATCGAAACGATCTCAGCCTTTCCCTGAGCATCGGCGTTTGCCGTGACTCGGAGGGACTCCAAATCCAGTGTCCGACGATGTGGGCCCTCCACCTCAAGGACGAACGGACGCCCGGTTCCGAGCATCAGCGCATCGATATCTTCGCGCCCGGCACCATGCAGGTGGACCCCGTGTCCACCCGCCGCTTCTTGGAACGGACGACCGATCAACTCCTCCACGGACTCTGGGTATTGCTTGCCCGACCCGTGACACGCCGGACATCCACTGCCGCGACATCGCCGGCACGGCCAGCGAGTCTGCGGAATCCCCCGAACCAGCTTCCGGTAACGCCCGTACATGTAGATCGAATCGACGTGAAGGCGCATCGAATCATCCGATAGATCGATATCGAATCGAACGTGCGGATGAGAGAAATCGACCGTCACGCCATCGAATCGGCGATCGAAGGCACGCCCCACAGCCCGGTTGAAGGCGTGCTTGACCGGCTCGATATGCCCGGTGGGAAACCGTTCGGCAAACAGCGCTTCCATCTCCGCTAGGCGGGGCGTGAGCACCACGCCGAACAGGTACGTAGCGAATTCGAACCCTTGCACGGCCTCGGCGGCACGGGATGCCATCTCCTCCACCTTGAGAAATGCGTCGCCGCAGACCCAGCATTCCCCGCTCTTCCCTGAGCTGCCGAGCATCGTACCCAGTGTGCGAAGCGCCTGTCCCCGCGCTTCGTTGGTCAGGCCCCTGCCGAGCTTGCCGAATGCCCGGCCGAGGCACTCATCGCAGATCGCCCCGGATTGCAGGATCTCCGACGCCCATCTCACCACGCTGTCTCCCGCTGTTGTGCGCACGATTCCTCCCTGAGTTCCCGCCTTGGACCCATCGGCGATCTTCTCCCATTCGGAGGCGCACCTCCAGCTCCTCGCCGCGCGAATTCACGCGATATCCGCTTCCCACCGTCACCCGACCGCATCCGCACCGGCCAATCCTCTCTCCAATGTCCGACGTATTGCTTTGTGGTGTAGTTGAATGTATAGTGTAGCAACTACCCGAAACGGCAAACCCGCGCGAAAGCCGGGGACGCAAAGTTACGGGCCTAAGGAGCTGTGGCTCTATGGTCGCCGGATTGCCGAACGCAGCGAAGATTTCTGCTCGCTCTCCTGTGTCTATTGAAGCGCTCTTCCAACGTGAGCCCGTGTTCGAAGTAACCGGTTCGGGGGTACGGAATCCGTCAGGCATTCCAACCGGCGCGAGCGTCCTTTCCGGGGCGAGGTGAGGGGTCACTAGGTTGCGCGCCTCCTTTCGCGGACGAGGCCGCGGAGTCGATGGCTCCGCGGCTTTCTCCCGCGATGTATTCGATCCGTCGACGTCTTCGACGGCGTCGTGGCACCGATTTCGCTCGTTCCCTCATTGAATCCGGTGGAAGTTCCCTGTAGGATCGAGCAACCATCGAACCTGAGATGATCCCTGTATGAATGTTCCAGTCGGGCCGGTTGTCGCATCCCTTGCTGTATTCGTTGCCACGTACGCCGGGATTTTCGCGGAACGGATCCACCGCACCATCATCGCTCTGGCAGGAGCCGCGGCGATGATCGCCCTGGGGTCCTGGCTGTCGTACTACGACCTCCACCAGGCGGTCGCCGCAATCGATTACGACACAATCATCCTCCTGTTCGGGATGATGTTGATTGTCGGCCTGTTTAAGGAGACAGGATTCTTCCAGTATCTCGCCGTGCGAGCCGCCAAGCTGGCCCGCGGAAAGCCGTGGCTGCTGCTCGTCTACTTGGGACTGGTGACCTCGCTGGTATCGATGGTCCTCGACAACGTGACCACCATCATCATCATTGTCCCGGTGACCGTGTCGCTTGCCGACATCCTCGGGATCTCGCCGATGCCGTTCCTCATGGGAGAGGTTCTCTTGTCCAATATCGGCGGTGTGGCCACCCTCATCGGTGATCCACCCAACATCCTGATCGGATCAGCGGCCGGATTCGGGTTCCTCGACTTCATCATGCACCTCGCGCCGATCGTGATCGTGGTGTGGATCGTGTCTCAGGCTCTCCTGCTGTTCATCTTCCGCCGCGAACTGCGCCGGCAGCCGACGAACATCGACCGCTTACTCACGATGGATGCCAAGCGCGCCATCGTCGATCTCAGGACGACACACCGCATGTTGGTCACCCTGTCCATCACCATTCTCCTCTTCTTCCTCCACGAACTGATCGGCCTCGAACCCGGCATGGTCGCGCTCATCGGCGCCTGCACCGGCCTGCTGTGGGTGAAACCGAACTTCGAGAAGGTCCTGAAGGATGTCCATTGGGACGTGTTGCTGTTCTTCATCTCGCTGTTCATCATCGTCGGAGCACTGGAAGCCAGCGGCGTGATCACCTTCCTCGGCAAGGGATTCGCGGCATTGACCGAACAGGGAACGTACATCGCGGTCCTCGTCGTGCTGTGGGTCGGTGCGTTGGCGTCGGGCGTCGTAAGCAACGTTCCGTTCACCATCGCCATGCTGCCGATCCTCAAGGGCCTCGCCGCCCACGGCGTGTCCGTGGCTCCCCTGTGGTGGGCCCTGGCTGCGGGGGTCGGCTTCGGCGCGAACCTCACCCCCCTCGGCTCAGCGGCCAATGTTCTGGTGGCATCCATCTCCGAGTCATTCGGTGAGAAGCTCTCCTTCCGCCGCTGGACAAAGAGCGGCACGTTGATCGCCCTGGCCGGCTGCGCCCTGGCCAGCGTCGCTCTGCTGCTCGCTCTGCGAATCGGCCTGCTGTAAGCTGTGGATCGATTCGGGCGGCCGCAGAACGGCCGCCTCACCGGGCCGCATAAGGAGGACCTCACCTGATCGCCGATGTGGTTGTCGCACTGCCGATTTACCGCTCATTCAGCTACCGGATTCCCATGCCGCTGGCCTGCGAGGTCCAAGCGGGGGTTCGAGTCCGGGTCCGGTTCCAGGGCAAGGAGCGGCCGGCCATCGTCGTTTCGGTCCGCGAATCCGACGCCGATGAACCGGCGCTGCAGCCCGTGCTGGCAGTGATTCCAGGACCGCGATTCACCCCCGGATCACTCGATACCGCACGATGGACCTGCCGTCAGTACCCAGCCCCTCTCGGCCTGTTCGTCAATCGTTTGCTGCCTCACACGTCAGCGGTACGCTCCAAGCGAACCCTTTCCCTGACCGGCGATCTTCCGAAGACGACCGCATACATCGAGCGTATGGCGTCCCGCGCCCCGAAGCAGATCGCCGTGCTGCGAGGTCTCCTATCGAGCGCCGCCCCGCTCGAGGAATCGGCAGTCCGAGAGAAGCACCACGTGGACAGGTCGGTCATCGACCGGCTGATCGACCTCGGGCTGATCGCGGCGGTTGCGGAGACACAACCTCTTCGACAGGATCCCATGTCGTGGCCCGATGGATTCCCTCGCCAGGGGCGGGTGTTGCTCAAGTCCCACAACCGATGGCCAATCTACACCCGGCTCGCGGCAGCGGTTGCCGCTTCCGGAGGGCGCGCGCTCCTGCTGGCTCCCGACATTCTGCTGGCGGAGCAGCTCGCAGGAAGACTCCGCGCCGAACTGGCTGCGCCGGTTGATGTGTACCACAGTGCGCTCAAGGAGAGCGAACGCGGCGCGGTGTGGGAACGCGCCCGAAACGGAGCCGCCCGGATCCTCGTGGGGACACGGTCGGCGCTCTTCCTGCCGCTCGATCCGCTGGATCTCCTCATCCTCGATGAAGAGCACGATCCGCTCTACAAGCAGAGCGACATGCTCCCCACCTACCACGCGCGCCGCGTGGCGGCCCACCGGGCGCAATCGGGGTTGCTGGTCTTCGGATCGAGCGCTCCGTCACTTGAGACCGATCACGCCGCGCGAAACGGGCAGATCGCCGTGGCCGAGCCTCCAGAATCTCAGCCTTGCCGTACGTGGCGCCGGATCGATCTGCACGAAGTTCGAAGCCTGCTCGCCCCCGCGCTCATCGATGCCGTGGGCGAGACCCTCGCACGGCAGGAGCGGGTTGCTTTCGGTGTGGTTCGCAAGGGCACAGCGCAGATGGCCCTTTGCTCATCGTGCGCCCGGCTGTACCGGTGCGCATCCTGCGGATCGGTGTTGGCCTTTCGCGAGGCGTCCGGTCTGCTGGTTTGTCCTCGCTGCGGCAGAAGCCAGCCGGAGTTCCGTTGCGCGAACTGTTGGAGTGACGAGGCTTCGCTCATCTCCGGCGGGATCGTTGCACTCGAGGCAACCCTGCGGCGGACATTCCCCGCCGCATCCATTGCTCGAATCGATGCCGACGCATTGAAGCAACAGGGTGCACACCGGCTTCTCTTGGCCATGGAGCATGCGGATCTCCTGATCGGAACGCAGCTCCTTACCAAGGGTCCGCCCCTTGACAACGTGACCCTTGCCGCGGCGGTCGACATCGATGTGATGCTCGGCGTCCCCGATTTCCGCACCGAAGAGCGCACGTTTCAGTTCCTCATGGGGATTGCCGGACGAACAGCCCGAGGCACGGCGGTCATCCAGACCCGGACCCCGACCCACGAACTGTTCCAGGCCGCGTGTGTCGAGAAGTATGAGACCTTTGCCGTCCGAGAGAGAGAGCAACGCAAGATGCTTTTCTACCCACCATTCTCGCGGTTGGCCCGGATCATACTGACCCGCCGTGATCGCGCGCGACACCAGGCGGACATCCGCCGGCTTCGCCGGCTGTTCCAGGAGCACGACCTCCATGTCCTCGGCCCTTCAGCCCACCCACGCCGCCGGGAACACTCGATCTTCCTGCTCAAGTCGTCGTCCCGCACCGTATTGCAGACCGTGTGCTGGCAGGCGTCGAATACGGGGATCCCGCTGCTGGTCGATCTCGATCCGGACCGAAACTAGTGAACGTGGATCTCGATGATGTCGCCGTCCTCGAGCACGTGATCCGAGGGGACCTGTTGCCCGTCAAAGCGGCCCGATCCCCAGATTCGAACGTACTTCAACCGTTCGGCGAATTCTCGGTGTACGGTCCGCACGCCATCCAGCGCGGTACTCAAGGCGGGGAGCGTGTACGGCTCGGTCAGGTCGGGCTTCTTGCCCGGCAGTTTCGTGTAGATCCGGATGATCCGCAACGCATCGAAGAGCATTCGGCGTAACGCGTCGAGCCCGTCGCCGCTCTCGGCGGAAACCGGAACGCAAGGGAAGGGAAGATCCTTGAGCCATTCCCCAGCCTGGTGCACCCCATCGACCTTGGTCAGCACCACACGCGCCGGGATCCTTCGAATCCTCTCCTCTTCGCTCTCGCACGCCTCTCGGACCAGTTGGATGTGACGCTCCTCGACCAACAACTGGATCTCCTCGATCCGCTCTTCCACGTCGCTCGGCTGGCCGGCCTCGACCACGACCAGCGCGATGTCTGCGCTGCGAATGAGGCTGTAGACCCACGGCTCGGTGTATTCCTCCGACAACGGCGGCAGGTCGATCAGCTGAATCTGGATGTCCTCGAACGGCATCATCCCGGGAATCGGAACCAAGGTGGAGAACGGGTAGTCGGCCACATCCGGTTTGGCATTCGTCAGTGCCTGAACCAGACTCGATTTGCCCGCGTTCGGGTGTCCCAAGAGGACCACTTGCCCACCGCCGTCCTTGGGGATGTGATCGTACCCGGAGCCTCGGCCCTTCTTGGTCTTGCTCTGCCCGTCACGCAGCTTGGCAATTCGCCGCTTGATGTCGGCTTGCATGTGATCGGTCCCCTTGTGCTTGGGGATCGTCGCCAACATCTCCTCGAGCGCGGCAAGCTTCGCTTCCGTCGTCTTGGCCTGACGGAAACGGTTCCTTGCCTTCACAAACTGTGGGGTCAGGTTCGCCGGCATGCGTCGCCCTCCTCGATGCAGTCAGAATAGGGTAAGGCCTGCTGACGGAGCCTGCAATTCCCCCGACTACTCGTTGTGCGGTATCTTGATCGTGCTTCCCCCGATGAATTCCCGGACCACGGCATCTCCAGGGATCAGCGCGTGGTCGCTCGCCTGCTTCAGCGTCACGCCCTCGACGGACTCCAGCAATCGCCCGATCCGCTTGTGGCGGATGTGCGCATCGAGAAATGACAGGTACGCCGTTAGCTCACCAGCCACCGGCCACACGCCCTGCGCCGGATCGAAGAACGGCTTGAGCACCGGAAGGTCGAAGGGCATTCCACCGTTCAATACGCAATCCGCCATGGCCTTGAGCGGAATGATCGAGAACAACTCTCCGGCGCGAACGTAGTGCCAATGGAGGAGCGTCGCCAATGGAGGATGGTTGCGATGCTTCACATCACGGAGTGTCCGCCGCAACAGACGGATGTCCTCGTACCGGGTCAACCGCCGGTCGAACCGGTCGCCTTGATACAACGGCATCATCGGGTTGGGCTCGTACAGGGGATTCATCGCCTCGATGTACACCCGGAAGATGTGCGACGAATCAATTCCCGCGCTCATCGGGGGATAGAAGCCGTGCAGACAGTCGAGGAGCAGCACCTGGCCGGGTTCGCGGCGGACGGCCTTGGTCGCGGCCCGCCGTCCCTCTTTGAAGCTGTAAACCGGCTTGTGAATCGTTTCGCCAGCAAGCAGCGCCCTCAGGTGCTCGTTGATCAGCTGGATGTCCAGTGCTTCCGGGGTCTCGTAGTTGCGATCATCGATCCAGTCGGTCGGATGTTCGATGAGAGACCAGAAGTAGTCATCGAGGTTCAGCATCAGGAACCGGACGCCGGCCTTCTCCAATCGCTCGGTCAACTTGACCGTCGTCGTCGTCTTGCCGGAGGACGACGGTCCGCTGACCCAGATCAACTGGATGTCGTCGCCACGGTTCAAGCGAGCGACAAACCGTTCCGCGGCCTCATCCAGCGACTGCTCGTACCGGTCGAGAGACGCCTCAACCAGCCCCTGCAGTCCTCCACTGCGAACGATCTCGTTCAGCCCTTCTACCGTGTCGCATCCGTGGGATCGATTCCAGTCGATCAGCGAATCCATTTGCTCCGGAGGGTACCCGTTGCCAACGAACTGCGCCTCGGTGATCGCGCCCTCCCGAACCCAGTGATGCCCCCAGCGGAAACAGGTATACGTATCGGCGATCTTGGTGAATCCATTGCTGGTGAGCACGTGCAACACGACATCCTGAATCTCTTCCACCGTTGGGGGGAAGTTCGACACGTGGTGCCGTGGATCGGCATTGAGACAGACCACCACCAGGTCGGCAAGAAACTCGGCGATCCCGTCGTCCGTCCCACCGGCAGCGAACACCCGATCATTGATCTCGGGGAGGTAGTCCTGCTCGAACCCTCCGACCGAATCGGCCGCCCGGCGAATCGCCCGCACAATGCGCCCGTGGTCGAATGTCACCAGGGCGTGGTTACGCTTGCGAATCTTTCCAATCTTGTTCAGAACGGCCATAGCCCGACCATTATAGCGAATCCCGCTACGGGGTCGAAGCTACCGTCCACGCGGCGCCGCCCCGCCAGGAAGGATGGCACATGTTGTCGGCCATTCACCAACGGGTGCAACTGCCTTTACCCAAGGCCACTTCGTAGCCAACAGGCGTTCCTACGGCACGCGGTTGGCCCACCTACTCGGCACGGGCCGATACCGCCTGTTCGCGACCGGACAGCTTGACCCCCGCTTCAAGCAGGAGCTCATAGATCCCCTTCGCCGTCCATTGTTTACATCCGTCGATCACGACCGCCTTCGGGTTGTCCGTCAGCCACTCGTCGTGCAAGACCTCCAGATCCCGCAGGTACTCGAGCGGGATTGTATCCTCCTCGCTCCGTCCCCGCTGTGCGATCCGCTCGCAGCAGACCTCGGCCGGCGTCCTCAGATAGACGATCTTGTCCGGCTCGGCACACCAGTTCTCCTGCAACCAGTCCCACAACCGGCAGTACAGCTGCCACTCGGTCTTGGTGATCAGCCCGGTCTGGTAGCAGTTCTTCGCAAATACGTATCGATCGCAGTAGATCGAACGCTCCAAGACGACGGTGCTGTGATCGGTCATGGCCAGCACCTCGCTCCACGTCTTCGCCCGTGTCGTGAATGCCGCCAGCTGGAAAGTGAAAGCCCACCGCTTCCCATCACGGTAGAAGAGATCGAGCAGATTCTCCTCGAAATCCTGTTGCCAGGAGCCCACCGGCTCCTCAATGAAACCGAACAGCTCGGATGCCGCAAGCCGTCGTCCGACCGTGCTCTTGCCCGCTGCGATGTTCCCCTCAAAAAGGATCATGGTCCGGTTCTCCTTCACACTCCCCCTCCTTGCCGAAACCCTCTCGACACCGATTCGTCTCATTCGATACGATCCGGACCTCGCCGATGGGTGTGTGAACCCGTGCACCAGAATGACGCGGAATCCACCCGGATCAAATCATCATACACAACCCCCCGCCCCGCCGAACAACCACACCCGCCATCACGCAACGGCGCGAAGAACCATGGCGAGCGCCTTCCTCGGACGTCTGCCGACAGAAGCGGACAGACGTCCACCGCCACACTGTCCTCCGGTCGCGTGGGGCATGTGACGCGACACGGTCCTGTTCCCCAATCGATGGGGCGTTGCAACCGCCCCCTCCCACCCTACAATGGTGCCACATCCGAATCCTGGAGGCTGCGAAAACACGATGACCAAGGACAGGACACCCGCCACCGCATTCGATGCATCGATCCTCGACGTCCTGCGAACCGCATCACGCATCACGGCCGGCAATCCCCGCCTCGTCTTGAGAGCGCTTCGCCTCCTTCGCTACCAGGTCCGCGCCGCACGGCGCCGGGCGCTATCCGAGACCCGTGGCCTCCGTGTCCCTCCGTTCGTGATCCACAGCATCACCGACCGCTGCAACCTCGATTGTCTCGGCTGCTACGCCAAGCTCCTCCACCGTTCCGACCGGGATGAGATGACCACAGAGCGCGTCGCCGAACTCCTGAAGGAAGCCCGTGACCTCGGTGTCTCCATCGTTCTGCTTGCCGGAGGCGAGCCGTTGATCCGTCCCGACGTCCTCGATCTCACCGAGGGCATGCCGGAGATCCTGTTTCTGCTGTTCACCAACGGATCCCTGTTGGATGACGGTGCCATCGCCCGCCTGCGCGATCAGCAACACGTCATCCCGGTGCTCAGCATCGAGGGGGACGAAGGCCGAACCGACCTCCGCCGGGGCGAGGGAACGTACGCCCACGTCCGCCGTGCAATGACCCGGCTGAAGGCGGCGCGGCTCTTCTTCGGCACCTCGACAACCTTGACCAGCGAGAACTTCGATCAGGCCACCGGAGAGGCGTTCCTGGAGGAGATGCTCGCGCAGGGTTGCCGGCTGTTCTACTTGATCAACTACGTACCCGTGCAACCGGGAACCGAACACCTGCAACTCGAGCTTCCCCAGGTGGCCGAGCTGGAACGCCGGCTCACACGCTACCGCAGATCCTATCCTTCCTTGTTCATCGCCTTCCCGCACGATGAAGTCGCTCTGGGCGGGTGCTTGGCCGCGGGCAGAGGATTCCTGCACATCAACGCCTACGGCGACGTCGAGCCGTGTCCGTTCTCTCCGTATTCCGACGCCAATCTGAACGCGCTCTCGTTCGAGGAAGCCCTTCGATCGCCGCTGTTCGCCAAGATCCTCTCGTCAAACGTCACGCTGGACGAGACGGATGGACGCTGCGCGCTGTTCAAGCGGCGAAAATGGGTGGCCGAACTTGCCGCGGCATCGGAGTCCGGCCGTTCCGACGATCAGGATTCGAGACAGTAGCCCGAGACGCCGAAGGGATTCGAGGGATCTGTCCTGAGGAGGAGATCCACGCCAATGGCGCGAGATCTGCGAAGTCGCTCCCTACAAGACTTCAAGCGCAGTTGTGTGGTGCCTGCGGCTTCGCAGCTTGCGTGCGCTCTATTGAAGGCAAATCGTGAGTCGCAAAACAGGCTTTGCTCTCGCCTTGCTCAACTCAATGAGTCATCAGTCTTCCGATCTAATGGCTGCTCAGCATGAGCCGTGCGCAGCTGTCCGGACGGGGATATGAGCTAGGGTACATCCTCGCCAGGTTCGCTCAACCCGAAAAGCAACGGGAGAAGCTCCTTGAGCTCGATGGTCTGCTCGATAAAGACCTGAGGAATCTCCAACTCCTCTGCCAACTGCGAGAAATAGTCGTCGGTGTTGGCCCCTGCATGGGTGATTAGAAGATCCGCGAGCGGTGACATGGCACGGATCGATTGCTCGTCGTAATCGTCCGTTCTCCTAGCGCCACCTTCCACCTGACCGACGATCACGAACACCCCAAGTCTCTTGGCAAAATCGATCAACCCTTCACACCTGGCGATTTCGGCCTCGACGTTCACGCCCGCCGCGCCCATCCCCTTCAGGCTCGTACCGGTTGTCACAAACAGCGTGTTGTACGGAGCGATCATGTTCCCGATCGGACAGTCTCCGCCCGATTCGCACAGGGCCTCCAACTCATCGGCGCTGATCAGGTCTCTCTCTTCACAGGCGAGTCCCAACCCTTCGCAGATCAATGCAACCATCAGCGCACCGGGGCTTTGACCGCAAGTTGTGACGAGGATCGGTTCCGTCAACACAGAGAGAACCTCAGGCAGCTCGAATACCGAATCTGCTGCTGCGGTCCCCATCGAGAGCCCAATCAAGAGAAGCAAGACGCTACCCCACTGCACGCTCAGCCACTTCCTATCCAAGAACCCCTCCTTCTCCGGCATCCTTCTCGTCACCTGAGGATCGCGTCACGCCGCTCCGCCTCCTAGGGGGAACGGGGGCAGTCGAGCTCCTGCGACCACCCCCGTGTCTCTCCCAATGCGCCTCAAGCGCGAGTTCTACCCTATGCTCCTGGGAGACGTGCGGCTGCTTGAGGCAGCCGACACCGTCCCGTAGTCTTACTGCGGCCAGGCGGGAACGAAGTCGTCTCCTCTGTAGGAGCCTCCCGTCGCTGATGGACTGCCCGTGCTGATGGCGTACTTCGCGATCAGCTCGTACTTCAGGTCCACGTAGGTATCCATGATCGTATCCATGCGCTCCCATGTGAGCTCAGTGAGATACTCCTGCGCCAACTGAGGATCTTGCTCGTACAAGGCGAGCGCGATCGGTTCGACCGTCGCCTGTTCGGAGAAGAAACTCGCCTCCAGCGGATCGCGAACAGCCTTCAGTGTCTCGAAGGCAGGTTGGTACTTCAGGTACAAGAGGCTGTCGACAAACTTGATCGCCCAGCGGACGGAATCGTGCTGGAACACGTCCTTATTGTAGATATTGTAGAGAGGATTGATCTTGGTCACGCCAGCATAGATCGGGACGTAGATGCTGTGCCGTCTCTGTTCCACGGTGAACCAGTACACCCCGCCGACTGCGTCGGGCAACCAGCTCCGAAGCTGTGCCACCATCGCGTAGTTCCCGCTCGCCACCGGCCGGTGCCACGTGATGTCGAGAAGCGCCCTCATCTCCTTCGTTGGCAAAGGCGTCGTGAGCGGGCTCTGAACGAAATTGCCGCTCCCGTCGGGCACCCACCAATCCAGATCCGCGGACAGATCCCAAACGGTTCCCTCAAGTGCGTGCCGGCAGAAGGCGATGACATCCTGCACCGACACCTTCTTGTCCGGCTTTAGGGAGAAGGGATAGTAGGAAAGCGGATTCCATACCCGGCTCTTCATCGCCGACGGCGCGAAGATGGTCTGGAACAAGTACATGCGAATGAGATTCCCCTCCGTCGGAGGAGGACCGTAGACTTCGTACATCACGAAGGGCTTCCCGCTCTCGGGATCGTACAGCCCCTTCTCGATGGCCACATCCATGTAGTTCGCAGAGACCATCTGGTCTGGATTTTCCGGGTCAATCAAGCCAATCGTGGGGTGATTCACCTCCAGCTTGACGTGATCATCCGGCACTCTTTGGGCGGCCCAGACGGCTCCGAGTTCTCCGCTGTCGGGATCCCAGTCATTTCCAATGCTGAAGACCTCCAACACCCAGGCTTCGTTGGGATCCGCAATGGTCAAAGCTTCCCCATCATCGTACCTTCCACAGCACGACGGCAGGTACCCATAGGTCTCAACCAGATCGGTGATCACCGCAATGGCTTCTCTCGCTGTCCTGCACCTCTGATGCGCGAAGAGCTGCGCTTGCTCGATCGTCATGATCTGCTTGCAGACGCCGTACGTAGTCCGGAGTTCGTTTCTCTGGCTGATCGTCGTTTCACCCATCGCGAGCTGGAACTCGTTCATCTGCGGGTAGCCGGTGTGGAAGTAGGCGTTCGTGTGTGCCACCTGCGGAATGTATCCAATGATGTCGCCGTAGTCTTCGTATGTGCTGCCGGCGCGCACATTCTGCAAGCCCCAGTAGACCGGCGCCATGGTCCCTTCCGGCCAGTCCTGCGCGGGAACGTAGTGGACCCTTGAGTTGCCGCAACACCCTGTATGCGATGTCATGACAGACCCGTCGACAGATGCATCTTTCCCCACCATCACATCCGTGCACTCGCCCTCATCTCGCCAATCACCCGTGCAGTAGTCCTCCGTGCACTGGGAGAACCCCGCAAGACTCACCAATAGAGACAGCGCGAGCACAAGACCCGCCAAGCCGATTGATCGCCAACGCATTGCTCTACCTCCTTGATTCTCTACGTCTCTCGATCATGTAGCCTCCCGTTGAGTTCGCTACATTCTCACCTCCCTCATTTCATCGAACTGCATACCCCGCTAGTGCCTAACCGACTATGTGCATGGAGGACGCTAGGTGCGATGGAGCCTAGTACTTCTCCGTTCCCATCGGAACTTGCCTGCGATGCTTCATGCCCACTGCTACAGAGTAGCGGTTTCTATTCATCTCTGTCTGTAGGGAGATCTCGCTTCGTTGTGTCGGGGGATTCAGTCTGCCGTGTAGGAGATCACTGCACCTCAGCGGGATGCTCGGGCGCTCCAGAGCAGCCAATGTACTGCAAGCTGGTCGGCGGCGTGATTGGCGCGAGTGTCCATGTAGATAGTGGCTAACTGTGCCAACCCATCGGCTGATTCGATGCAGTCGTCCACCACACGGATTGAGGGCTCAGGCCGGGCGACGAATGCCGCTCAAGGGACCAAGGCAGGCTCCCAGACGGGCACCTGCATCACGCCACGTGGCGCCCCGCGACGAAGGCGACTCTCGCTTTCTCGACCGAAGGAAACCTCATCGTCCAATAGCAGCTTCCATCCGATGGACAAGATCGGCGAACCTCGCACGTCTCATCATCCGCAGATCGCGGCGAGGTCGGGCGGAATGGTGATCCGCATTGAATCCGGGGCTCCCGAAACTCGGGATCGAAGTCGGCCGTGCTTCACTCAAGCGGCGTAAGGCCTTGTTTGATGGCAAACTTCGTCAGCCCGGGAAGATTATGGATATCAAGCTTCCGCATCAGCCGACTCCTGTAGGTTTCTACTGTTTTCGACGAGAGATGAAGATACTCGCCGATATCGAAACTCGATCTCCCCTCCACGACAAGCTGGAGCACCTCCTGCTCACGTGCGGACAAGGCATCGAGCGGAGACGCTTGGGCAGGTCCGCCGTGACCGTGGTAGCAGTACTCGTCCAACACAAGGGCCACGACCTTGGCACTCAGGTATCTTCTTCCGGCAGAGACTGCATGGATCGCTCGGATAATCTCAGCACCGGCTGCTTCCTTCAAGACGTACCCCATCGCGCCCGCCTTCAGCGCCTGCCAGACATGTTCCTCCGTGGAGTGCATGCTTAGAACGATCGATCGAGTACCAGCGCACTTCTCACTGATCCTCCGGATGACGGCAATGCCGTTCATCATCGGCATCGCGATGTCCACGACGGCGATATCAGGTTGCAGCCGCTTTGCATCAGCGACCGCCTGGGGCCCGCTGCCCGCCTCTCCCACAACTTCGATACTCGGCTCCGAAGCCAGGAGAAGCCGGAGGCCTTCGCGAACCACAGCGTGGTCATCTACGAGGAAAACGGAGACCGTCATCGCGGGACCACTACCTCGACAACGGCCCCCCGGGGGTTCTGGGATCGGAACTGGCAACGGCCTCGCATGCTGATGGCCCTCTCCTTCATGGTCAGGAGGCCCCAGCCTGGCTCCTCCTGCCGTTCGGCTGGGCGAGCGAAGCCAACACCGTTGTCGGAGAACACTATCCGAATCTCATCATTGCCTGACTCAATCTCAATCATCGCTTGCGTGGCCTCCGCGTGCTTCGCCGTGTTGGCAAGGGCCTCCTGAGCGATCCGGAACAGATGGTCCTCCTTGCGATGCTCTAGCCTGGGAACTAGGGCGCCTCCCATGACCTGCACGGAGATCCCGGTTCTCGCCTCGAACCGACCCGCGTACCATTCTAGAGCAGCTACCAGCCCGTAGTCATCAAGAACAGGAGGGCGAAGCTCGGACATCACGTCCCGGATTTGCCGGCTCGTCTCCTCAACAATCGTCAGGCAATCGGTCAGACGGGCGCGCAGATTCCCGTCATCTTGGCTTGCCGGTTGTGACAGGGCAATGGTCAGACTGATTCCCAACGCCGTGAGATTCTGCGCGACCCGGTCATGCAGCTCCTGAGCCAGCTGCTTTCGGCCGACTTCCATCGATTGCGCGAGCTGAAGCGCCAGCTGACGCAGTCGATCTCGGCTCTCCTCCAGTTCGGCTTCTGCTTGCTTCCATTCCGTGATGTCGTGCGAGAAGAGCGCCAGTTGCCTGACACGCCCGTTTTCGTCCGGCAGAGGCGAGAGACGAAACGCGTACACTCGCCCTCCCCGACATTTCTGGCCGGAGACGGCCCTTCCCGAACGCACGACTTCGTCAATCCAATTCTGCATTGCTCTGCTCTGTTTCTCGCCATACACATCCGCAGGGTTCGTACCGATCAGCTCGTTTGCCGACCGACCAAGACTTCTCGCCATCGCTTCGTTCGCGAAGAGGATAGTTCCGTGAGAGTCGATCAGCTTGACTAGATCAGTCGTTGCGTTCAAGAGGGTCTCGAGGTGCTCCGCTTCTACAGAAGCTCGAGAGCTCAGCTGAGAACGGACCCCCTCACGTAGATCCTGCGGTTGCAGGGTGGTCATCAGGCCTCCTCCACTGCGCCGTTCAAGCAGGCGCCGGGGTAGCCGAACTCGCCGGAGCAGCGGATTCCGGTCGTTCCGAGACAGCATCTCGAACCCGGAAGCCGCGACCCCGCCCAGCCAGGCCATCCTCTCGGTCGGACTGCGTAGCTACTCATACGCCAGCCGGTCGGCTCCCACGGTTCCTGGATCGATGAAGTAGTGTCCGATGCCTTCCGCGACCATCTCCTCGTAGCTCGGCAGCCCCTCGAACCCGAATGCTGCGTCGCCGTGGAAGCCGCTCCACACTTCGGCAATCTTCTCGATCGTCCGAACGTGCCGCGCGACACGAACGTCGATCGGCCATCCGTTCTCGTCGATCGGCCAGTAGAGGAGCCCTTTCTCGCCCGCCTTCATGACGAACTCGTCCTGTCCGGTCAGAAGAAGCTTCTCGTCAGTGATCCCTCGGACGCGGTCCAGGAACGGCTCGGGCGCTTCCAGAAGCAGACACGAACTCCGGGAGAAATCGCCGATCTCACGGTGTGAGAGCCCGTGAAGGGCCAAGGGCGAGATCTCCATGCCAATCGTGAACTCCTGGGCGGTCAGCATCATCGAGACCATCGCGGCCACGTTCAACGCATCCTGATGCGCCACGATCGTTCCGATGATCGGGTACTCCAGCTCGGCCTCGTGCAGATCGATCGTCAAGTCGACGCTCTCAGCTTCGATCAGCTGCATGAACGCGTGTGACGTTCTTTCCGCCAGGCTTCCGTTGGTGCGACCCGGCCAGGTTCGGTTCATGTTCCGCACGTCCATGTAGGCCAGAAGCTGTCCGCTGGGGTAGTGAACGTACGTCTCCGGATCCGGCCACGAGTCGAGCGGATTCGCCCAGCGATCGCCCATCCGGTACTTCTTCTCTCCCCAATCCGTTACGATCGTGAAGAACTGCGGATACGCGTCTCCCGGACGGGTTACGGTCGAGCCGCTCCGGTTCTCGTGGATCGCCACAAGGACCCGGCCCGCAGTTACCCGCGCATTCTCAACAATCAGCTGCGCCGCGAGGTTCGTCGCCGGCTCTTCCGCATGAACGGCGGCCATCACCAGAAGCGTGCCTCCGGGCTGTCCGCTGTCGAGGATGTAGATGTTGCAGTCGTTCACTCCGCCCTTCAGCGGCCCGTAGTAATCGCCCAGGGTCTTGACATCGGTAACGCCCTCTCCGAGGACCACCGTCTCCTTGTACTGACGGTGCTGAGCGAATGCGATCCCCGAGAACACGAGTAACACGATCCACAGCGCAAGCGCGCCGCCCTTGATGATCCACTCTCTGTTCGCTTTCACCGAGCTCCTCCCCCCTCTCTCACTTCAGGCGGAACACGCGAAGCACAAACGGAATCAGAATGACGAGATACAGGATCGCCTTCTGCACGTCCTTGCTCTTGACGAAGTTCCAGAACAGCACCGCGCCGAAAAACGCCGTGATGATGTGATAGAGAATCATGATCGTCATGATCCGGCCCTCTGCTTGGCTCTCATCGAGATCACCCCGCCACCAGGAACGACAGCTCGTTCCCAAATACGATGTACAAGGTCCCGAGAAGGAGAATGAATCCCGCCGGGAGCAGGCAGCGTTTCACGAACTCTCCGTAGTACGAGCCGGTGAAGCCCACGGCCATCGTCGTGGCCCGTCCGACCACGGTGGTCGGCGGGAGCATATCTCCGATCGGGAACATCACCGCCATGCCCGCGAGCGCGATGATCGGGTTGATTCCCTTCATGTTGAACAGCAGGATCAGCGGTACGCCGAGCAACGGCGCCGCCGCATACTGCACCAGCCCTTCCGAGAACGGAAGAATCAACCACAGCGTGGCGAAGATCACCGGCAACGGCAAGGTGACGACGCCAAGGGAGATCAGGCCGCGCGCTCCGGAGAGCGCCATGATCTGAACCAGGATTCCGACGACCACCATCACGCCGATAAGCGGAAGCAATCCTTCCACGGTCTCCCGCGCCACGGAGAAGATGCGCAGCCGTTTGGGGCTGATGGCGACCGTCACGATCGCGGCAACCACAAACATCAGCGGCAGGCCGAAAGTCGGCATGCTCCACGGCCAGATCCTCCCCGCGAGAACCAGCCCGAAGAAGACCAGAAACGGGAGTGCCACCTTCCAGCCCGCCATCCCCTTCGTCGGCTCCGGCAGCTCCTTCATCACCTTGTCCAGTTCGACCGGCGTTCCCTTCCAACCGAGAAAGAACATGCTGAACAGCGCCCCGAGAACCGAGATCACGCCCAGCGGCAGGAAGAATCCGACGTAGGGCATGTTCGATCCGGCGGCGGCCATCATCGCCCACAGGTTGATCGGCGGCGCCGCCGCACTCATCGCAGCGCACAGGAAGATGATCGCCGCCACCCGGTCCTTGCTGATTCCCATGTAGCTGAGCACGGTTCCCACCAGCGTCCCCACCACGAGAACCGTGACGCTTCCCGATCCTGTGAGGGCCCCCGGCACCAGAAGGACCAGCGTCAAGAACAGCATCGACAGGGCACGATGCCGGTGAAACCGCTTGATGATCCCGCGGATGATGTAGTCCACGCCGCCGGCATGCTTCAACAGGTTCATGAAGAACGTGGCGGTGATGAAGATCAGCGTCACGTCGAAGTAGGTAAACGCCCCGTCGGCGATGTGTCGCGGCGAGATCATGCCGCCGTGCGCGATCGCGCCGGCCAGCGCCGCCAGGAGCATCGACAGCTCCGTCGTAACCTTCAACGCTCTGGCGATGGCGAAGACTCCGGCCATCACCCCCAATACGATCCCAGCGTGTGCGTACACGTGTCACCTCGCCATCCAGAGGTCTCCCCGGAGGACCAGCCGCCCTCCGTACCCCCATCGCGGTGCTGTTCGAAATGGCGAGCCGGGCCGCGCAAACGATCAAAGGAAGCGCGCTATGCTCGACGCCCGGCTCAAGCGGGACGCAGGCTAGCCTTCTTCCTCCATGACGAAGATCAACGGGAACAGGACGCCCAGATCGATCGTGTCCTCGATGAAGATCTGCGGGATCTCGTTCTCCTCCGCGAGGGTCGTGAAGTAGCCGTCCTCATTGGCGTCGGTCCGGGTAATCAGAAGGTCCGCCAGCGGAGACATCGCCGTGATGGTCGCCTCGTCGTACTCGTCCACGCGCCGGTTCGCCCCTTCCACTTGGCCGACGATGATGACCATGCCACGTTCGCGGGCCGCCTCGATCAGCGCGGTGCACCGCGAGATCTCGGAATCGACGTTTACGCCCGCGGCGCCCATTCCCTTGAGGCTCGTTCCCGTGGTCACGAACAGCACGCCGCCGGTGAACTCGTTCATCACCTCGGAGCACTGATGCAACAGCTCGTCCGCCGTCAACAGGTCGATCTCTTCGTGGGGAATCCCGCCCTGAGCCAGCAGCAGCCCGACCATTAGGGCTCCGGGACTTTGGCCGCACGTCGTGACGAATACAGGCGGCACGAGCACGGGCAGGTCCTCGGGGATCTCGAACTCCTGTGCCAGCGACGTCCATCCTGCCAGTACGAGGAGCCCCGCAGCAATCACCACAGCCAAACGCATCGTCCTCTTCATCATCCACCTCCGACAAAATCAATCCCGGAACAAGAGCCCTGCCGAATCATTCGGCAGCATATCCCGAGGCATTGTGCCTTAATACCCATCATCCGAAAACACGGCGGGCGGAGCGAGCGCCAAAGCCCGCTCCGCGCCACCTTATCGATTACTCCTCTTCCCACTCGCCGTAGTAGATCTCCTTGTACTTCGACAGCAGAAGCGTCGACTCGGGATTCGCGCCGGCGCCCACGGCATCCAACCACTCCTGTGGATAACTCTTGGTGCCCTGCCAGATGTAGCCGTCGTTGTACTTCGCGACCATCATGTCCGCGAACTCCCACTGTGCCGCCACGACACGGTTGACCGCATCGCCGGTGTAGTTCGTCAGGAACGAGACTCCGAGCGCAGGATCGGTGTTGTACAACGCCAGCGCGGCACCTTCCACGGCATCCTGCATCGCGAAGAACTCGCCCTCATACTTTTGCTGATGCTCGCGGATGTCCTCGATCATGTACGACCACGCCAGATTCGCCCAGTTCTCGACGAAGTCGAAGGCCCACCAGGCCGAATCCCGGCTGAACTCATACCGATTCATGATCCCCAGAGATTCCGGCAGCTCCGTGACGCCGCAGTAGATCGGCATGAAGACCGTGCCATGCGGCGCGTCCGGACCGAACCAGAGGACCCCGCCGATCTCGTCTGGCAGCCAATTGCGCGACTGAGAGACGAAGACGTACGAGCAACGGAACATCGCGATCGCGCGCTCCCACACGCGGCCTTGTCCCTCCGGACGCTGCGAGCTCGACGTTGCATAGCGATCCGGCGTACCGAACGGACCAGCGGCTAGCCCCTGGGTCAGGTCAAACTCGGTCCCCTCGTAGTAGTCGCGCTTGATCGCCATGACGTCCGCCACTGACAGCTTCTCATCGGGCACCACGGAGAACGGATACCGGCTTGCGTACGGATCCAGCTCCAGTGACGGGGCAACCAGGGATCGCCCGCGCCACTCCCGTCGGCTGTTGTAAAAGTCGAGCTTCGGCGCGTAGACCTCCCAGAACCGGAACGTCTTCCCGGAATTCGGATCCCACAGCCCGAGCTTCTCGCCCACGGAGTAGATGCCTCGACCGGCCATGTAGTTGTCCGGATCCGAAAGGTCGATCTCGCCGATCTGCGCCCGGTTGGCGCCGACATAGACGCCGTTATCCGGAACGCGGCGCGCGACCCAGACTGCTCCTGGATCGTTGTCGCCCTGCCGCCACAGCGGGCCAGCACCGACGATCTCAAAGACCCAGCCTTCGTTCCCGTCGCAGACCGTTAGGGCCTCACCGCCGTCGGCGTAGCCGTACTTCTCAGCAAGGTCGCCCATGATCTGGATGACTTCGCGGGCGGTCGTACCGCGCTGCAGCCCGATAGCCTCAAGTTCCTCGATGTAGAACATCCCGCCATCAGGGTTGCGAAGCGCCCTTTCACCGCTGAACGTGTGCTCTCCGATCATCACCTGGTGTTCGTTCATGAACGGATAGGCGATCTGGAAGTAGTTGTAGGTCACGGGCACCTGTGGAATCTCGCCCATCGGCGTCGGCTGCCGATCGGGATTGTCCGCATGGAGCATGTTCCTCCAGATCGTGACCATCTCGCCTTCCTCGTGCGTACCTCCAGGGATCAGTCGAAGTCTTGAGTCGTACCAGCCGTCGCACGTGTGCGTCGTCATGACCGACCCATCAACCGAGGCGTCCTTTCCAACGATGATCGCCGTGCACGCTGCCGCCGCCCACGCAGCGGCAACCAGCACCAGAAGACAAACAAGCGCAGTACGCAATCTCATATTTCCCCCTTGCTCTTCGCGCATTAAGACTCGCTCCAGATCTTTGCTTCGTGCTGTCTGACCTGTCTCACCTCCTCTTCGTTGGCCAATCGCCGCGTCGCCTGATCCACGCCCTGCGAGCAGCCGTTGCTGCCGCGAAGCAATCGAGGAGCTGTGCTTCGGATGAAGAGAACGCGTTGCGGAAACAGCGGCAACGCGCAGGAGCTGTGAAGACAGACATCGGGCGAACGCATGCACCACGCATGGCTCCACGATACAGCGGACGGCGGTGGTATGCCATGCCGCAGGTTAACTGCGGGAACCGCCTAGGGAAAAGATAATGCGCCTCCTGCAGAAGCCAGAGCTTAATTCTCCGACGATCCCTCCCTTTCATACCTTACAGCTGTTCTGCTTGGCATTGGCGCCTCTCTCCTCTTGACCGATTCTTCGATCCGAGGTGTAATCGGAACGTCCCCAGCGACCCCAAGACGTAGACGACGAGCGGCAGGCACACGGGAAGGAGGGCCGTTGACGTGGCACCACGCAAGCACCTGGTCCTGGACGAAGACATTCACGAAGCGTTGTCCGACCGACGCGAGATGACCGGGCTTCCGATCAGCCAGATCGGTAACGCCATTCTCCGAGCACACATCGGATCCACGAGCCTCGAGCAACTGCTCCGCGAGCGGCTGATCGAGTCGGGGCAAATCACTGCCGAGGAGTACGAGCAGGTCTTAGAAGACGTCGAGCGCAGATTGCGGGAGGAATACCGGCCCGGGGCCGCGCCGATCGAGCGGGTAGCCCCCGGCCAGTTCATCGCCGGAAGCTGGGAAATCGTCAACCTACTGGAGTGTCCCACCGGCGCCTTTCAGCTTCTCGAAGTCTGGGCGCGTGATGCCCTACAGCACCCCATGACGCAGCACGCACACGAGGCGGATGAGTACATCATTTCGCTGGCAGGAAGGTGTCTCGTCGCGATCGGGGGAATCCCGTTCACGATGACCAAGGGATGCGTTCTGCAGATCCCGTCGGGGGCGCCCCACAGCTCAACGCCGATGGATTCGGAGTGTCACCTGTTGGTCATCGTCGCGCCAGCCGCCCCCGAGTACGGAAAGGAGATCAGCCGCAAAACGGGCGGGCATGCTCAATCGGGGCCGCGACGAGAGGATCAAGATGGGCGTCGTCGCTGAGCCGCGGATCTGCGCCGTAGCACGATCGATGTGAACCATCCGGCAATCAGCCCCACGTAGGCCCCGCCACACCAGAGCACGAGCGCACTCTCCCCTTCGCCTCGGGGCGCCCACTCCGTCACACCGGGAAGCGGGGACGGATCCCACGGAAGGCCGTGATCCCGGATGAGATCCTTCATGTTCAAGAGATGAATCACCGGCACGCCGCGATCCGCCATCGCGTGCAGTACGCCGCGCGTTGAGGGCGGAGGAAGGCTCCCGACATCGGTCAATCCCGGCGGAACCGAGAGCACCGACGCGTCACTGCCGAGGTTGGCCCACCCCCCGCCCACGCTGACAAAAGCGGCGATGCGCGCGTCGCGTGCCTCCTCTTCATAGATCGACATCCGTTGCTCGACGTTGCGCGCGAGATCCGGCTCATCCAGGAAAACTACACCGAACGCGTCGATCTTGTCGCGAAGAAGACGCCTCACGTCCTCCTCCAGGTCTCTGCCCACATCCAGATCCCCGCCAAGCGATGCGGCCACCGTTCGTTTGCTGACGACGCCCGCTGCAGCGAGGATCCGCTCCATCTCGATCCAGGTGAAATCCGGAAGGTTCGCGCCGAATTGCGACGACCCGAGCGAGATGATCAAACCGACACGAACCCCGAGCGCCTGCCCCGCCGAGACGGTTGCCAAGACCAGGGCCGGAAAGGATCCGGAGGCCCCGACAGCGACGAAATCGCCTGGCTGTGCTCCGGCTTCGCACAGCAAACTGACGAGGAGTGCAGCGACATTCGGATTGGTGGTCGTCCGCTTCGCTTCCAGGCTTCCAACGGTCGTCGTGAGCTCCGAGAAGAACGCTCCGATCAGACCGGTCTCGTTGATGTCCGTGCTCGAATCGAGCGGCGGTCCATGCTCGATCCGGTGAGCGGCAAGAACATCCATCGCGGTCCTCATCGTCTCCGCCGCGTCGCGCATCGGCTCCGCGAGCGCATGGCCCCTCGGCCATTCTCCCTCCAAAACGCCGATCAGAACGGCTCCGACCACGAAGACGACCACAAGCTCCCACACCGGCGGACGCCACGTCCCCTGCCGGCTTCGCCCAGCACCAAGAGCGCGCATCATGCGTGGATCAACAGCCGCAGGATGAAGTACGTGATCGTCGATGCGATGCCCAGCGCCGGAATCGTCACCAGGACACCCTGCCGTTCGAAGGTGTTTGCGACGAGACCCGGGATCACCCAGCCGATCGCCCGAAGCTCCAGCGAGGCCGGCCAGAGGGCCGGAAGAAGCCGGTATCCAATCAGCGTCCAGCCTCCGCCGAGGAGTACAAGCAACAAAAACCGTCTGCGGCCGAAGAGAATGAACGCGCGCGCAAGCAACCGGTAGGACGCCCATGCAAGCAGGGCCACCGCCAGCGTGCCGACGATCCTCAGCGGCTGATCCACGAAGAGGGCCACATACGCTGGCACAATAATCCCGCCGGGATACAGGCCCGTCAGCTCGATGAACAGCGTAGCAACCGTCAATCCAACAAACGCGGCTTCGATGATCATGCGGGCTCTCCCTTCTCTTGCCAATACTCCACCAAGCGGATACCCGCACCGCCGATATTCCCGCAACCGAACACATATCCTCCCTCAGGGCACAGGCGCACCACCGCATCCATGATCCGTTCCGGATCCTTTGACACAACCACGGACACACGCTTTCCGTACGTCCTCGCCAGTCTGTGCCTCACAATCCTCGGCACACTGCCACACACGACGAGTCCACACACGGTCCCATCGAACGCGCGCAATCCTTCCATCCACTGAGCGGTACGATCCGCACGGTCGGGGCGAAGATTCAGCAGGCCGACTACGCCTCCGCCGTCCTTGGGCCACTCCGCAAGCGCTCTTTGGAGGGCCATCAACGCGGAGTGTGGGTCGTTTGCAGCGAATCCATTGATCGCCGTCCAAGCGGCGGCCCCCGAGACCGGATCGGGCAGGATCCACGCACCGAGCACCCCGACGTCCATACGAACCCCGGCCATCCCCCGCAGGGCGGTTTCGGAGCCCACGCCGGCCCGTTCGCAGGCCGCGAGCGCAAGCGCGAGATTCTGCGGCCACTCGGGATGGGGAAGGCGCAATGCCCGATCTTCCCCGGACTCCGTCGCGATCACGCGATACGGCACGCTTCGCTTCGCCAGCCGCGCCTGCTCCGAAGCGGGGAAATCACTGGGCAGAAGCGCCATTGCACCGGCGGGTACAGCATCGGAGAAGACCGCCGCGGGATCGGTCATCTCCGCCAGGTGATCCTCGAACGTATTCGTCACAACGACCGTATGCGGGCGAAGGATCTGCCCCAGTTCGGCGCGGAGGCTCTCCGGTCGAATGCTCATCGCTTCGATCACGATCGCATCACACGCAAGCCGAGCCGCCCATCGCAGCATCCCGCGCTGTTCAAGGGGTGTGGGGACACCCCGCCGCCGTACCGGTTCCTCGGTACCATCCGGAAGGATGACCCGTGCCTCCGATCCGGTGGTCTTGGCCAAGATCCGCAAACCATCTTCCCGCAGCCCGGCAGCGATCAGTCGAACCACACTGGTCTTCCCCCGCGTTCCGGTCACCGCGATCCGCAGAGGAATCCGGGCGCGGATCCGATCGATCGCGAAACGTTCCAAGCCAAGCAAGGAAAGGACAAGGGCAAGACACCCACCCGCGATCAGGAGGTCTGTCATCCGTTTTGTTCCTCCGAACCGCTTCTTCTTGTGCTGGAAGTCGAAGCGAGCATTCCTGATCTTACCGGGAATGGCGCGGTTTGCGCATCCGAAACAAGCAATCGAAGAATGCGCCTGTGCGTGGTCCCATCGAAACAAGGAACGAGGCGCTTCGCGAGTAGCCGGCTCAGGCCAAGGGATCCTCCAACACCCGCAGAGGTCAGCTTACCGCTGCTCCCTTCCGGGCCTGGCGGGGTTCACCGACGTGCGCCGCAGAGGGCTCAACCCTCAACACCACTTGCTCGTGGACGGACCCTCACGCCTTCTCCCTCCGGAAACCCTTCGGCTCCACTGTAGCGGGTTGTGGATGCAGGGGACCGCTAGCCCCCCACCTAGCACAGGCGTTGGCGGAGGGGGCGGGATTTGAACCCGCGGTACCACGAGGGTACACCAGTTCTCCAAACTGGCGGATTCGACCGCTCTCCCACCCCTCCGTGCTGGGAATTCTAGACGGCGACAAGCCTCTCCGCAACTCCCACGGCGCGGCGACGGCCTCGTGTCCCAAACCACGTCTTGTGACGAGAGTTGACAATCTCTCCCGCCTTCGTGCTACGGTGACGATGGCAGCGACGGAGAGAACGCCTGGTCAAGATCCAGCAATCGATCCCACTTGTCTCACAGGTGCCCTGGACATACTTCGTACAGACAGCCCAGCCCGCATCTCTCCGCACAAGGAGAAGGAGGCCACGGTGTGCGCACATCTTGCCGGGCGGATCGTCTGGATCGCGGGACTGTTGCTGACAATCACCTTCGCATGGGCGACGCCATCGCTCCCGCAGAACTGCACGATGGAACAGGAGCCTAACGACACCATCGAACAGGCACAAGCCATCCCGTCTCTTCCCGGATCGTCTTGCGTGGCGGGAGAGATCACGGAAGGGAATGCGGATCTCTTCGCTTTCGATCTCCGATCCGATCACTGGGTCACCCTCGTCACCACGGCCCTGGAGGATGGCGACACGACCCTCACCCTGTACGATCGTGACGGCACAGAGATCTCCTACAATGACGACCGCCCGAGCGGCGGCCGTGATAGCCAGATCGACGAGTGCTTGGCCGCCGGGCGGTACATCGTCCGGATCGGCAGCTATGGCGACGAAGCCTCATTCCACTACGTGATCACCGTGCTGGCCTTCGATCCGTGCGAACGTGCGCCGGAACGGCTGTGCCCATTCGCCGAGCACGAGCCCAACGACGAACCGGGGTGGGCCGACATTGGGCCCGATCTTCCCAACTCCTATTGCTTCGATGCTTACATCACGCCGGGCGACGCCGATCTGTTCGGTTTCCACGTCGCCGAACCGGTCACGGTCCGGATTGCCGCCGAGCCGGTCTATTCCGGAGATACGACGCTCACCCTACTCGACGAATACGACAACGAAGTCGCCTTCAACGACGACAACCCGGAGGGTGGACTGGAGAGCGTCGTCGAGGCGTGCCTCGAGCCGGGAAGATACTACGCCCTGGTCACCGCATACGATGCCGAGGCGACGTTTCGCTACACACTCTCCCTCGAAGGCTTCGATCCGTGCGGAATGGGCATCTTGCCCACCGAAGCGTGGACCGTTTTTTCCTCTACCGCCAACCCGTCACTCGTCCCCACGCAGACGGATCAGCCGGTTCTTGTGCTCATGGCTCGACCGACGAACATCGAGACGCCTCCCGGGGCGGTCGAGGCGCTGGCGGACGGTCTGCAACGGAAGCTCGTCGGTCCCGAGCGATCCGTTCACTCTTTCTGGAGTGAAGCGAGCCAAGGGAAGACCACCTTCGCGTTCGACCTATGGCGTGAGATCATCGAACTGCCGGAGGCTTGGGCACACTACTACATGCCCGGCGAGCCAGCGCGCATCGATGCTTCCGGCGCGATGTATCCGCTCGATTGGACCGGGACCGAGGCCCTCGTCCTCTCATGCGAACGACCGTTCACGGCAACCGTATCCTTCCCCGCCGGGCCGCAGTCACTCGATCAGGTGGCGAACACGATCAACAAAGCCATCGGCACAGCCGCCGGAACTGCCGCAGTCGCGCCGATCCGCGCCCTGGCGAACAACGGGCAACTCCGGCTGGAGTCGGCGCGAACCGGCACGACGTCTCGCCTCTGGGTGAGCGGCACGGCAGCCACCACCCTCGGATTCGACGACCAAGCAAGCGCAAGTGGAACCGCCGGACACGATCGGCGACAGGAGGCCTTCGTGCAAGCACTAACCGCTCGCGTGCAAGAAATGACCGATGCGGAAGCCGCGGCGTATCTCAGCCAGTTCGCCGGCGTCGTCCTTGCCTGGGCGGTGGACGATCCCGGTTTCGTTCGTCCGGCAGCTTCCGAAAGAATCGGGGGCAATTGGAATCAGGTCGAGATCCGGGGCAACACCTACGCCTACGCAACGGTGTCCATCCCCGCCGCCGAGTCCTGGCCAGCCCTCGCCCACGCCATCGGCCACAACCTCGGATTCCCGGACCTTTACAGCGACCCGCCCGCGGATCCATCTGGGATCGAGCTCGGCCCCTGGTGCATCATGAGCGGCCTCGACGACGCCCATCCCACCGCCTGGATCAAGGCGTGGAAGACGCAGTCGGCAGCAAGCGATACTTCCACAGCCAGCGGGTCATGGTGGAGCGCCTCGGAGGTCGTCTCCGTCACGGCTCCGCCGCCTCGCGGAAGCATTCGTCCGGTCGAGGTCCTTCTGGTTCCGAGCAGTGCGACGATCCAGACTGCCAACCTGCTCGTCCAGAGCCCTTCGTCCATTCCGATGGTGCATGCGATCCGCATCGACCTCGGCCCGGGGCACAATCTCTATGTCGCCGCGCGAGAGCGCGGCCCTTACCAGCACGAAACCCTCGGCAGCAGCATCCATGACACAGCCATCCCGGCGGAAGGGGTGATCGTCACGGAAACGATCGACCGGTTGGAGTTCGCCGCCCCGCGCGTCCACGTGACGCTCAAGACGCCGATGTCGGATCCGATCGATCGCGTGGGGGAGTCGTACATCTTCCCAACCTCGCCGGAGAGCGCAGTGACCATCGAGTGCGTCGAAGTGATCGGCTCCGATCCGGCGGTGTACCGGATGAAGGTGGCCTGGGGGATCGGGTCGTTCTTCGATCTTCGGATCGATCCGTCGAATCCGCCGTCATGGGAGTCGGCTGACATCTGGATCGACACCCCGGTCGACAACCCCTGGAACGTCTACTCCCACAGCGACGCGAGGCTAAATCCGCACGTCCCCGGCCATCCGATTTGCCACGGCGACCGCCTCGAAGCCGGTTGGCCAAGCCGGATCACCGCCCGCGTCTGGAACGATGGAGACCGCGATGCCTACGACGTCGAAGTCACGTTCCGCGCCGTGATCCCCCCCGGCGTGGGTCCCGGGATTCAGATCGGAAGGGCCATGATCCCCGAGATCGCGGCCGGCTCGCACGGACTGGCGACAATCGAGTGGACGCCTCTGCACGACGAACATGCCCACGCCTGCATCGTGGCCGAAGTCACCCGCAAGCCGGGCGAGCTCAATCCCCACAACAACAGCGCTCGAGAGGCCATCGGAGATTGGTACGTCGTTGCGTCGACCAAGGCGGAGCCACTGTCCCAGTCGTTCCAAGCCGAGAACCCTCTGAACCAGCCGCATCTCTTCCGCATCGGCGTCGAGGGACTGATCCCAGGCCTTCATCTGGATGTCTCGCCGGTTGAATTCTGGCTTGAGCCGGGCAGCTCCATCTCCGGACAGATCCGGCTCCGCACCGACGAGGAAGTGCCTCTCGAGGCAGTGCCTCTGGAGGTGAAACCTCCTGATGCAGGGCGTGAGGCAGCTCAAGGATCGCTGGTCTCGCTCCACGTGATGGCCTTGGTGGGCGATGCGTGGACTCCCGCGGGAGGCCTTTCTGGTCTCGTCCATCGCGTGTTGCCCGCCGAGCTGGAGACCGCATGGCAGACCTCCGGTGCAACCGGAATCCTGACCGTGCAAGCCAGATCATCCGCCGGTCCGATCCCGGCGGCCAACATCGCCGCGCAGCTCGTGGACCACTACGGCAACGTGGTGTGGATCGACCAGACGCAGACCGACGCCCAAGGGCGCACCACGATTGCCGTCGATCCTCCGATGAGCCTGCCACGCGATGAGGGCTACGTCCTCAGCCTTGCGCTGTCCCCCACCCCGGCAACCGCCCCGGCAGCACAAACGCTCGAGGTGAGGTTCTAGCCACGGCAGCTCTCCTGCGTTGCTCAGCGCAGGAACGATTTCTGTTGATCCGGTAGACGATTTCAGCTGTATATGTATACTTGTCCTTACAAAGTTACTTTTCCGTCAAGGAGGCGTTCCCCATGGCCGTTGGCGACCTACGTGAGGACCTGACTCGACCTTCTCTACTGAACGCAACGGACATTCTCCAGTGCTCGATTTCCGAATTCGACGTTCCTTCAACCGTTCTCGATGGACTATCCCGTTCGAGTTCATGGGTCCCACTACCGTGTGCGTCTCTCTTTGATGGATCCCTCCGCCGTCACCACGGAGACGAACGACTCGCGGTTGAGATCGCTCGTACCGCGTGGCGTCGTCAACATGGCTGGAACGCGGAGCGAAACGATGAACTCCAGGCCGTTGCCAGAAACCTTCTCAGCATGTCCCTGCGCCGAACCCTCGAGGGTGGGGCGTTGCCCCATGAATCCTTCGGCGTAGGTTGGTTGGCCGCATCATCGGAGGAGATCCTGAATCGATGCGCTCCCCGGGACCGTGAGCCGCTCTCCCCAACGTGGCTGTATCTGTCGGAGACTGCTTGCCACCCGGAGACCCCAGGCGTCGGTTCCACCCAATCTTTTTCGCCCCTGCCGATCCGAGACCGGATTGCATCACAACGACCCGTGGGTATCGTTGTGGAGGGCACGGTCCTACCTGCTCGCGAAGCGTGGGAAACGCTTCGCCGAGAGACGCGCAAGCGCAACGTACTGCTCATCGCCGACCTGCGCCATACCGCGGGAGCACTGGCTGCGGGGCTCGTGCCATCCCCGCTTCCCTATGTCGACTTGGCCCTCATTCCGGCGGCCGCCTTCCTCTGTCCTTCTCCGCTCACCTATCTTGTTTTCGGACCCGATTCCCGTCTTTCGAAGACTTCCGACACGGGACTTCACCTGTTGCAGACGGACCGCCCTCTGCTTCCCGTGGGTGGACTGCTGGCATCGCTTGCGTATGCGGCAACCCAAGAACATCACGCGCTGCGGCACCGCGCCACAGAATCGGCCTTCGCCCTTGCCAAAGCCTTTGACCACCCGCGCCTCTCTGCACAGGCCTCACCAGGATCCCACGTTGTGACACTGACCGTCTCCGACGCATGCGATGGGACGGCATCGGCCGATGCATTCACGCTCGGACGCATTCTCCTGTCCGCCGGGATCACCTCGACGCCACAGCCGTTCGATCACGCAACCCCCGCTGGCTCAACGCTCCTCTTGAGCACACTCTGGGCTGCCCAGCACGGCCTGCCGGCCGACACACTGTCTGCCGCCGCGGAATGGATCTCCGAGATCTTCGACGGGATTCGACCGTATGACCTACCAACGTCGAACGGCGTTCACCACCGCGGACGAATCCTCGTCTCGCAACTGAAGAAGACGCGTGTCCGTGTCCGTCAGCTTGTTCGGGCGAGCGACCATCACCAGTCACCCGCTGTTTCTGAGGCGATGAACGGCTGGCGTATCCTGCGGCTCCGGGGCCACGGAGCCCGTTCTCTCCTTCACGAGGCAACCCCGGCCGACATCCTGCACCTCGGTCAACGCGAAACGGTTCGTACGTGGTTCTTCTACCGCGAAGGGGTGTCCATCGCGGAGGTCCTCGTCGGTTGCCTTGAAGAGGCCGACTACGTCGTTCTGGTCCCGCAAGAACACGAACTGAAGCTCCTCGTCTGGCTGCAAGGGCTCGTCGACGGCGTGACCGTGTTCGACGAAGACGATCCGTATCGTCAGATGGCTCACCCGGCCCACGTCGAGGCCGTGAATCCCGAACGACTCCCGGCCGACGTCCGCGCGTGGCTTAAAGAATCCCCGACGCCCGACACGTACCTCCTCGACATCCGGGAGCTCTACGCAAGCCATCCGACTCGCTTTCATCTCGGCAAGCCGTACTTCGTCTCACAGGACTTCCTCTTGGACACGGTGCCTGTCCCCAACCTCGAATCCGCCCCCGTCTCCTCTGACCCGAACGATTCGCGTGGTCTTCCCCTCCGCTTGACGGGTGAAGGTATCGAGAAGGACGGTCCCGCCGCGCGCGTCGCACAGCTCGAACAGACCTTCGAGGCCGTTTGCCGCCAAGGAGGAATCTACCCGATGGCGGATCTGGGAATCCTTCGGGCACACGGGCCCGATGCGCAATCGTTCCTGGATGTGGTCTTCACCGCGCGCGTAGGCGCCCTTGAACCGGGACAGACCCTCTACGGGCTGTTCCTCACGCCGACAGGACATCCGCTTGTCGATGCCCACATCCACTGCGCCGCGCCGGACGATTTCTGGATCGTCCCGACGGTGCCGTGTGAAGCCCTGCATGCACACCTGGAAGCCGTCCGAACCGAACAGATCTCGATCGATCCCAAACATCCGAAGAGAGCGTCCTGCGCCAACCGCGTAACGCTCGAGCGCCCCGATAAGCCAGCTTCCGTCTCGCATCTGATCGGTCCCGCGGTCAAACCGCTCGGCAACGAGCGCCTCGCGGCAAGCGATGGAGACACGCCCGGCGCACCGGCTCTCCTTCTGATCGACCGGCGATTCCGCGCGCCACAAGCCGTTCTTCAGGTGAATGTCGAGGACAACGGCTGCAGCATCGCCGCCCGCAACACGCACGCACAAGCAGTCTTGGCGGGAAGGATGCCGCTCGATCAGGCGACCTGGCAAACGATCCGTGTATCTTCCGGCGTTTCCGCCATGAACCGCGAAATCGGCGGAGAACGCAAGATCCATCCCCTCGAGGCCGGCCTTGGTACAGCCGTGAGACTCGACAAGACCTTCTTCGTCGGCCGCAGCGCTTGTGTGATCAAACACGCAAACACCGCCCGCCAAGTGGTCCGCGTTCGTCCGGAAGCTCCACTCCACATTGAGGCGGGGGCTCTCTTGTGCACACCTCTAGGGAAGCGGATCGGAACCTTCACATCCGCGGGTCTCTTCAGTCCCCACCTCCCCGCGCTCGCCCTGATGAACCGACCGGTGCCTCTTCCCGGAGTGGAATTCGAGATTCTCGTCTCGGATCCTTGCGATTCATCCCCGTGCACCGTGCGGCTCACGGTTCTTGAGCGCTCTGACGATTCCACCTGCGCCGGAAGGAAGTTCATCGACTCCTAGGAGGTTGCTTATGACATCTCACCGCTATCTCGACGTCGACCTTTCCCACGAACGCTTCGCCGACTACGAGGTTCCTGAGGCATGGCTCGCGCTCCACGTGGGTGGACGAGGCATTGGAGCGAGGATCCTCTGGAAGGAGCTCCACGGAACGGAGGAACCACTCTCCCCAGAGAACATCCTGGTCTTCGCAACCGGTCCTTTCCAGGGCACGGGGCTGGCCGGCGCCGGTCGGCACGTCCTCCTGTCGATCTCCCCCAAGACCGGCTCGGTGGCCGATTCGTACGTCGGTGGCTACTTCGGTCACGAACTCGGCCGTACCGGCTACCACGGCCTCATCCTGCGCGGGCGCGCAGCATCCCCGGTGGCGCTCGTGTTGACCGGCGAAGGCGCCCGGCTTCGCCCGGCTGACGATCTGTGGGGACGTGGCACAGGAGACACGGAGACGGCGCTTCGCGCGGAATTTCCCAGAGCGCGAATCGCGTCCATCGGGCCCGCGGGTGAACGCGGCATCCACATGGCTTGCATCATCCACGATCGCAGCCGCTCAGCGGGACGGCCCGGATTCGGCGCCGTCATGGGTTCGAAGAACCTCAAGGCCATCGCCATCCAGGGGACACGCACCAAGGACCTTTGTGATCCAGCCCGATTCCGACGCGAGCGAAGCGCGTTCGCCAAGGTGTTCACGAGTCCGGCCTACCAGAGCTTCGGCGAACAGGGCACGGCACGCTTGGTCCTCGCCAATCAGGAACTGGGCCTCCTTCCAACGCGCAATTTCCAGCTCGGGACGTTCGACCAGGCCGAGGCCATTGGCGCCGACCGCCTGATGACATCCGGCCTTGTCAGCCGCGAGAGCTGTGCCGGTTGCCCCATCCGCTGCAAGCGCGTCGTTCGCACAACGTACAACGGCACACCGGTTCTCCCCGAGTTCGGCGGTCCGGAATACGAGACGTTGGCCGCCTTCGGCTCTCTGTGTCTGTGCTCCGATCTCGATGCCATCTGCCTGGCCAACCAGCGCTGCAACGACCTCGGCCTCGACACCATCTCCGTAGGCATCACCGCGGCTTTCCTCATGGAGGCTTCCGAACGGGGACTAACGCCCGAGTCCTACCGCTGGGGCGACCCCACCGTGCTCTTGCACCTCGTGGAAGATCTCGGACACCGTCGCGGGATCGGCGAGGTCTTGGCCACCGGTATCGATCCGCTCGCCGAAGACTGGGGCGTCGATTTCAACATGACCATCAAGGGCGTCGAGGTCCCGATGCACGATCCCCGTGGCAAGCAGAGCCTGGCGCTCAGCTACGCGGCTTCACCGCGCGGAGCGACGCACCTCGAGGGCGTTCATGACACCATGGTGACAATGGATCGACCAGCGCCCGAACTCGGCCTCTTCCACGCATTCGATCGCTTCACCCTCCGTGACAAGCCGCACATGGCACGGATATTCGAGGACGTCCGCTCGTTCGAAAACTCCCTGATCCTCTGCGTCTTCGTCGCACGATCCTTTGGACCCAACTATCGCTACGGGCAGCTGCGCTCCTTGCTGGAGGCCGCAACAGGGCTGTCTCTCTCGCCACAGACCATGCTTGACGTGGGAACGCGCAACTACCTTCTGATGCGGTTGCACGCCGCTCGACGGGGAGCGTGTCCTGCCGACGACCGCCTTCCGGCGAGATTCCATTTGCCGTTGCCCGATGGCGCCAGTTCCGGCCACCCGATCGATCCTGAAGAGATGGTCGATTCGCTTGCCGCCTATTACGAAGAGCGGGGCTATGATGCCTCAGGCATGCCCACGGCGGAGACGCTCGCAGCACTCGGTCTCGGCGAATTGATTGCGGATGGCGATCCCGCCGAAGAACGCTAGCCCGCGGCGGAAAACGGCCACAGCAGCGGGAGCAGGAAGACGCTCAGCACAAATGCAAGCGCTGACACCGGCAGTCCCACGCGAAGGTAATCGCGGAACGTGTAGCCCCCGGGTCCCAGGACAAGGGTATTCGGCGGGGTGCCAACCGGTGTGGCCAGGGCACACGACGCGGCCACGGCAATCGCAACCAGGACCCCTTTGGGATCCACACCGATGCTCGAACTCAGCGACAGGCCGATGGGCGCCAGCAAGGCTGTGGACGCCGTATTGGACATGAACTGCGTCAACAGCCAAGTCGTCAGAAACACGGCAGCCACCACAAGGAACGGACTGGGGGCTTCCCCCAGCGCCCTCAGCGCAACGCCCACAACCGCTTCTCCGGCCCCCGTCTTGTCCATCGCCGTAGACAGGGGAAGCATCCCGGCAAACAGGAAGATCGTTGTCCAGTCGATTGACGCCACGGCCTTCTGGTAGGAGAGGCATCCCGTGATGACCAAGAGGAGCGCGCCGCCGACAGCGACCACCGAAAGCGGGAACCATCCTCCAGCCAGAAACACGATGACCGTCAGCAAGACGCCCCCCGCAATCCAACGTGACCTCCGCGAGCCACCGGCCTCCTCTCCGTTATTCAAGGTCGTACAATCCGCCTCGCGGATTGGCAGGTGGCGATGCCCGACCAACGCAACGTACGCGGTCCCTGCTAGCAACAGCGGAAGGCCAACCTTGAGAAACTCGAAGAACCCGAATCCTGCCCCCCCGGCATCCACAAGCGCTGCGTGAATGATCAGATTGGGAGGCGTTCCGATCAGCGTTGCGATGCCGCCAAGACTCGCGCCGTAGGCCAACGGCATGAGCAGCTTGCTCGGTGCAAGCCGCATGCTTACTGCCATGCCAAGAATGATCGGGAGGAGCACCGCTGTCGTCCCGGTGTTGCTCAGGACCGACGAAAAGACCGCCGCAGCCAGCATGACACAGACGATCAGCATTCGCGGACGTCCGCGAGCCCACCGCAAGACCCACTGCCCAGCGGCTTGCGCAATCCCGGCTTCAAGGATCGCACCGCCGATAACAAACGTCCCGGCAAACAGGATCACCGTTTCGTTTGAGAATCCGGCAAATGCTTCAGAGACCGTCAGCACCCCCGTGAGGATCAGCGCGACATCGACACACAGGGCTGTAACCGCAATCGGAATGAGTTCCGTGACAAACAGGACGGCCGCCGCGCCAAGAATCACCAACGTGACGGCCGCTGCGCTCACTGCGTGTTCCCCACGGAATCATGTTCCAGCAGCACTGGGAGTGCTCGCTCGGCCAGTTCCCTTGCCGGAGCAATCAATACCCCAGGCTGCTCTTTCGCCCACTGAAGCAGATCGTGCAGCATGCCGACCCGGCTCGTCCGCCCCGACAGGAGCGGGTGGAGAACCAGCACCATGCTGCCTCCCTCCTGCGCAATGCCCGAGAATTCCTTCTGCCAGATCTCCCGCACTTGCGATGGCGCGGCCATCGGACGGCGCTGCGGGGGATAGATGGTGAAGAAGAAGTGCGACGAGTCATCGAATACCCAGCTGGTCGGCAATTCCACGAGCTTCGTCCCGGCCTCGCCATGCAGAAGGTACGGATGGTCTCGATCCATCAGATTGCTGGAGTACAGGAATCCCTCATCCGCCAGTGTATCGATGAGTTCGGGACGCAGGCCGAACTCCGGATACCGGTACCCCACCAACTCCACGCCCCAGCGTTCCGCGAAGAGCGCCTTACACCGCACGATCAATTCCTTCTCCTCGGCCGCAGACTCCGCCTTCTCGTGCAGGTAGCCGTGGTAAGCAATCTCATGCCCTTCGGCCGCCACCGCGCCGATTTCTCTCGGGTGTCGCTCGGCAATCCAGCCGGGAACGAAGAACGTTCCCTTGCAGCCAAGGCTTTCGAACATCCGAAGCAATCGAGGCAACCCTGTCTGAATCCCGTAAAGCGCTTCGGATTCGGCACACTGCGGCACCGAGCCTCGCTCGAACCGGGTGAACCAAAAGGTCTCTGCATCGACATCGACCGTAACGGTCAGTGCAGCCCGAATTGATTCCCCCCACAATCCCTGTTGCTCGATCATTCGACGACTTCCTTTCGTGCCGACACGCACCCGTCAAGCTCCCCTGTCCCGCTCTCGTACGCGAAGCACCGAACGCTTGATCCCGACGCGTCCCAACGCAGTTCCGGGCGATCGCGATGGCACTCGGGACGGGCCCGCTCACACCGTTGGGCGAAGCGGCATCCCAGGGGAATGTCGACCGCCGACGGAAGCTCTCCGATCTCCTCCGCATCCTCCCCCGCGTGCTCCGCCAACGCTGAGCGCAGGAGCAAACGAGAATACGGATGTCTTGCACTCTCCTGCAGAACCGACGCCGGGTGGATCTCCACGATTTCTCCGAGATACATCACCGCCACCTGATCGCACAGGTACTCCACGACACTGATGTCGTGCGTGATCAACAGATAGGTCAGGTCCATCTCGCGCTTCAAGCCCGCGATCATATTGAGTACTTTCGCCTGAACCGAGACATCGAGCGCCGATGTCGGCTCGTCAAGGACCACGAGCTGCGGTCCCAATGCCAACGCGCGCGCCACACAGACACGCTGTTGCTGCCCTCCGGACAGCTGGTGCGGAAACCGCGTCAGCACCTCTTCATCGAGCTTCACCATCTCCAGAAGATCCACAAGCGTGGACCGGGCCGCCTTGAGGTTCGCGACCAATCCATTCACAACCAACGGTTCCGCCAACAGGAACTCGATCGACTTCCGCGGCGACAGGGAACCTGCCGGATTCTGAAACACGACCTGAATCTTCGTTGCCAGCTTCCGCTTGCGACGCTCGTCATCGGACAATCCGCTGATCTGTTCGCCGTGGAAGAGGATCTCACCGGCGGTCACGTCCTCCAACCCGACGATGAGGTTTCCCAAAGTCGACTTGCCACAGCCGCTCTCCCCCACCAGACCGAACATGCTCCCGGCCTCGATCTCAAGATCCACGGTATCGACCGCGTGGACGAACTGCTTGGCCCGCCCGAACAGCGCCCGTGACGTTGGGTACAACTTGCGAACTCCATGCAAACTCAGGATCGGGTTCATCGAGCCCTCCAATCGGGGCGATGACAGGCGACGTATCGTCCTTCGGCCCACGACTCAAGCCGCGGCGGGTTCCCACCTCGGCACACTTCAACCGCGTGCTCACAGCGAGGGTGGAATACACAACCCGCAGGAATCGACAACAGGCTCGGCACACGCCCGCGGATCTCGCGAAGGTCTCCGCCACGCTTACGGCGTGATGGAATCGCATCGATCAATGCGGCGGTATACGGATGCAGCGGATCGGAGAAGACGTCTTCCGTCGACCCGATCTCCACGATGGTTCCGGTGTACATCACATGGACCCGCTCACACGTCTGCTTGATGACCCCGAGGTCGTGCGAGATCCAGACCAGGGAGCTTCCGAACTGCACGCGCAACGCATTGATCAGGCGAATGATCTGCTGCTGAACCGTAACATCCAGGGCCGTCGTCGGTTCGTCCGCGATCAACAGCGACGGATTCGCCGACAGGGCCATCGCGATCGCGACACGCTGGCACATCCCTCCGGAGAGTTCGTACGACCGCTTCTTGAGGACAACCTCCGGATCCGGCAGCCCGACCCAGCCAAGCAGTTTCTGCGCCCCCTTGCGCGCCTGGCGCTTGGGTTGCGGCGAATGGCGGCGAATTACGTCGCATAGAAGTTTCTCAATGCGAAACACCGGATTCAGTGCATTCATCGGATTCTGAGGAATCCGCGCGATATCCCCGCCCCGCCGGGCCACGGTCTCGCGGCGTGATGCACGCAGCAGATCATGGCCGGAGAACGTGATCCCCGCCGCCTCGACCCGTCCGGGCACCGGGACCAGACCCAATACCGCCAGAGACAGAACCGTCTTCCCGGAGCCCGTCTCCCCGACCAAACCGACCGCTTGGTTCGCTTCGACATCGAAGTCGATGTGTCGCAAGGCATGCGCTGCCCCATCGAATGTATCGAACGTCACATTCAGATCGCGTACTTCGAGCAGTGAGCGCACAGGCTACCTCCGCTGCCGAGGGTCAAGGATGTCCCTCAGGCCGTCCCCAAGGAAGTTCAGCCCCATCACAACCGTGATGATCGCCAGCCCAGGGAAGAACACCAGCCACCATTGCCCGGAAACGATGAATTCCCGGCCCTCCGAGATCATTCGCCCCCACTCGGGGAGCGGCGCCTGCACACCGACGCCGATGAAACTCAAGCCTGCTGTACTGAGCACAATCCGCCCGAAGGACAGCGTCGCGCTGACCAAGACCGGAGGGATGACATTCGGCAGAACGTGGTGAAAAAGCGTGTACCCTCGACGACACCCGATCGCGCGTGTTGCGCGAATGAACCCCTGCGAGCGGATCGACAGGGCTTCGCCTCGTGCAAGCCGTGCGGTGCCGGTCCAGCTGCTCACCGCAAGTGCGATGATCAGCGTTCGTACGCTCCCTCCCAGGATCGTGGCCAGCACCATCGCAACAATCACCGGCGGGAAGGCCATGAACAGATCCGCCACACGCATGACCAGCGTGTCCAAAGTCCCCCCAACGAACCCCGAGATCGTACCGATGGTGACCCCCAGTCCGGTGGACAGCAGCGACACCGCCAGGCCGATCCCCAGGGAGATTCCCGCACCCGAGATCACCCGGCTCAGCACATCCCGGCCGAAGTCATCGGTCCCGAATGGATGCTCGGACGATGGCGAGGCCAACATCTCACGGTAACTCGTTTCGTAGGGGGAGTGCGGCGTGATCCAGTGGCCGAACGCTCCGACGATCAGGAATGCGACCACAATCGTCGCTCCAATGATCGACATGCGGTTCGACGCAAAGACTTTCAGCGTTCGCCTCCACCCCTGTCGCGGACCCTGCACGTAACTGCTCCTTTCGACTAGTACCGCACTCGTGGATCAATGACCATGTACAACACATCAACGATCAGATTCATCAACACGTAGACCACCGCCATGAAGATGATGAACCCCTGGATCGGGGAGTAGTCCAGATACGCGATCGACTCCACGGCAAAACGCCCGATTCCAGGCCAGTTGAAGACCGTTTCAACGAACACGACACCGCCGAGCAGTTGTGCGAAGAACAGCCCCAACATCGTCAGCACCGGACGGATGCCGTTCCGCAACGCATACTCCCAAACGATCCGCATCCGGCGGATCCCACACGTCTTGGCGAAACGGATGTAGTCCTGATTCATGACATCGAGCATCCCCGCGCGGGTCAATCGGCAGATCATCGCCAGGAAGGAGAACGCCAGAACCAACGTGGGCAGCACCAGGTGTGCGAGCGCATCCACAAACATTGCCCAATCCCATGCCAGAACCGCATCGAGAAGCATGAATCCGGTCACGTGGTCCACGGAAGCGCTCATCATCAAGTCCAGACGCCCGGTGGGGGCGGGGCTCCACCCAAGCTTGTAGTAGAAGACGTAGATCGCCAGCAACCCGATCCAGAACGAAGGGGCGGAAATGCCAGCGATCGAGAAGACGCGCGCAACGTGATCGACCAGCCGATTCTGATGCAATGCAGACTTGACCCCCAGCCAGATGCCGATGCCTGCCGCCAAGATAAAGCTCAACAGCGACAGCTCGACCGTAGCCGGAAGCCGGGTCACAAACTCCTGCAACACCGTTCGCCCGGTGTGGTACGAAAACCCGAGATCCCCGCGCAGCAACCCGGCGACATACCGCCCATACTGCACGACGTACGGTTGATCCAGGCCCATCTGTTCCCGAACCAGGGCGACATCCTCCGGCCCCGCCTGCGGAGGGAGCAACATCCGGGCAGGATCGCCCGGAGCCACTCGCACCAGCACAAATGAGAGCACCGATGTACCGAGCAACACGAGGACCAACAGAGCCATGCGCTTGAGGAGATACCGACCGAGCTTCACGTGACTCCTTCCCGAGACGCTTCCGTTTGTCCGATGGTGATTATTCCTCGCCTCGCACTGCGTCCGACAAGATCTCAAGTCCCGCTTCCAGCAAGGAAGGGGTGATGGTCAGTGGAGGCATGACACGAACGACGTTTCCGTAGTGTCCGGCATTCCACACCAAGACACCCCGCTCGAAGCATCGGCGCTGCACTTGCGCCGCCCGCTCCGGATCCGGCTCCTGTGTCTCTCGATCCTTCACGAACTCGATCCCCCAGAACAGCCCCCGTCCCCGGACGTCACCGACCGATGGCACGCGATCGGCGAGCTTCCTCAGCGCCGATCGAACCACCGCATCATGCTTCTTCACATGGGTGAGAAGGTCCGACTCCTGCATGAACTCAAGCGTCGCCCGTGCCGCGGCCATCCCAACCAAGTGTCCGCGGAACGTTCCGACATGCCCTCCGGGTTTGATGGTGTTCAGTGCCGGATCGTAGAGCACACCGGCCAGCGGGAACCCGATCCCGGAGATCGATTTCGCCATCGTAACAACGTCAGGCGTGATCCCCGACGCCTCGCAAGCGAACATGTCTCCCGTTCTGCCGAATCCTGACTGAATCTCGTCGACGATCAGCGGTATCTCGAGAGATCGCGTCAGCTCGCGCAACCCCGTCAGGTACTCCGCAGGGGCCGGAATGATCCCTCCCTCACCCTGGATCGCCTCGATGATGATCCCCGCAGGGCGCATCCACCCCGAGTGCGGATCGGTCAGCAGTTCCTCCAAGTAGGAGAGACAGAGCAACCCGCACGTCGCCGGCTTCTGCTTGAACGGGCAACGGTAGCAGTACGGATAGGGCGCGAAGTGAACCCCCGGCATGAGCGGCGCGTAGTCCTCTTTGTACACACGGCCGGCGCATAGACTGAGCGCTCCCGTTGTCTGGCCGTGGTAGCTCCCTCCGAATGCGACCATCGGATACCGCCCGGTGAACTGCTTGACGAGCTTCATCGCCGCTTCCACGGCATCCGAACCACTGGGGGCACCGAACAGGACGCGTGCCGCGTCCTTCAGCTCCCCAGGTGCGATCCTCCGCAGCGCTTCGATGAGCTCAACCCGAATCTGGGAAGGAAAGTCAAGTGCGTGTACCAAGTCTCCCGCCTGTTCGCAAGCCGCAGACAGGATCTTGGGGTTCGCGTGTCCGCAGTTGACCGCCCCGATCCCGGCAAAGAAATCGATGAACCGATTGCCGTCAACATCCTCGATCGTCGCGCCGAATCCTCGAGCCGGCACCAACGGAATCGTCCGCGGATACTTGTAGGCATTGCTTTCGCCGCTTGCCTGTCGTGCGAGCATCTCTGCGGCTCGCGGTCCGGGAAGTGCTGTTCTCACCATTGGAGCATCCGCAAGATGAAGGGTTTCGAAGTTCATGCATGATCCTTTCGAGGACGGTAGTCCTATGCCGCGAACAACGTCAGAACGGCCTTCTCCGTGTGCATACGATTCTCCGCTTCATCCCAGACCGCCGATTGCGGTCCTTCAATGACCCCGTCGGTCATCTCCTCCCCGCGATATCCGGGCAGGCAGTGCATGAAGATCGCATCGTCCTTCGCACGCGCCATCACGTCCTCGTTCACCTGGAACGGCCTGAATGCTACCCGGCGTTCATCAAGATCGGTCCGCCCCATGCTGTGCCACGTGTTGGCGCACACCACATCCGCTCCCACGATGGATTGCGACAGATCCCGGCTGATTTCGAGTTTCGCGCCGCTCTCCTTGGCGAACTGGAGCGCCTTCCGGAAGATCTCCGGATCGGGGTCGTACCCATCCGGAACCGCGACCGTCACGTCAAAACCGAGCTTCGCCCCGGAGACCAACAGGCTGTGACACACGTTGAACGGGTCTCCGGCGTACACGAGCTTCAGACCTTCCCAAGACCCCTTGGCCTGTTTGATCGTCATCAGGTCGGCCAGCCCCTGGCACGGGTGGAACTGATCGGTCAGTGCATTGATCACCGGGTGTTCCATGTAGTGCGCGAACTCCTCGACAATACTCTGATCGTACGTGCGAATGAACAACCCATCGCAGTACCGATCAATGACGCGAGCCGTGTCCTTGATCGGTTCTCCTCGCCCCAGTTGCATCTCATCGGGTCGCATGTAGAAGCTCTGTGCGCCGAGATGGGCGGCTCCCGCCTGGAACGAGGTCCGCGTGCGGGTCGACTTCTTCTCGAAGATCATGGCGAACGTTCGTCCTACCAGCGAAGCGTGCGGCTCCCTACGATCCAACATCCCCTTCAGCTCAATCGCCGTGTCAACAATCCGCGCGATCTCGTCGGCCGTGAAGTCCATCAACGTCAGGAAATCTCGCCCCTTCAATCCCTCAGTCATCGCGTCTTTCCTCCAGTTCGAACGACTCATGGCGTCTTGCCACGGGCCTACGCATTCCCCAATTCATCGATCAGTTCTAGAATTGCAACCTTCAGGCTGTCCCGCTCCACGAAGTTGATCCGGTGTCCGTTCGCCCGGTCATCCAGTGGAACGTCGTACCGAAGCCGCAGTCCCTGCGAAGCGAGCTTCTCGCACTTCGCATCAAGCCCCGGGCTGGAGATCGCAACGTGATCAAGCCCGGGTCCGGATTCGCGGAGCACGCGACTCCAATGGCTGTCCTGGGTCATCTCAGGCTCCATGAACACAAACTCGACGCCATGGCTCTTCAAGACAGCCTTTCGCGCGGTCTTGCCTTCCTCAATCTCCGCATGTGCGTCGAGTGCGGCCTCCCAATGCGGGACAACCCGCTCGAGCCTCTCGACAACAAACGCCAGGTGGAGAACCCGCTCCGTCATATCGCGACTTCCTTTCCGGTCTGCAACCCATCGGCCAACCATGAGCCAGGGCCCAGTCGTTGTCCGACGAGCGGTCAAAAGGGAGGGCGGTGCGCCAGCAAGCAGCGGCACCGCCCATGCAGCAACTACGGAACCAGGTCCATGTCGAAGAACCGATACAGCGCATCCGAATAGTGCACGTGTCCTACGACGCCCTTGCGCGCGGCAAAGATGATCCGTGCCTCCCAGATCGGCGCGTACGGAACCTGCTCGCCAACGATCTCCTGAACCGAGGCCACGTATCCGTCACGGGTCGTTGCGTCCATCTCAACGGCCGCCTTTTCGATCAGAGCATCGGCCTCCGCACTCGAGAACTGAGCCCAGTTTCCCCCGGCAGGGATGGAGCTGCTATGGACGATCTTGTTCAGCAAGCTCACCGGATCAGCGTTGTTGTCCCACCACGATACGATGAACAGGTTCAGCGCACCGGCGTCGCCGGCGCTGAAGAAGGCAGGCGGCGCCATCGGAGCGATGCTCATCCTCACACCGATCTTCTGCAGCTCGGCCTGAAGCATGACCGCGCACTTCTCGAACGTCGCGACATTGAACAGATCGAACTGAATGTCCAATCCGTTTGGATAACCGGCTTCCGTCAGCAGGCGCTTGGCCTCCTCAAGGTCGTACTCACACGTGAACGCGGACACATGCCCCGGAAGATCGCTGGTGATGATCGAACTCGCACTCGGCGCGTAGTCGTCGCCACCGACCACCACGAAGCGGATGTCATCGTAGGGGATCGCGTGCGCAATGGCTTTTCGCACGAGCACGTTGTCGAACGGGGCTGCCGTGACGTTCATTCCGATGTAGTACACCTTCGAGTTTCCCGGCCTGATAACCAAATCGATATCGGGATTCGAGATCAGCGATTCGTAGTCGACCGTGGACGGCTGATCCGCGATCGAGAGGTCGCCGCGTTCGAGCATCATCTTCCGGTTCCCGGCCTCAGGGACGGTGAGCAGGACCACGCCATCGAGATTCGGCGCGCCCCGCCAGTAGTCTGGATTGGCGGTGAGGCGAATGCGATCGGTGGCGATCTCCTCCAGAGCGAAAGGCCCTGTTCCGATCGCATGAGACGCCAACCAGTTCATCTGACTCTCCGCGTCCTCGCCCGCCTCCGCAACCAGGGTCTCCGCATCCGTGATGCAGCCGTTGTACGTGCTGATCCGGCGAAGGAACTGCGTGTCAACATGAGAAAGGGTGACCACAACGGTGTACGCATCCGGCGCGGTCACAGACTCAATCAGCTCGCCGAACAGCGAGGCATAGCTGCCGACGGTCTGCAGCAGATTGAAGTAATGCACGACATCCGCGGAATCGAACGCGCTTCCATTGTGGAACGTGACACCCTCACGCAGGGTGAATGTGTAGATGAGGCCATCGGCGGAAATCGCCCACGCCTCCGCCAGTCCGGGAATCGTCACGTTCTGATCTTCCATCAGATAGCCTTCCGGTGACGTCTTGGTCCCACGCAGGACCAGCGTATCGTAGACATTGATGCAGACGTATTCCGCCATGATGTTCTTGCCGATCAGGGGGTTGATGTCTCCCGCGCTGTTCGGATCGCCAATGACCAGGACCTTGGACTCGGCCAAGCCCGTCGCGCCAACCAGCAGCAGGGCGGCCAAAAGACATGTTGCGATGTAGCTCAGTTTCTTGCTCACGCTTCCTCCTTGCATTGCTCTATGGCTATGTCGAACGAATGACAGTCGTTTCCGTATCGTGCTGAAGAGGCCCACCTCCTCCTTCCTGCGAGAGTCTCTACGAGTCGTGATCGACATCCGGATGAGAGGCGAGGTGGATGCGATCGCCCGAGTAGAATCGTTGGTAATTGTCTCCGAAAGCTTCCTCCAGCATCCGTTCGCCGATATGGCCGGTGCAATGCCCCGACCAGACTCTCCGAATGCCAAGATCCTTCAATGCATCAACCGATTTCCGGCGCACAGTTTCCGACTTGTCGATCAGATGAAATCCCCCGATGACTGTGGAAACCGCCGTGTCAGGGATCATGCGCTGTGCCGCAAGCACCGTGTTGACGACCCCTGCATGTCCACACCCAGTGAGCACCGCCAGGCCGCCTTCCCCAAGATCGAATACCAGCGCCATGTCGTCCTCTTCGGGATCCGGTACCAGTTTACCGTTCTCGAGCACGAACACGCCCTCTTCCGGTTCCTCGAAATCCGTCTCCCTGGGCACATACCCCGTTGCCCAAACCCCCGGGAACAGCTCCGTCGGCCCATCGACGAGCAACCTTCGGTGTGCGGGGAGCATGCCAAGAACGTCCGACTCCAGTCCGATCGAGTGGAGCCCCCCAGTTTCCGACAGAACGTGGCGCGTAATCGTCCGTTGCGCCACCAGCGCCGCACCGTCACCGAGTGCGTTCAACAGGCCGCGCAGGCCACCGGTGTGATCGTAGTGACAGTGCGAAAGCACGATCCAGTCGATCTCCCGAGGATCGACGCCGATCTCCTTCAGGTTATGCTCAAGAGGCAGCCAACTCCATCCCGTGTCAAACAGAATGAGCCGTCGATCGCCATCGGACCACAAACACTCCGCCACGATCGAGAGGCCAAACTGGCTCCAGAGAGGTGAGATGTACCGCGAACGGTCACAGATCGCGACCGTCAGGGTTACATCGTGCAGACGACGTTCGGTCATGGTAGCTGAAGCGCCTCCCACGGTTCGTTGCGCAACACCGTGAAGTCCTCGGTCGTTGGGATCTTCTCCATCGGCTGTCGTTTCTTGTTCATTTCGTGATCCCCATTGAGGTAGATCGGAATGGCGTCGTTGTACAGATCCTTCAGGTTCTGCAGCACATCCACCGTTTCATCCGGCGAGAACGTTCCCGAGTAGTGCCCGCCTGCGATGGGGGAGGCGAATCGTCCGTTGTAGTGGAGTCTTGCGATGACCTTGTTGCCACGAGGGCCGTTCCAATGGATCGTCTTCTGCGAAGACTGAAGCTTGCCATTGTCGAACGTGAACTCGTAGTCGGGGACGAAGACGAAGTGATGAGACGAAGGCACCTCCCCCTCGAGCAAATAGTGATCGATCCCGGCGATCTCGAGGATTGAACTGATGATGCACGCTTGCGCCATGCAGTGTGCCGCATTGAACCGGAACGACTCGTCCATCGTGTACTCCACGAGGCACTCGTCCCACAGGTGACCCCAGACGTAGTTGTGATTCGGCAGCGCGGCAAGATCGATCCACTCGCGATCGACGCAAAGGATCTTGTCGTATCTCGAGGCGTTGCGAGAGCAGGCACCGATATACGCCGCGATCGGACTCAGCGAATTGGCTCGTATCATGAATTGCTCCATGTAGCCGTAGTACTGCCACGCTCGCGCCTGGCTCGCCGGCATCGCCTCATCCCACAGCCGATGGAACTCGAACCATTGGGTGTACCGCCCGGTACTCCGCACGGCAGCGATCGTCGCCATCGCCTGTTGCTTTGCACCCTCCAATGCCGTGGCCCGCTTGACCAACGGAAGCAGCTCCGTCTCTTCGGCGGACAACGCCGGCTTCGTTTCGGAGAGCCCCAGCTGCGTAACGACCTTCGTCAACGCCTCGGACCGATCGGTGTCATTCCGTTCCATCAACGGATACCACGCGAATCGATCATTGAACACGAGAACGACTCTTCCCTTGACCGCTTCAACGGGCTCACCGGTCACGGCGCAGTGGAGTCTCCCGTTGGACACGACCCACGCATACCCTTCCTCGGAATAGACGACGAACACGTCATCCGAAGAGCCGGCCGCATCGACTGCCTGTTGAAAACGAATCGACGCCATCTCCAATTCGCTGATCGTCCGCTTCGTGGTCTTGAGCGTCGTTGCCAGCGGAAGCATGCGCCGATCGGCGAATGGAAGGAACGGATGGCGGTCCGGATACAGACTTCGCTCCGAATTCGTCACGGTTGTGGCTTCCCACGGGAACAGATCCAGCGAGAACGGCGCCGACCGGTAGTACTGCGAGTGCGGCAGGAACTCTCTGCTCTCTCGATCGTTCTCCAGAAAGGCGTTCTTGTACCCCGGGACGGTGGTGACGTGCCGATAGAAACGTCGATCGGCACGCAGGTAGATCTCCGGGTGCTGCACGAAGAGGCTTCTCGACGTATAGAACGCGTAGCAATCGAACGGATCGGTCGCCGCACCCGTAGCCCGTTTCTTCCACACCTCCAGATGCACTGCCTCCGGAGTTTCAGGCTGAGTGCAGAACAGATCGCGGTTCAGTGAGCTTTCTCGATCAATCAACGGCCACCTCTTTCTTGACTCTCGTTAATCTCGGTCACGAACAAGCGGGAGGGTCGAACAGTGGATGCCTCCTCCGTTCTTGTGGTTTTCGTCATACGGAACCTGCGTAACATCCACCCCTCGCTTGTTGAGCGCCTCTGCGGTCCGATCGGATCCAGAGCACATCAGGACTTTCCCCGGTGCCACCGCCAGGCAATTGTTGGTCATCTCGTTGTCGCGGGGATCGCGATCGATGGTCTCGATGCCCAGTTCAGCCAACCGATCCAGGAACCAGTAGGGCAGCCGCGACACATCAATCAATGCCTTGTCGTGGTCAACCATGACAATCGCGCGGTCCAAGTGCAGGCTGTACCCCGTCAGAGGGAAGGTGACCAATTCGACGTCCTGATGCCGAAGCACGGTCTCCAACTGATCCACTGCGGCTTGGTTCTGGCGATAGCTCATCCCAACCGCTGCGTGGTGCTCATCGAGGAAACAGAAACTCCCTCCCTCAAGCAATCCCTCGCCGTGGATCGTATGGAGAATCGGCATCCCGAGATTCGCAATCGCTTGGGTCGTGTACGCCTCTTCGCCCCGGCGCCCGGTCCCATGGTCCGTGCCAAACACAGCCATCCGGCAGACGACTGCACCCCCCTTGACCGCAAAGGCGCAATCGCGAACGAACTGCGCGCTCGCGTCACGTGGCGATCCATCGATGGACACGACATCCACGCCGTTTTCCACCAACGCGCGGACCAATCCGTCGTGTTCCTGTTGCATCAACTCGAGGTCGGGCGCCTTGTCCGAGCGGAAGTACCACATCTCCTCAGGGTTGATGAGTGCCCCAAGTTCGGCGTCGTAGAAGTCCTCCGTCATCACGAGGATCTCATCGCCCGGGCGGTGCACCGCGCACACCCGCAGCGTTCCGACGTCATTGAACACCCCCCATCGCTTTCCCCAGACTCGAAGCTGCATGTCGTCATTCTCGAATGACGGCGCGCTCTGCGGCGCAATGCTCTTCAGGACGGCGTGATAGTAGAGCGGTGTTCCACGTAAGGTCATGCGAAATCCCTCCTACGGTACCCTTGGCTGAGGCACAACCTCAGCCGTAATTGTTATATTGTCACTATAAGCATACAATACCCCCTTGTCAAGACCTTCATCGACCGCGGCGGTTGATCGATGGAACGAATTGCGGATACGATACGGCGACGAGGGGGTAGGTCGTTTGAACATGAATACTGATCCTGAATTGCGGCAGTTTGTCGAGCGAAACAACCTCACGCTTCAGCCGGACTCGTACATTCCGCTGTATTACCAGCTCTACCGCCTGCTGAATCTCTTCATCAAAGAGAAAGGAATGAAGAAGGGCACGCGATTCCCCTCGGAGGAGGAGATCACGAGCTGCTTCAATGTCAGCCGGCCCACGGTTCGACGCTCCATTGAAGAGCTGCAACGCCGTGGATGGCTCGAACGTCACCGCGGGCGCGGATCCTATCTCAAACGATCCTCGGACCTTCGTCTCGGATTCCTCCGCACGAATCTCACCTTCATGGATCCTTCGGCCGGATCCGTTCCACACAAGAGCAAGATCATCAGCCGTAGCATCCGGCGGGCAAGCGACGCTGTGGCAGCTGTCCTCAAGATCGAGAATCAGGCACCTACCGTGTTCATCCGCCGTCTCTTCCTCGTGGACGGCCAACCAGCGCTCGTGTGCGACTCTCATCTCTCCGCCAAGCGCTTTGCGAACCTCGAACACGAACCGCTGATCAACGACAGCCTGTACGTCACCCTCAGGGAAACATACGGCTGCCACATCCGCCGCTCCGATTGGTCTGTTCAGGCCGATGAGATCATCGAATTGGCCGTTGCGGATCTTCTTTCGATCCCGTTGTTCAGTCCAGTTCTGATTGTCCGCGGCATCCGCCACGACCCTCAGGATGAGCCGATCGAGATCTACTTCCTCTACGTGACGCAAGGGATGAGTGTCCAGGATTCGGTGATCCACCCTGCCCCGGGTACCGATTCTGCCAATCCGACGTCGGTCTCCAATATCTCCTTGCTTCACCCCCCGGGTCATCGCCGGTTCCCCGCTCTCTAGCCTGCGCATCGAATGCACGCGTACATCGGCTCACTGCCGTGGTTCAGAAACAGAGCGGCGTCGCCGACGCACGCCATGGGATCACTGCACACGACTGCAACCAAAGGACCAGCACGCAGGATCGCTGCACCGGCTGTCGAAACACGGGACGTCGAACCGCATGGGCAGCACAGAGAGGACGATTCCGAGCTTCACGAGCACGATTCGGATCACGCCGCGCTGCGGCCGAGGGTCTGCAGGTGCTTCATCGGGCCGTACAACGCAACCAGCCGCGCAAACTCCTCGGGATCGTAGAACGCGCAACACCCGCCGGTGAAGGCTTTGGCCACTTCCACGCAGAACCGTCCGGCCTGCTCGAGATCGAGGATCCGGTTCGCGCCGGTGGCGCTTCCCGCAATCGGCGTCGATGCGGTGGTCGCCACGCCGACGCCGAAGCCCAACCATGGCAATGAACTGGTCCATGACATGAACTTGTCACGAACATCAACCCCCGCAGCAACGAGGATGCGACCCCTTGGATCCAATTACGAGAACACAGCGACAGACACGAGGATACTGGTTTGCCGACGGGCCCGCCGAACTCGTCGCGGCGCAGTGTTGGATCTGATCGGAGTCTCGATGGTTGCCGCGGCACGAACGGGGATCGGCTTTCTGTTCACCTTGGCGCTCCTCGGCATGTTCCTCTTTTTCCCGGCAATCGCGCACATCATCCGCCTTCTCAAGGAGCACATGACGCACCCGCGGACCGGCTGCGTGAGCCGCCCGCGTCCCCGCCCACGAGCCGGCAAGGCTCAAGATCATGACCGGTCTCTCGGTAGCGGAGAGCGGCGACTTCACCTACTTGATGGGCGAGACCGGACTCACACGAGGGAATCTCTCGGTCCAGCTGACCCGTCTCCAAGACGCAGGATACCTGACGATCCAGAAGCCGCTCGTTGGCCGCCCCCCGCACCACCGCCTCGATGACGCCCGAAGGCCGAACGGCCTTCGGCGCCTATCGGACCTACCTGGCAAGACTCCGCCACGCGACATCCTAGGCGCTGCATCACGGGGGCCGGCGCCTGTGGACACCATCCGTTTGCTCCTTCTCAAATTGAGGACTGTGGAGCCATGCGAGCCTCCGGTACAATCTACGCACGTTCCGCTGATCTCGTCCGGCACGCGGAAGGATCTCCGGACACCGGAGGCTGCAACAATGCGCGAGAAGCCCGTGAAACGGAGGCGTAAACCCTTGGATTCGCTACGATCGGTGCTCCACTACCTGCGACAGTACAAGCTCCCACTTGCCCTGACGATGATCAGCATGCTGGCCCTCGTCGGGATCCAACTCGTCGGTCCATGGCTCATCAAGACCATGGTTGCCGCGGTGACAGCCCCTGAGCCGTCCCCGGAGACGATGTCGCTGGTGATGAATCTGGCTCTGCTCGCCTTCGCGGTCTACGTCCTGCGGGCCGTGATGCGGTTCGTTCGCAGCTACTCCGCCCACGTGGCCGGCTGGCACGTGGTGGCCGACATCCGCAACGACATCTATCGACACCTCCAGCGCCTTTCGCTCCGCTTCTACGAGGACAAGCAGACCGGCCAACTGATGTCCCGCGCCGTGAATGACACAAATCTTCTCGAACAGCTGGTCGCGCACGCCATTCCGGATGTCTTGGTCAACGCCTTGATGTTCGCCGGCGTCACGGCCGTGTTGGTCAGCATGAGCTGGCGTCTTGCACTCCTGTCGATGCTGCCGATCCCGCTGATTGTCTTGGCGATGCGCGGGTTCGCTCGCTACGTGCGCCCCGCCTTCCGACAGCGTCAGGCAGAGCTGGGCGAACTCAATGCGGCCTTGAACGACAACATCGCAGGGATCCGTGAGATCCAAGCCTTCACGCGGGAGGACGACGAAGCCGACCGGATCTGGAGCCGAATCGTCCGGTACCGCGACTCGCTGCTCCGCGCGCTGCGGCTCATGGCCGTCTTCCACCCTTCGATCGAATTCACCGCCGCGCTGGGCACGATCGTCTTGATCTACTTCGGCGGCAAGCTCGTGCTGGGAGGCACCCTTCCGATCGCCGACCTGGTAGCCTATTTCCTCTACCTGGAGCTCCTCTACCAGCCGGTTCGGGCCCTGAGCGGCGTGTGGGAGAACGTCCAGCAGGCCCTTGCCGGGGCCGACCGGATCCTCGAGCTACTCGATCAGGAACCCGATGTCAGCGAGCGGGATCATGCCACGGATCTCCCCGGTCGCGCGCAGGGCGCCATCTCCTTTTCCAACGTGAGCTTCCGCTATGCCACCGGCGATGTCGTGCTCCGGAACGTCGATCTCGAGGTGAGCCCCGGATCGGTGGTGGCGCTGGTCGGCCCGACCGGGGTCGGAAAGACGACGCTCTCGATGTTGATCCCCCGCTTCTACGACGTGAGCGAAGGCACCATCACACTCGACGGCCACGATGTCCGCGATCTCACGCTGGACAGCCTGCGCCGGCAGATCAGCATCGTCCTGCAAGAAGTCTACCTGTTCCACGGCACCGTGCGCGAGAACATCCTGTTCGGCCGCCAGGGGGCCACCGATCAACAGGTGAACGAGGCGGCGCAGATCGCCAATGCCCACGAGTTCATTGCGCAGCTCCCGGAAGGCTACGACACCGTGATCGGCGAACGCGGCGTCAAGTTGTCTGGTGGACAGCGTCAGCGGCTGGCCATCGCCCGCGCAGTACTCAAGGATGCGCCGATCCTGATTCTCGATGAAGCCACATCCTCCGTCGACACCGAGACCGAGCTCTTGATCCAACAGGCCCTCGAACGGCTGATGGTCGGACGGACAACACTGGTTATCGCACACCGGCTGTCGACCATTCGAAAAGCTGACAACATTGTCGTGCTCAACGATGGGAAGATCGAGGAGCAGGGAACGCATGACCAACTCATGCTGGAGAACGGGCTGTACAACCACCTCAACCGGGTGCAAGTCGAAGAGGAGCTGTCGAAGAGCCCACTCGCCTGACAACTGCCCACCAGTGGTTCTGGTTCAGGTCTGGGGCACCGCAACGCACCGTAAGCACACCGGAAACCGTACGGACATCGTGGGTCAAGAGCAGGCGGAGAGCAAGAGGCGTCTCAGTCCGCTCGCCTGAGTGTATTACGCAACTTCCCCCTCAAGCTTCACTCAGCACCACCCGAATGGGCCCGATCCCGTTCTCAGGTCCTGTACAGACCGAGACGCCCCGTGGAATCGAATCCACTCTAGCGATTTGTCTAGCGGATGTCAAATCTTAGTTGTCTCTTAGTCAGCTGATTCTTGTCTATATGTCCCTTTAGAACTGGTTGTATGGACATGGCTGACCTTTGTCCCTCGATGTAAAGTGATCGTTGGATCATGCCAAGGAAGTACTACCGTATCGTGACGAAGAAGGACGCTGTGCGGCGGGCGAGAATCGTCGCCGGACTGACCTCGGCCGAGTGCGCCAAGGCGGTTGCGCTGTCGCGCCCGATGCTGTCTTCGATCGAGAACGGTGCCGGGACGAGTGTGAAGACGGCGCACCGCATCGCCGCCGTCCTTGGCAAGCCGTTCGAAGAGCTGTTCGATGTCATCGACGCGCGATGACTCCGACTTCCCGCCCACGGGTTCCTCAGGCACTTCCGGAGCTGCCGCTACGCGCCCGATGAACCGTCTTCCTGCGTCCGGCTCTCTTCCAGCTCCGACCGCAGCGCCTGTCGCCGTCGGCGCCACCGTAGGGCGGTTGTCCCAGCAAAGCCTGTCGCAGCGATGACGAGCCCCCCGAGTGCGCTGGTCAAGGGGCCCACCCCGAGCGCCCACACGACCTCATCGGTGGAAAGCGCCCGCGCAAGAACTCGAAGATCCATCATCGACGAATACGTCAACATGATGATGACGAATCCGGCCAGGATGAACACGTACCAGGCAAAGAGCCTCTCCCGCTGTCTCGCTTGCCAGAGCAATACGGCTGCCCACAAACCGGCCGCAACACCGATTCCGAGCGCTCCCGGCCCTCCCAGGAGCGCAAGACCGTTCCGGGCAACGAAGTCACCCGCAAACAGCCACGGAAGGAACACCCCCGTGATCACAAGGCCCATTCCGAGAAGCGAGAGGATCGCCAATGCGATCACGATCTCCTCCTAGCCCAGCATTCGCCGGATGATCCCACAATAGATGGACACAGCGTCCTCGAGTTCGCCGATCCGCACGTGTTCACTCGGTCCGTGCGCATGGGCGATGTCGCCGGGTCCCAACACCACGGTGTCGACACCGGACGCGGCCAGATGTCCCCCGTCAGTCCAATAGGTGACACCGATCGGGGTTGCGTCGAGGCCCAATCCGCCACACACCGCCGAAGCGGTGGACACCACGGGCGAATCAGCCCGCGTATCCAGCGGGCTGTGCGGAACCACGGAGCTCTCCGGCGTCTCCTCGATCTGGAACGACAGCCCGTCCACCGGGTCACAGATCTCCGCAACCAGCGCCCGTACCTCGCCGATCGGAGCGGGCTCTCCGGGGATGTACCGCCGATCGATCAGGATCTCACACCGCTCTGCCACGATGTTCGGCTGGGTCCCTCCGCAGACTCTGCCCACACTGACCGTAGACTCGCCCAGCAACGGGTGCCGCCGCCCGGCCAGTTTGGTCCGGAGGGTTTCCTCGACAGCCACGACGATCCTCGCGGCATACGATGCGGCGTTCACGCCCAGCTCTGGGCGGCTTCCGTGCGCACCCCGCCCGGTGAGAGCGATCCTCAGAAAGCTTGACCCCTTGTGCGCAATGGCCACCCGCAGGCTTGTGGGTTCACCGACCACTGCGTGGTCCGCGTGGAATCCCGATTCCATCAACGCCTTCACACCGAGCGAACCGGTCTCCTCATCGACTGTCCCCGCGAACCAGAGGTCACCGGAGAGCTGCACGTTGGCGCTCGCGAGCTCGAAGAGGGTGCAGCACATCGCGGCCACAGCGCCCTTCATGTCGCAAGCGCCGCGCCCCCACAGCACATCCCCACGAATCTCGGGCGCGAAGGCGTTCCGCATGTCCCCCGCGGGCACCGTGTCGATGTGGCCGTTGAGGAGAACGCTCGGTCCACTTCCGCCCGGCACCTTCGCAAGGACGTTCGCTCGCTCTCCTTCAACGGCCTGAAGCGTCGCTTCGATCCCGTGCCTGGTGAACCAGTCACGGAGGAAGCCCGCCACAGCAGTCTCTCGCCCTTCCGTCTCTTTGTGGCTTTCGATCGCCATGAGATCCTGGGTCAACCGCAGGACCTCATCGTGTGGTGTAGTCTGCGTCATTCTGAACTCATTTCTTGCTCGGAGAGCGCTTGGTCAATTTGCCTGCGTCCAGATCCGCCTTTGCGATCTCACGCAGCTTGAACTTCTGGATCTTCCCCGATTGGGTCATCGGGAACTCGTTGACTATCCCCACGTAGCGCGGGACCTTGAAGTTGGCGATCTCGCCGACGCAGAAGTCGACGATCTCCTGTGGATCGATCGTGGCCCCCTCACGCGGAATGATGTACGCTGCGGCAACCTCGCCGAAGACGTCGTCGGGGATTCCGATCACCGAAACGTTCTGCACCTTCGGGTGGGTAAACAGATACTCCTCGATCTCGGCCGGATACACGTTGAACCCGCCGCAGATCAGCATGTCCTTCTTGCGCCCGACGATCTTCACGTAGCCTTCGTCATCCATCGTTGCCAGGTCGCCGGAATAGAGCCACCCTTCGCTGTCTATCGCCTCGGCGGTCTTGTCCGGAAGCCGATAATACCCGAGCATCACGTTGTAGCCACGGCATGCGAGCTCACCCATCTCGTCGGTCGCCACCGGCTGATGATCGTCGTCGGCGATCTTGACCTCAATGCCGTCCAATGCCCGTCCGACCGTCTCGACCCGCCGTTCGATCGGATCGTCGAACCGGGTCATCGTGATCACCGGCGAGGCCTCGGTCAGTCCGTAGGCGATGGACACATTGCAGTGCATCTCTTCCATCACACCACGCATAACCTCCACGGGGCACGGCGCGCCAGCCATAATCCCGGTACGCAGCGTCTTCAGGTCGTACGTGGTGGCGCCGCCCTTGCCCTTGCGGGATTCCTCGAGCTCCAGCACGAACATCGTCGGGACGCCGTACAGCACGGACACTCCGAACCGTTCGACCAGTTCGAGCGCCTCCACGGGTTTGAAGACCTGCATCGGGACCAGAGAGGCCCCCCAGGTGATCACTCCCGCGATGCCCATAACACACCCGAAACAGTGGAAGAACGGCACGCCGAGAAGGAACACGTCGTCCTCGCTCGTGTGCAGCACCTCGGTGACCTGCTCCGCGTTCTGCGCGATGTTGTGGTGAGAGAGCATCGCCCCCTTCGGATTCCCGGTCGTCCCGGAGGTATAGAGGATGAAGACGTTGTCCAGCGGATCGCACGCACCCTCCCTGGCACGTAACGCGCCATCGGCGGCGCACGCAGCACCGCGCGTCACGACCTGCTCGAAAGGATGCATCCGCTCCCCAACGTCCCCGACCATCACGACATGTTCTAGGCTTGGAACGTTTTCCCGAATCTGGGCGATCATCGAGATGTAGTCGATTCCAACAAACGAATCCATGGCAAACAGCGTCGTTGCCTCGGAGTCATTGAGGATGTACTCCACCTCGTGGGTCTTGTATCGCGTGTTCATCGGCACCACCACGGCGCCGATCCGCGCGATCGCGAAGTACGCCACCACCCACTCGGGGATGTTCGGCATCCACAGCCCGACCTTCTCGCCTTTTCCGACGCCGAGATCGATCAGCCCACGCGCCAGCCGGTCGACAGCGGCATTCAGCTCCTCGTAGGTCATGGTCACGCCGCTTGGATCGAGGATGGCGTTTCGTTGGGCAAACGCGGACGTTGTGTCGCGAAGAACCTGGGAGAGAGTTCTCATGCCTCACCTCACATACGGGATTGATTCCTCAATTATCCCATAGCAACGGCATTACCGCAAACGGAATCCGCGCGACGTATGCGGTAGAATGAGGTTCTTCCAAAGGGAGGAACATGATGCACGCTTCGTTCGGTACGTACCTCGATGTTGACCTATCGACTCAGACCGTCGGCAACTATCCCATCCCCGAGGACTGGCAAGCCCGCTTCATCGGGGCAAAGGGGATTGCCGCCCGTTTGCTGCTGGAAGAGCTGCCCGATGCAGTCGATCCATTCGGCCCGGAGAACCTGCTCTTGTTCTCCACGGGGCCGTTCCAGGGAACCGGCCTGCCAGGTGCAGGACGCCATGCGGTTCTGGCTGTGTCTCCCAAGACAGGCCGGGTCGCCGACTCCTACGCCGGAGGCTACTTCGGCCATGAACTCGGGCGCAGCGGCTACGACGGCATCATCGTCCGGGGGATCTCGCCCGCACCGGTGGCGTTGATCCTCGTGGACGGCGTGGCGCACCTCGAACCAGCCGACGCGTTGTGGGGTACGACCACGGCGCACACGGAAGCGACCCTGTTGGAGGCCTATCCAGGCGCTCGCGTCTCATCCATCGGCATCGCCGGAGAGAAACTCGTCCATCAGGCATGCATCATCAACGATCGCTCTCGCTCGGCCGGACGGCCCGGTCTCGGCGCGGTCATGGGCAGCAAACGCTTGAAGGCCGTCGTCGTTCGAGGCGATCTGGACAAACCCTTGGCGGATCCGGCACGTTTCGCCGCGGAACGCGCGGCGTATACGCGTCTGCTTGCCGAAGATTCCGAGCTGCAAGGATTCGGTGAGTACGGCACCGCCGGCGGCGTCAACTGGCTGTCGGAACAAGGGATCCTACCGACCAAGAACTTCCAGGAAGGCGTGTTCGATCACGCAGAGACGATCGGTGGCCAGCGGATGCACGACACCATCCTGTCAGGCCGCGAAACCTGCGCCGGGTGCCCGATCCGCTGCAAGCGAGCGGTGACCACCTCCTTCGAGGGCAAGAGTGTCCTCCCGGCCTTCGGGGGCCCGGAATACGAGACGATTGCAGCCTTTGGCTCACTCTGCTTGAATGACGACCTGGATTCGATCGCGCTGGCCAACCAGCTGTGCAACGAGCACGGCCTGGATACGATCTCCGCCGGCGTCACCATCGCCTTCCTGATGGAGGCCTCCGAACGAGGGCTGATCGACGAAACCGTTGCTTGGGGAGACGGGCGGGCGGTGGTGGACTGGGTGGAGAAGCTGTCCCGCAGAGAGGGTCTCGGCGACCTTCTGGCCGATGGACTGGGGCCGTTCGCCCGCAACATCGGCGCAGATTTTGCAATGACCATCAAGGATGTCGAGCTTCCGATGCACGAGCCGCGGGGCAAACAGGGCCTCGGGCTGAGCTACGCAACCACGCCGCGCGGCGCAAACCACATGGAGGGGATGCACGACACGATGCTCGCGGCCGATGTCCCCAGTCCCGAGCTCGGTGTCACGCACAGCTACGACCGATTCACCTTGGCCGACAAACCGGAGGTCGTCCGGGCATTCGAACACCTTCGATCGTTTGACAACTGCCTGGTCGTCTGTTGCTTCACCACCCGTTCCACCGGCGAAGCCTACAGCTACGGAACGATCCGCTCCCTGTTCGAGGCGGCAACGGGCCGATCGATCGATGCGGAAGAGATGCTCCGATCCGGAGAGCGAGCCTACGCGCTACTGCGTACACTGAGCGGACGATTCGGACACCGGATGGAAGACGACCGTCTTCCGGTACGTTTCTTCGAGCCGATGCTCCGCGGCGCCAGCGCCGAACATCCGGTCGATCAAGAGGTCATGCAGGCGGCGATCGCCGAACTCTATGCCCTGCGTGGCTACGATACGTACGGACCGACCGATGAGACCCTACTGCGGCTCGACATGGAAGACTGCGCCGGCCGCATTTCTCGGAGCTGACATGGCCGCCGTCGTTTCACTTATTGGCCATCATAACAGCGGAAAGACCCGGCTGATTGCTCGTTTGATTCCTGAGCTCGCAGCGCGAGGGCTCCGGGTTGGAACCGTCAAACATGCGCCGCGTCTGGAAGCAGTTGATACAGCCCAAGCCGATTCGGCCCAGCACCTTGAGGCCGGCTCCGCTCGCGTCCTGCTGTGGGGCGCAAATGCCTACGCCGAATTCGCACCGCTCGGCGAGGCGTCCCTCGGCGTCGAGATCGTTCGCCGATTCGCCGATTGCGATGTGGTTCTCCTGGAAGGCGCCAAGCATGGACCGTATCCGAAGATCGAGGTTTTCCGGCGACGTGCCGACCTTCCGCTTCAACCGTTGGCAGGCGAGATCGATGTGGCGGCGGTGGTGACCAACGACCGAGTCGCTCTTCCGGATGGGGTCTTGACATTCCGTACGTCCGCAATCGCCGAGATTGCCGACCTTGTCGAGGATCTTGTCTTCGGCAATGACGGAGACGACCGGTTGCGGTCAGATCCTTCGTATGCTAGTCTCGATTCGTGATGCAGGAAACCCCGGTCGCCACACCCAGGACAACGGATGCTGTTTCGACGCTGTATCTCACGCCGCCTCGCGCGGACCGTCTTGCAGACGGCCGCCGGTTGGCAACGGCCTTTCTCGGGGATCCCGCGCACCATCGGCCGCTGGCAACACGTGGAATCCATCCCGATCTGATCGAGTTGATGTCGCCGGAAGGCAAGGAGCGCATCGGGATCGGCCAAGTCCGCCAGCTGGTCCACGATGCACAGTTCTCACCGACGCAAGCCATCCGCAAGGTCTGCTTGATCCCCTATGCGGAGCAGCTCACGATCGAAGCTGCGAATGCATTGCTGAAGATCCTGGAAGAACCCCCGCGCGACATGGCATTCATCCTGCTCACGGCCCACGCAACCGATCTCTTGCCGACGATCGTGTCGCGCAGCCGGGTGGTGCGCATGCCCCCACCGGAGCCCACCGACGACATCGAGCGATTGGTCTCGGCCGGGGCCGAACCCGAGGACGCGCGGTGGCTTGTCGAGACCGCAGCTCGCCCGGGGGAACTCGACCGATTCCTGGATTCTCCTTGCGACCTGGCGGCGCTGCGCCGTGATGCGAAGGCGCATACCGCCGATCTTGCCACGGTGGATCTGGTTCGCACGGCCGTGGGAGACGATGCCCCGGTGCGATGCGCAGCACTGGAACAGGTCTGCCGCCGGGCGGCGAACCGCGACCCCGAGCTGCTGACGTCCGGCGTTCGCTTCCTCGCATCGACCCAACGCGAAGCGCTGTTCGCCTTCCTGTACGACTTGCTGTCGCTCTGCGCCTGCCGCCTGCGGACCATCCATGCGGAGCCGACGGCGTCACAGGCGATCGACCGCGACACCCGGTGGCTCATACACGCGTGTGACGCCATCGACACCGCACACCGCTCGCTGTCGACGTACGGCCCGACCGAAGGCATTCTGCTCTCGCTGTTTCTATCCCTGGGAAGGAGCGCCGATGCCCCCTAGCCGCGTGGTCCTTGTGCGAATTCGGAACCTAGAGCGGGAGACCGTCTACTTCAATGCCGGTGCTGTCCCCGTGCAGACGGGAATCCCGTGTGTCGTGGAGCACGGCGGTCTCCGGCTGGGCACGATGGTCGACGAGATCGAAGCCTCCGCCGGTCTCAGTGACCAACTGGAGCGCATCATCCGCGTGGCAACAGCCGCGGATATCGAAGCTCATCAGTACAACCAGGCCGATGCGGAGCGCACCCTGTCCTCTACCCGCGAGGCGGTGGCCCGGCACGATCTACCGATGCACCTGGTGGCGGCCGAGTACACGATCGATCGCAAGCAGCTTCGCATCTACTTCACCGCGCCTCACCGGGTCGATTTCCGCGCCCTGCTGCGCGATCTCGCCGGACGCTATGGAACCCGGATCGAACTCCGGCAGATGGGAGCGCGCGACGAAGCCCGCCTGAAGGGAGGCATCGGCCGCTGCGGCCTAGAGATCTGTTGCCATCGTTTTCTGCACGAACCACAGCCCGTACCGATGGATCTGGCGTACGATCAGGAGCTGTTCGTCTCACCCGAGCGGATCACCGGCGTATGCGGCCGCTTGATGTGCTGCCTCGCGTACGAGCACGAGACGTACAAGTGCGAGCTGGCGCAGTTCCCGAAGCTGGGCGCGCAGGTCGAGTGGGAAGATCAAAAGGGCAAGGTGATCTCTCACAACATCTTCCGCAGGACACTGACGATCCTCACCAACGAACGCGAACGGCTCGAAGTGAGCGCGGAGGACGTTACGATTCTTCGCCCGGGACGGCGCCGGAGGAAGAAGAGATAAGCTCCGCTCCCGCCGCATGAAGCTCCCCCAATTCGCGCGGGGAAACCGTCGCCCGAATGTGTACCCCGTGTTCGGTATGCTCCACCTGCTCGATCCGTTTAGGCGACAGAATCCGATGAAGCGCCCCCAGCTGGGCGAACGGAATCATCAACTCCACGGTCCGGTTGTCTCCGTACAATCCACGAACGATCTCCTGGAGCAACACCTCGATCTGTTCGCCGGTTGCCGCTGAGATCGCCACCCCATCGATCGGCACGGGACGTCCATCCACCAGGGTATCCATCTTGTTGTACACATCGAGGATCGGAGGCCGTTCATCCTCCGCATCGCCGAAGACCTCCTCCTCGAGTGTGTCGATCACGGCGCGGTAGTCATCCTTCCAACTCGGTACCCCGATGTCGGTGACGTGAAGAATCAGATCGGCGTAGCGGGCGGCCTCGAGCGTGGCGGCGAACGCCGGCACGAGGTCGTGCGGCAATGCGCGGATGAATCCCACGGTATCGATGAACAGCGCTGAGCGGCCGGGCGAGAGCTCGCCTCGCCGCACCACGGTATCCAACGTGGCGAACAGCTTGTCCTCCACGAGGGCATCGGCCTGTGCAAGCCGGTTCAACAGGGTCGACTTCCCGCTGTTGGTGTATCCCACGAGCGCGATCTGCGGCAGCTCATTGCGTGAACGCTTCTTGCGCCGGACCTCCCGCTCCGCACCCGTCTTCTTCAGCCGCTTCTCCAATGCGTGAATCCGGCGGTTGATCTTGAACCGGTCCAACTCGAGCTGTGTCTCGCCCGGCCCTCGTGTGCCGATTCCGCCCCCGGCCCGCGTCAGTGCCATTCCCCAACCGCGCAAGCGGGGGAGCAGGTAGTGCAGCTGCGCCAATTCGACCTGTAGCTTCGCCTCTTTCGTTGCCGCACGCTGCGCGAAGATATCGAGAATCAGCTGGGTCCGATCGACCACTTTCCGCCCCAGTGCCCCCTCTAGGTTCCTTGCCTGTGCGGGGCTCAGCTCATCGTTGAAGATCACAACGTCGGCCTCGAGTTCCTCGGCGGCAAGACGAACCTCGTCGACCTTTCCTTTTCCGATGAACGTCGCCGGCGAAGGCCGGTTCCGCGCCTGAACCACGGAACCCAGCACCTCGATCCCCGCAGTGTCGGTTAGGGCCTCGAGCTCACGGAGCCAATGCTCAACCGGATGATCGGTCCGGCCGGTATCGATTCCCACGAGGATCGCCCGCTCGGTTCCGAAGACCCGTGCACGCAGCCCCAGGCGATCCTCGATCAGTGGCGCGTTATCGCGGTTAGACTGTGATTCGTTCAATCCTTGCCCCCATCTCGCGAAGCTTCACTTCCAATCGGGCGTACCCGCGATCGATCTGCTGCAGTCCGCCCACGGTGGTGGTGCCTCGCGCCGAGAGACCTGCAAGCACCAGCGCAGCGCCGGCCCGGATGTCAGGCGCCGTCACTTCCCGCCCAAGCAGCACGCCCCCGCCTTGGATGGTGGCCGTCCGCCCCTGCACATCGATGTGTGCGCCCATGGCCCGTAGGTCATCGACGTACGTAAAGCGTCGCTCAAAGACCGTTTCCGTAATCCGGCTCGTTCCCGCCACACGCGTGAGAAACGCGGCCAGCGGCGGATGAAGATCCGTAGGCATTCCCGGGTGCGGCGTGGTTTCCACGGACACAGGGTGCAGCGCCTTGCCGGTGGACACCCGGATCGTCTTGCCTCGCTCGTCGATCCCAATACCGCAGGCATCCAATGTCTCCAGAAGCGGCATCAGATGCGCGGCGATCGCGCCATCCACGCCGGCTTCTCCCCCCGCGGTCGCCGCCGCCAATAGCAGGGTTCCCGCTTCCATCCGGTCAGGGATCAGGGTGTGCTCCGCCCCGTGCAATTCCGGCCGCCCGGTGACATGGTACGTCCGTCCGTCGACGTCGATCTGAGCGCCCATCTTCCGAAGAAGGTCCACGAGATCCGCGATCTCCGGCTCGATGGCGCCGTTACGGATCTCTGTATCGCCGTGGGCGAGCGATGCGGTCATCAGAATCTGCTCGGTCGCCCCAACCGACGGGTAGGCCAGATCCACGCATGCCCCGCGAAGCGATCCGGCCGTAACCCGAACCGTTCCGTTGCGCTCGTCCACCGACGCGCCCAGGGCCCGGAGTCCGTCGAGATGCAGATCGACCGGCCTGCGGCCGATCGCACATCCGCCGGGAAGCGGCACGGTCGCCTGTCCCAATCGGGCGACCAGTGGCCCCAAGACGAGAAACGATGCGCGCATCTTCCGTACCGAGTACGCGTTCGCCGCATCCGCAAGCGGCCCGTCGGTCCCGATCGCAACGCCATAGTCGTTGCGCACGACACGCTTACCAAGATCTCCCAGAGTGAACAGGATCGTGCTCACGTCTCGCAGCAAGGGAACATTGCGCAAGACAACGATCTCATCGCTGAGGAGAGACGCCACACAAGCAGGCAATGCGGCGTTCTTGGCGCCATCGACCGATACGAGTCCAGAGAGCGAAACGCCCCCCTCGACCTTGAGAATATCCATGTCAACTACGGCAGGTACCGTATAGGATCCACCGGGAACTCATTGTTTCGAATCTCGAAGTGTAGGTGTGGACCCGACGAGATTCCCGTGTTGCCCGACAGTGCAATCTCCTGGCCTGCCTCCACGTATTGCCCGACCTGAACGAACGAGCGCGAGAGGTGGCCGTAAATGGTGACGAACCCGTCCGTGTGTTGGAGGAACACGACATTCCCGTACCCCGGCTGCTCGCCGACGAAGTAGACCACGCCGCCCGCTGAGGCAAAAACGCCGGTCCCTTCAGGGACATCGATGTCGATCCCATCATGGTGATGGACCTCCCCGTACACAGGATGAGTACGGGTCCCGAAACCGGACAACACTTCGCCCACCAGCGGCCAGATGAAGCGCGACGGAATACCCTTGGACAGAACCACAACGTTGTCCCAGAACGTGCTGGTGACATTGGGGATGACGATCCGATCGCCGGCGTAAATTGTGTCGGCGGCATCGATCCCGTTGGCGGCAAGGATGGTCTCCAGCGGCACGGCGTAGGACAACGCGATGTGCGTCAAGGTCTGTCCTGACTTGATGAGATGCAGTACGCCGTCCGGAGATGCGTAGAGCACCTCCCCGGGCTGAAGCGCCTCGCTCCCGTACAGCCGGTTGCTTGCGCGCAGGACCTCGATTCGCACGCCGAGAGCCGCTGCGACTTCGGCCATGGTCTCGCCGTCTTCCACCACGTGACTGAGAATCCCTGCAGGAAGCTCGGCGGTGACGGTTCCGTCGTCCACACCGTCGGATCCGCTGTCCAGGATGTCGTCGATCACCGAATCGATGGAGTCGTCCGGACCTACGGCGGTCAATCCGTCGACTGCATTGCCCCCATCATCGACGATGGTCAGCGGCTCGTCGCGGCGGGTACACGAGGAACGCAGAACAATCGGAACAAGGATCACCGCGAGGATGAACAGGGCTGCAATAGCCACCCGATCCTTGCGAATCGGCTTCTCGTGTCGTTGACCATAGCTTGCGTACTTAGTCACTGCTCATCAACTCGAGGAATTGATCGTTATCCTTTGTAGCCTCCATCTTCGCCTTGACGAACTCCATCGCCGCCTGCGCGTCATTCAAGTCGCCCATCATCTTACGGAGAATCCACACGCGCTTCAATTCCTTCTCACCCTGAAGCAGTTCTTCTTTCCTCGTGGCGCTCTGCTCGATGTCAATCGCCGGGAAGATCCGCTTGTTCGCCATTCCTCGATCCAGGATCAGCTGCATGTTTCCGGTTCCCTTGAATTCCTCGAACACCACTTGATCGAGCTTGCTTCCAGTATCGACAAGCGCTGTAGCGATAATCGTCAGGCTACCGCCTTCCTCGATGTTTCGCGCCGCGCCGAAGAACTCCTTCGGTTTGTACAGGGCGGTCGGGTCCATCCCGCCCGAGAGGAGTTTGCCCGAAGCGGGGATCGACAGGTTGTAGGCTCGAGCCAACCGGGTGATGGAATCCATCAGGATCACCACATCGTGTCCCAGTTCGACCAGCCGCTTGGCACGGTCGGTCACCAATTCGGCGATACGGGTATGATGCCGGGGCTCCAGATCGAATGTCGCGGCAACGACCTCTCCCGATCGGATCGAACGTCGGAAATCCGTGACCTCCTCCGGCCGCTCATCGACCAACAAGACGAACAACTTGACATCGGGGTAGTTCTCATTGAGCCCGTTGGCAATCTGTTTGAGCAACGTCGTCTTTCCTGCCATCGGCGGGGACACAATCAGCCCGCGCTGTCCCTTTCCGATAGGACAGAACAAGTCGATGATCCGTGTGGCGAGATCGCTTGCATCGTGCTCCAATCGCAGGTGGTCGTCCGGATGCAGCGGTGTGAGATCGCGGAACTGCACCCTGCGTCGCGAGTTGTCCGGATTGTCTCCATTCACCTCGCGGGCCTTGAGCAACGCGAAGTACCGCTCGTCGTTCTTGGGTGCCCGAATGGTTCCGGTGATCAGATCTCCATCGCGCAAGGCGAAACGCTTGATCTGCGACGGCGAAACGTACACATCGGCGCGGCCGGGGAGACAGCTCTCATCGCGCAGGAACCCGTACCCATCCGGATGAAGCTCCAAGATGCCGTTGGTCAGCCGAAGCTCTTCCTTCTTGGCATAGTATGCCATCACCTGGCGAAGGAGGTCGTCCCGTCCCGCCAGTTTGGCATTCTTCAGTTCAAGCTGGCTCGAGATCTCGAGCAACTCATCGATCGACTTCTCACGTAATTCTTTGACTTCCATCGTTCATCACCCCTACAGCTGTATCCCTCGACCGATAATGACCGCGGCCAATCCGAGGTATCCTGCCAGGAGAAGCAGAGAATCGATCCCCGGACCACTGGCCCGTCTTCGCAATCGCACAAGGATTGCCACGATTGCGGTCAATGTCAGTAGAACCCCACCCACTGCCACAATCAACTGATCTGTAGCCCCCGTCCCAAGGCCGGAGTAGATCGCTCCGCCCCGGAATGCCACATCCGCGAAGAAGATCGTCAAGATGTTGAACATGTTCGATCCGAACAGGTTCCCGATGATCATATCATACGCCCTGATCCGGAGGGCGCCAATCGATGCGGCGAGCTCCGGCAGTGACGTGACGATTGCCACCAATACCGCCCCCATCAGGGATGACGAAAGCCCGGAAGTGTCGGCGATCACCTTGCTCGAACGGATGAGAAAGATCCCCGAAACAACAATCACTGCACCGCAAACCAGGAATCCGACCGCGGCCTTCCACAACGGCAGGTCGCTCTGCTCCGTGTCGTCGCTGCTCTCCGCCACGTTCTCCGCGTGCAGAAGAAGGATCACGCCGATGACGTACACCACGAAGATCAACACGCTGATCGGACTGATCCCCAACCAACTCGCCTTCGGCTGGACCACCACGCCGATGATCGCCAATCCGGTCATCCCGATGGCGACAAAGCCCGAGATCACATGATACCGCTGGACCTTCCCCAGAAGCGCAATCCCCCGCCGCTGCGCCAACAGCAAGATGTCCATGAACGCAACGATCGCGACGTTGAACAGGTTGCTTCCCAAGGCATTTCCCAGCGCGATGTTCGGCGCGCCGATGCTGGCACCGGTGATCGTGGTCGTCATCTCGGGAATCGAGGTCAGTGTGGCGAGGAAGATCAACCCGATCCAACCTTGACCGATGTGCAAGTGCCGCCCCAACGTCTCCCCGTACGGCGCAAGCCGAATGCCCGCAAGCACAATGCCTGCTGCAGACAGAAGGAAGGTCAGCCAGTGAATCAATGTTTCGCCCCCACTTCGATGGTTCCGGTCAAGCGCCCCGCCGCGATCGATCCAGAAGATCGTAGGGCACTCGCCGATGCGGAATGTCTCAGAGCTTCTTGACCAACCACTTGATCATGTCACCGTACATCTTCAGCCGGTCAATGATCCCTTTGGCGAATCCACGCTTCTCCTCTTTGAGAACGTGGGTAACCCCTTCGAGCTTGACGTACTCCTTGCGCCAGCCTTCCTTGGCGGCCAGCTTGGAGAGCAACATCTCGATCCCGTACTTCATCTCGTCAACGTCTTCGATCGCCCGCTCCCACAGATGCCGTGAGAGGATCCGCTGTCCGGAGGCGTAAGGATTGATCTTCTGAGCGATGTCCGTGTTCTTGCGGCCGCTCGAGAAAACTCCGACAACCATGTCCAGCTCCTCATCACGATACGCCGTGATCAGACGGTCGACGTGCTGCGTGGTCAATCCGACCAAATCCGCGTCCAGAAAGAGAAACGTGTCATTGCGCGCTTCCTTGATTCCCGCATGGAGCGCAGCGGCCTTGCCGCGATTGGGCGTCAGATTCACGACGCGCACCGGGAATTGACTCGCTTCGGCTGCCGTACCATCGTCCGATCCATCGTCCACCACGATCGTTTCGTCGACAAGGTCACTCGCGACAATCGGGCGAAGAACGGCGCCGATACGACCGGCTTCATTATATGCAGGTACCACCACGGAGACTCTCATAAGGATGCCGAATTGAGTGTGCTTGCTTGGCCTTTTGACCTGCCAAACGCTGGTATTCTACCCCCGGACCGGTCCTGAGTCAATCCACGCGCCCGGTTCCTCTCCGTTCCGCAGTACTGCCTGCTCCCGAATCGAACCACGCCTGCGCTTCACGAACGAGTGTGTCGCAATCGTTGTACACATCGAGGCGCACCGGAAGCGACGCCGCGAACCGCGCACCGTAGCTCCGGGACAGCACCCTCGAATCCGTGAGCACGACGATCCCGTGATCGCTCTGTGTTCGAATCAAGCGCCCCACCCCCTGGCGCAACTTGAGAATCGCTTGCGGCAACGACAAATCGACAAAAGGACGCAATCCCCGCTCGGCGTACAGATCCCCCAGACTGCGTTGGATCGGGTCGGTCGGAACACTGAAAGGAAGGCGGGTGATCACGAGAATCTCCAGATCGTCACCGGGAAGGTCGACCCCCTCCCAGAAGCTGTCGGTTCCCAGCAGAAGCGCCGTGCCGCGGCGGCGGCGGAACCGCTCGACCAGCTTGCTTCGTGGTCCATCCACTCCTTGAGCAAGCGTATAGAGCCGCTTGGGTAACCGTTCACGCACCTCGTGAAGGAGCTGATACGACGTAAACAGGACCAACCCCTTCCGTTTCACCCCAGTCACCAATGCCGTCAGTACTTCGGCCAATGCCTCGGCGTAGTCCGAACCCGAACCGGTGACCGGGGGGAGGAAGGACGGCGCGCAGATCCGCATCCGCTCGACGTACGAGAACGGACTGGCCACCACGTGCGTTGCGATGTCATCGAACGCTTCGGGCAGGCCGATGGAGCGGCAGAAGAACTCGAAGTCTCCGCCGAGAGAGAGGGTGGCGGACGTCAGCACAACGGCATTCAGCTGCGGATACAGGCTTTCGGCAAGGATCGGCGCCACCTCCAACGGTGTCGCGTGCAGAGTCACATCCCCCCACTCACGCTCAAACCAGTGCACCGCGTTGCTCTCCGGCGGCTGCGCTAGCGAGCTGGCCAACCGCACGAGTCCAACGATGGTCAACAGGTGCCCTTGTCCTTCACGCTCCAGCTCCGGGTCGTCCATCTCTTCGAGTACGTCTTCCACTGCCGCCTCCAGCCGCCCCAAGGTGGACAATACAGTCTCCAACCCCTGACGCAGTGTGGTCGTAAGCGGAAGAAGATCCCTCCGTCCCTGAGGGAGTTCCGGCTCGAGCGCACGAAACAACGCGGTCCCTTCCGCGCGAAGCGCCGCCAGAGTCTCGTGGATATGGGTCGCTTTCTCCCCTGCGTGATCCGGCGGAATGCGCAACAGCCATCCGGTCCGTCGGCTTCGGGGCGGCGCAATGCCGTCCGCCAGCCGATCAATCACCCGCATGGACAAAGAGTTCGTGAATGCGGAACGGGCCGTCTCCTCCAAGGCGTGCGCCTCGTCGATCACCAGATGGGAGTACTTGCCCAGGACCACCCCGTCGGCTGCACGGTCCCCGAGCAGGAGCGAGTGGTTAACCACCACTAGATCCGCCTTGCGCGCCTTCCGCCTGGCCTGCGTGGAGAAACACGTGTCGCAATGCGGACAGAAGGCCTCCACGCAGTATTGTGCCTTGTCGCAGAGCTGGTTCCACATCTCCTTCCCGGCCGGATCGGACAGAAACGCTGCATTCTCCTCGATGTCGCCTGTCTCGGTTTCGGCCAGCCACCTGGCAAGCGGCGCGAGCACCCACAGCCGGTCACGCTCGAGACTCTCGGAGAACTCCTGGATGAGCGCGTCCCACCGGCGAAGGCAAAGGTAGTTCTCACGCCCCTTCAGGAGCGCGATCGACAGCTCCGGCGCCAGTCCAGACACGAGGAACGGGAGGTCTTTCCGGTACAGCTGCTCCTGAAGCTGCTTGGTTCGGGTCGATACCAAGACACGGGCTGCGGGGTGGTTTCGCAGGTGGAGGATCGCCGGGACCAGATAGGCAAACGTCTTGCCGGTTCCCGGCCCCGCCTCGACCACCAGGCTGCCGCCACGCTCGAACACGGATCCGACGCGGCCGGCCATGTCCATCTGTCCGGCACGCAGCTCGTACGCCGCGTGGGCCCTCGAAACGAATCCGTCTGTCCCCAGCGCGTCTTCGATCGACTCCGGCGGCGGGAGATCGGGCCCGCCTTCGTCCTCCCGCACCTTCTCCTCAGTCGGCGCAGGAGACTCCACCGGACAGACGAGAATCCGTTCGAACAACCCGGAAAGCGGTGTAGGAAGCAAGTGAACCAGAATCGAGACCAGCTCGCGATCCAGGCTCAGAGCTTCCTCGATCAGTCCGGCGAAGAGCTTCCCGAGCGCAACCGCCTCACCCCCGCGAGGAACCTCGATCCCACGGAACTCGCACATCGGCCGCAGTTCGTGGTGCGCCAATGTCGGGTACAGTGTCCGTGCCAACAGGCGGACGGGATATCGGTTCTCCGATTCCCGAATCGGCTCCGCAGCTTCTTCGTACGAGAGAACCGGTGTACGCCCGGATAGGGACGCGTTCGAACCGGAGCGCAGCACGCCATCGGCAAAGACCGCCCGCTCTCCCCCGGCTTCGGCGATGTACGAAGAGAGGTGCAGATCGTCCCACGGAATCGGCATGCGTCCTACAGGAAGTGTCTCAAGAGATCGATCCGCCGAACCCGTCCGACCAGGCGCCCCTCGCCGTTCACCACAGGCAAGTTCTTGACGCCTCTTCGGATCACCATGTCCGCAGCGCGGAGGTCGTCCTCATCCTCACTCACGAAGTGAACCTCGCGCCGCATGTACTTCTCGATCGGATCGTCGGCGATCTGTGTCAGCTTCTTAGATAGCTGGTTCATGTCCGGAATGAACGATGCGCTGTGGAGCAGCTCGAAGTACCCGGGCAGTGCGGCACGAATCAGATCCTTCTCCGAGATGAAACCGATCAGTTTCCCTTCCTCATCCACCACCGGCATGTTCGGCATTTCGGCATTCTTGAGGATGAAGATGAGTTCCCGCACCGGAATATCGCTCTCAATGGCGGTGAGGTCCTTGGTCATGATGTCTCTGACTTTCATCTCGCCTCCCCTTCGATCCGTTGCACGGTGATCTTCTCCTGCTCGATGCGGATGCTCTCCAGGTCGGCGCAGATCTTCTCGTCGCGCTCGGCGCTGGCCATCCCCGCCGCAAGTCCGAAGTTGTATGCCTCTTCCACCGGCGCGTCACTCGCCAGCTTGTACAGGATTCCGGCGAGGAACACATCGTCCGCGCCAACGAGATTCTTCAGCTCGGCCGCGGGAACCGGCGTCTTGATCTCCCACGCCGCATCACCGCTGACGACGATGTCTCCCTTGATCTTGTGCGAGATGATCGCATGGCCCACCCCGCACGAGACGATCCGCTTGCCCGCCTCGATCACGGCCTCGCGGGAGTCCAGACGAATCCCCATCAGTTCGCCGCTCTCCCTTGTATCAGGCTTGACAAGATACGGGCACGCCTTCATCCCCTCGACCAGCGCTTCTCCTCCTGTGCTCAGGATCACCTTACATCCCGCATCGCGGGCCATCGTGGCCAGTTCACGGTAGAAACCGACATCGATCCCTGGGGGAAGACTTCCCGCCAGCACCACCCACGACGATCGATGCAACATCCGGCGGTACCGCCGGAGAAACCGCTCGGCTTCGGATTCGGCGATCGTGGGTCCGGCTTCGTCGATGAACATTGGGATGTGTTCGCGACCTTCTTCGAACACCGCGACATTGGTCCGCGTTTCTCCGTCGGTCCAAACGAAGTTGGTGGTAACCCCCTTGTCTCGAAGATCTCGTACCACGACGTGCCCCGTGTACCCTCCAACGAAACCCATCGCAACGTTCTCCATTCCGAGCTGCGACAGGAAAATCGACATGTTCACGCCCTTGCCACCAGCCGATGTACTGCTCCGAAAAGCTCGGGTGAGGAACTGCTCATCGGATAGATCGCAGATCTTGAGGTGCTTGACCCAGTACAGCTTATCCACCGCCGGATTGAGTGTCACAGTGATGATCATGGCTTCTTCCCCGCTCCTTCGGGTACAAGCGCTGCACCTGCTAACGCGGAAGACGAAGCACCGGTGATCCGTACGGGGACCAGCTCCCCAACGGCAGCATCCCCATCGATGAGCACGGTTCGATGGTCGTCGGACCTTCCGTACCACGCGGCCATGCGCGTCTTCCCCTCCACGAGAACATCGACCGCCCGGCCGATGAGCCGTTCATTCTCCTCGAGCGCGATCTCCCGCTGACGCTGCAGCACCCTCTGCAACCGTTCATCTTTGATGTGACCGGGCACCGAGTCCGGCTCAAGCGCGCTTCGCGTCCTCGGCCGCGGCGAATACTTCGCCGCGAAGATCGAACCGAACCTGGCCGCCTCGATCAGATCCATGGACCGCTCGAAATCCTCCTCCGTCTCTCCCGGATACCCGACAATCAGATCGGTGGTGATGTTGATTCCCTCCACGATCGATCGCAGCATCGAAACCGTAGACAGGAATTCCTTCGCGGTGTATCCGCGGTTCATCTCGCGCAGGATCCGATCGCTTCCGGATTGGCAAGCCATGTGGATGTGATGGCAGATGTTGGCGTGCCTCGCCATTGCCTCCGCCACCTCAGGGCGCATGTCACGCGGATGGGAACTGGTGAAACGGATACGCTCGATGCCCGTTGCCGCCACCGCGCCGAGCAGCTGTGCAAATCCCGGGATCGATCCGTCGTCCGTCCCGTAAGAATTGACGTTCTGCCCGAGAAGAAGGACTTCCTTGTATCCATTGCACGCGGCGCGCTCGACTTCCGCGAGGATCGCGCGCGGCGCCCGGCTTCGCATCCGTCCCCGGGCATACGGAACCACGCAATAGGAGCAGAAATTCGAACACCCTTCCGTGATGGTCACCATGGCGGTGATCCCGTTCGCACGGTGCAATGGAACCTCATCGATGATCAACCGTTCCTCGAGATTGATCGTTCGCTCGGACTCCGCCTGCGCAACCAACTCCGGGAGGGCCTCATGCCCTCGTGCCCCGAATACGAGATCGATGGCGGGAAACCTCTGCAGTAGGGACTCCCCTCGGATCTCTCCAAGACACCCACCGACACCGAGGAGGATCTTGCGCGACCGCTTCTGTTCCACCACCGCGCCGATTCGCCCGTACACCTTGTCCTCGGCCTTCTGGCGGACCATGCACCCATTGAACAAGACCACATCGGCCTCCTCCAACCGGTGGACGCGAAGATACCCAGCCCGCTCCATGACACCGACGATCCCCTCCGATTGGTGGAGATTCATCTGACAACCCCAGGTTTCGACATACAGACGCTTTGGCATGATCAGCAGGGTAACTATACCTCAAGGCACAATCCCGGTCAATTGCAGTTGGGAACGGCAAGACAGCCCCTCGGGACATCCGCCCTGGCTTGCACTGCCGACGGTCCGGTACACTCCACGGGTCATGCTGCGACGTTGCGATCGCTACCTGCTCCGCGAGATGGTCGGTCCGTTCTTCCTGGCGCTCGCCGGGTTGGTGTTGTTCATCCTACTGAACATCATCCTATCGCTATCCGATCTGATGGTCGATCGAGGCATCGGCATGGCCACGCTGCTGAAACTCGTGGTGCTGAAGATGCCGAGCCTCCTCGTCATCGCCGTGCCGATGAGCGCACTGTTCGCAACCTTCCTCGGACTCGGCCGCCTAAGCCACGACCGCGAAATCGTGGCGCTCGAATCGATTGGCATTCCGCTGCGCCGGGTACTCCTTCCGTTGATCCTCGCCGCCGCGGTGGTCGGAGTGGCCGATTTTGCCGTGTACAACTGGGTGGTTCCCGCATCGGAGCACGCGTACCAGCAAGCGCTGCGCGACGTCATCTACCGCCAGGGCATTCCCCGGATCACATCGAACGCCTTCTTCCGGGGCCCCGACAATCAGTTCTTCTACATTCGCCGCTACGACGAGGACACCGGAACCCTTCACGGCATTCAGATCTACGACACGACAAGCCAGATGTTCCCGCAGGCCGATGCACGGGTTACGATGATCACAGCGGAAACAGGCCGTTGGACCGGAACCGCGTGGGAACTGGAAGCGGGGCATGTCTATGGATTCGATGCCGAGGGCTTGCTCGTGTACTCAGGACGGTTCGACACCCTGGGCATTCCGCTCGATCAGAGCATCGAGCAGGTCCTTTCCCACTCTCGCACCCCCGCCGAGATGGGGATTGCCGAGCTGATTCAACGGATCGCCCAAGCGCGCGAAACGGGCCAGAGAACCGACGAATACCTGGTGGAGGCGCATCTCAAGATCTCCCTGCCGCTGGCAACGGTCGTCTTCGTCCTGTTGGGTGGTGCATTGAGTCTCGCGTTCGACCCGCGGAGCCGGGCCGCCGGGATCATCGTCGGGCTCCTGTTGGTCGCGATCTTCCAGGGCGTTTTGTGGTACACCCAGACCCTCGGACGGCGCGGCGCGATGAACGCAACCCTGGCCGCGTGGCTCCCGGACCTGGTCTTTGGCGCCGTCGGCCTGCTCCTGTACATCCGGGTCGACCGCCTGGCCTCCCGCGATCTCCTGCACCGCCTACGTCGGAAGATCCCGCTTCTGGGGCTCTTCCTCCTGCTGTTGGCCGTGCCGATCCAGGCGCAGGATCTCCCGCTCCAACTGACGGCCGATGAGGTCTTTCTCTCCGCCGACCGAACCACGCTCCGCGCCCAAGGCACCGTGAGGACGTCGTTCGGCGACACCCGGCTCGAAGCCGAGATCCTCGAACTGCGTCAGCAGGACGACGATACGTGGGCCGCGCAGGCCGAAGGAGACGTGTCACTCGATGTCGCATCCGACCTCATCCTTGCCGCGGATGCGATCACCGCCACGCTGCAAACGGGACAAGGCCCCCTGGTGATCCGCACAGCCGAAGCCAAGGCGCTCTCCGGCCGGAGCCGGTTCGTCAATTCGGTCGGAGAGGATGAGGACCTCTACTTCCAGGTGGATTCGGGTGTGGTCACGTTCGACGAGAACGGCGAGGTACTCCGTCTCGAGGCGAACGGCGGGGAGTTCACAACCTGCAACTGTTGCGATCTGACCTTCCCGAGCCAGCCGTACACCGTCCGAGCACGGCGGCTCCTCCTGTTCCCGGGAGAGTTGATCGTCGCGTTCGGCCTCACGGCCCGCGCTGTCGGGACCTCGGTCATGTGGCTCCCGTTCTACGTTCAACCGTTGGAGGAGACGCTCGAAAGCCCGCTGTTCCCGGCGTTCGGCAACAGCGCACTACGCGGGTGGTACGTGAAGTGGAACGTGCCCTTCTTTCTCAGCGAGCGTTTGTACGGAACCGTTCTGTTCGACCTGTATTCGCGCCACGCCGAAGCCGCGGTGGGCGGCGTGCTGAACTACGATCTCGGCCGCCACACGGGACGGGTATCGGTCTACTCGTTTCCAGCGAAAGTCGGAAATCCCGAAGCGCGGTTTGATCTACAGCACAACATCGCTCTTGGCTCAGGGTGGAAAGGCGGCGGCACGCTCAGTTACGACGCGGTCGGCGACACCACGGACCTCACGTATTCCTTCGACCTCCGCGGGGCATTCGACGGCGGAGACCTCGCCGTGTCCGCCACGCGAAAGACCGTTGAAAAGGACATCGTGGTCATCGAAGAGCGGATCCCCGAGCTCAGCGTGGCCCTCGAGTCCCTGCGGCTCGGCGGGCTGACCCTCTCACCACGAGCTACCGCCGGTTGGCTCAGAGAGTGGCACGACCAGAAACTGGCCGAAGAGCGAATCCGCGTCCAGGGTGGGCTCGCTCTGGGCGCCGAAGCCTTCACCTTTGCAGGGCTCGACTTCGATACCACCGCCTCCGCCGAGGCATCCTGGTATGGGGACCCATCGTCGATTCCGTTGGCTTGGGCGTCCCGTCAAGCCCTGACCGGGCGAATTCACGCAACCCGCGGCGGCCTGCACCTGGCATGGGTGAGCACATTCGTGCGCGGAGCCAGCCCGTTCGAGTTCGACCGGGTCTCGACGTCGCACCGGCTGGATTGGACCGTAACACGGTCGGAGGCCCTCCAAGTCGCGCTGTCCGGGAGCCTGGATCTGCAAGATGGCCTCGAGCCGATCGATCTCTCGATCTCGTGGGGGAACACGACGGATTGGACCCTGCGTGCGCAATTCGACCCAGTGGATGCCGCTTGGACGGAGGCGACCCTCGGCGGTTCGTGGCGCCGCTACGCCACCCAGATTGCGTGGAGCATCCCGTATCGCCCGCCGGAGGACCGATTCGACGACGCTTCGATCGACCTCTCCGTTGCCAGCGAGCGGGCCGAGCTGTCGTTCTCCGCAACGGTCGATCTCAACGCGCGCGCACTCGAATCCGTCGAACTTGATGGCGACCTACGCCCATTCGAGACCTGGGGAATCTCCCTCGGCGCCACCTATCGCAGCACCGCCGAGAGGCTCCTGGGTCTCCGCTACGGCCTGTTCCACGACATCGCCGAGTGCGTCCGCCTGGGCATTGAGCGGGACTCAGGCGAGGTTTGGATCTACGCATCGATTCTCGCGTTCCCTGAGGCGATCTTGCGCTACGCCCCGGAACGATTCGACCTTCAGGTGGGAAACTAGGGCTCCTCGCCCTAGCATCGACACACACGGGTGCCTTGGCCTCAGAAACGAGGTAGAGTATACGAGGCCGCACCTCGACCGAGCGCGGCGAAAGGAGGGCACACAATGGAATCCGACCTTTCAGCGCTGTTTTACATCCTGGTAGCCGTCATTTTCTTGGTGAAGTTCCTTCCGACATGCGGAGGCGGAACCTGCTCGTAGATTCGGTAGGAACAGGAGGTTGATCGCGCAGCACCCTCGCTGCCGTCGCCACAATCGTCTATCATCGCCGAGACATGCGCATTGGAATCGCACAAACAGACCCCGTATTCGGTCAAGTCGAGCGCAACCTTGTCGACGCTGCCCAGGTGGCGTCAGAGGACGCCGATCTATGGGTATTCCCCGAGTTCTTCGCCACGGGATATCAGTTCCTATCTCGCGAAGAAGCCGCAGCATGGGCTGAAGACGTCCCCAGCGGCCCGACCACCACAGCCCTGATCGACTTCTGCCGGCAAAGAGACTGCCACGCTGTGGCCGGCCTTCCCGAGCGAGACGGCGAAGCCCTGTACAACGCCGCCGTTCTCGCAGGCCCCCAGGGGCTGATCTGGTGCTACCGGAAGATCCATCTCTTCGGCGACGAGACCCGCTACTTCGATCCGGGCAACCGGCCGTTCTCCGTGTTCGACATCGGAGGGATCCGGGTCGGCGTGATGATCTGTTTCGACCACCTGTTTCCCGAGGCCGCCAGGACGCTCGCCCTCTTGGGCGCCGATGTGATCGCGCACCCCTCGAACCTCGTCCTCCCACAGGTCGCGCAACGCACGATGCGCGTCCGTGCGCTGGAGAACGGCGTCTTCACCGCCACGGCCAACCGGGTGGGAGAGGAGTCACGGGCAGGACAGGTCCTTCACTACACGGGGGAAAGCCAGATCATCGCCCCCAACGGTGACATCCTTGCACGCCTGTCACCGGATCGGCCCGAGGCAAGCGTGGTGGAAATCGATGTCTCGGCAGCCCGCTCGAAGCGGATCACCTCTCGAAACGACAAGCTCGCCGATAGGCGGCCCGAGATGTACCGCCTGTCGTCGTCGCGACAGCCGAATCAAACGAAAGGAACCGATCATGATTGAGCCCGGAATCACCGGTGAGCGTGTGTGGACCGTGAATGGCGATCATCTGGCCAGCCAGTTCGGAAGCGGTCTCGTCGATGCGCTCGCCACACCGGTCCTCGTCGGTTTCTGCGAGGAGTGCGCCCGAACCTTGGTCGAAGGCCAGTTGGCCGAAGGCGAGCGCACGGTGGGAACCTCGGTGACGCTCGACCACCTCGCGGCCACGCCTCCGGGGATGAACGTTACGGTATGCGCCACACTGGTTGCCGTGGATGGACGGCGGCTGTCGTTCGAAGTCACCGCCCGTGACGAGATCGAGGACATCGGACGCGGAACGCACGAACGGTTCATCATCGATGCCGCCCGCTTCGATCGCGGTCTTGCCGACAAGGCTGCCAGGATGACCGCCGACGCCTAACCGGGAGAACGGACACGGTATACCCATCTGGTCTTCACAACAGATCCATAAAGCGGAGGCATTCTATGCTCGAGCAGCAGCGATGCCGCTCTTTCCGCTAAACCTCCTTGCGGATAGCCACCACACCGATCGGGGAAGCTCCTCCGGGGCCTCCCCGATCTCCCCATTTTCGTATACGATCACCCACCGCCGACGGGCGGCAACAACGTCAGGCGGTCTCCCGCCCGAAGCACGGTCTCGAAGCCCTCGCGCGAAGTCACGTTCCCTCCGTTGATCAGCGCATTGATGTGCCGCTTGATCCCTCCGGCGGAATCCACGATCCGCTCGCGTGCCGCGGGATGCTTCCGCACGAACGCCTCGATCGCTTCGGCCACGGTCGCTTCATCGCGCAGCTCGAGCCGCTGATAGCCTGTTTCGAGATCCCGCTTGAACGAGAATCCGATCTCCAATTGGATATTCATCGTTGCTCGATCAGCCGCCGCGAGATGGCGTTGTGCCTCGGAACCAAGTCGGCAACGGAATCATCGACCAAGCGGCCGTCCTGCACTCGCCACGTCCCGTTGACCATCGCGAAGTCCACGCGATCGGCGCCGCAGTGGACCAAAGCGGACAAGGGATCGCTGTGTGAGCCGGCAAAGGCAATTTCGTTGAGGTCGAAAGCGATCAGGTCGGCCGCCTTGCCGATCTCGATCGAGCCGATCTCGCCTTCACGTCGCAGCACCGAGGCGCCCCCCATGGTTGCCAAATGGAGCGCGTCACGCGCGCTCATCGCGTCGGCCCCGTACTGCACCCTTTGCAGCAGCATCGCCTGACGCACCTCGCGGATCATATTCGAGGTGTCATTGCTTGCGGAACCGTCCACCGCCAAACCAATCCGGATGTCGGTGTCCATCATCTTGGCCACCGGAGCGATCCCCGATCCGAGGATCATGTTCGAACTCGGGCAGTGCGCCATCCCAGCTCCGGCGCGGGAGAGCTTGGCAATGTCCCTGTCGCGCAGAACCACCAGGTGCGCGAACCATGCATCGTCCCGCAGCCAGCCAAGTTCCTCCATCAGATCCACCGGGCGGTGTCCCAACTTCTCTTTGCAGTACTCGTCTTCATCGTGGGTCTCGGCAAGGTGCGTGTGCAAGAGGACACCGTATTCATCGGCAAGACGGACCGTCTCGCGCATCAGATCCAATGTCACCGAAAACGGAGAACACGGCGCCAACGCGATCCGGAGCATCGCCAACGGTTCCGGATCGTGGTACTTCTCGATTACCCGCTGGCAATCGGCGAGGATCTCATCCTCGGGCTGCACAACGGAATCCGGAGGGAGTCCGCCGTCCTTCACGGACATGGACATCGATCCGCGGCACGGGTGGAAGCGGATGCCCGCCTTCATCGCCCCCTCGATGTCCGCATCGAGAATCCGTCCCCCATCCTTGGGGAACAGGTAGCAGTGATCGGTCGTCGTCGTCGCCCCCGATAGCAGCAGTTCACCGCACGCCACGGTCGCAGCGACACGCATCGCCTCTTCATCGAGCCCGGCCCACAAGGGGTACAGGAACACGAGCCAATCAAACAACTTGGCCTCCGCGGCCCCCGGAACATTTCGGAACAACGATTGGTAGAGATGATGGTGCGTATTGACGAACCCCGGCAGAAGGATCTTCCCCTCACCGGTCACCACCTCATCGGCATCGATCGTGCCGGCGTCCGACCCGACATCGATGATCTTGTTTCCCTCGACAAGAACGTAGCCGCCGGCCCATTCACGGCCGGCGGCGTCCATTGTTGCTACCCGATCGAAGTGCTTGAACAGCGTTCGCTTCATCCGTCCTGCAGGTCGACCTGATCGGCGGTCTCAAGAAACGCCGCAAGCAAGTCGATCGCTGCCTCCACATCTTGGGGGTGAACCGTCTCGACAACCGAGTGAACGTACCGGGTCGGAATCGAAAGGGTGATCACAGCCGCACCCTCGTGCGCCATCTGCATTGCCCCGGCATCGGTTCCTCCACGCGGAAGGATCTCCATCTGGTAGGGAATGCCACGTTCATCCGCCAGTTGACACATCCATCGAACCAGAGCGGGATGCGAGATCGAAGCGCTATCACGGATCTTGATCGCAACGCCCTTGCCCAACCTCGTCACTTGATCCTGTGCCGGAACACCGGGCATGTCCGCGGCGACCGTGGCGTCCAACGCGATCGCGATCTGTGGGTGGGTGGCAAATCCCGCGACCCGCGCACCGCGCAAGCCGACCTCTTCCTGCGTGGTCCCGGCGAAGTACAGGTCACAGGCCGTGTTCTTGGCTCGCTTGATCGCTTCGATGCCCACGTAGACACCGGCCCGGTCATCGAGTGCCTTGGCGGAGATGAGATCGCCGAACTCAAGGAAGCTCTGCCGCATCGTAACCGTATCGCCGATCCGGATCCTCTCTTTCACGACATCCGCAGAAAGTCCGACATCGACAAACAGGTCGCGAAGCTCGACCGGCTTCTTGCGTTCCTCGTCCCGAAGAACGTGGGTCGGTTTCCGCCCGATGCATCCCACGAGCGTGCCGCCGCTGGTGTGCACATCCACGCGCTGCGCGACCAGTGTCACCGGATCGAATCCTCCTGCGGGGTTGATCCGCAAGAAGCCGGTCTCCTCTTCGATGTGGCTGACGAAGAACCCGATCTCGTCCATGTGGCCGGCCACGAGAACCACCGGTCCATCTCCCACCTTGTGCGCCACCAGATTGCCCAATGCATCGGTGTCGATCGAATCGACGTGTTCTGCCAGCGCCTCTGAGACCACGCGACGTACGGGTGCCTCGTACCCGGGGATTCCAGCAGCGTCGGTCAGCTTCTTCAAGAGATCCATTCGGCCTCCTTTGCCGCTTTAAGTGTAGTCCCAATCCACGAAACGTCAATCGGTTGGCCTGCGCGGAGCGCTCCATGTACCATCGGACTATGATTCCGCTACGCGATGCGTTGCCCAGCCGGCGGTTCCCAACGGTGACCGTTGCACTGGTCGTGCTGAACCTGCTTGTCTTCCTCTATCAAGGGTATCTCGCCACGCGGCCGGACGTATTGAATGATGGGATCGCCTGGCAGGACGCCGATCTCCTTCCGCCTCCAGCGTTCGATCCCACTGCCTACCAAGCGCATCGGCTGCAGGGCGGCGATCCCCGCCTCTATCCGATGTCAAGAAGCGACTACTTCGTGTCCCAGTACGCGCTCGTGCCAGCGGAGATCACCCGGGGAGTCGATCTTCCTCCGACCGTCGGCATCCCGATCTGGCTGACCGTGCTCACGTCGATGTTCCTGCATGGGGGGATCCTTCACCTGCTGGGCAATATGCTGTACCTATGGATCTTCGGAGACAATGTCGAAGATGCGATGGGCCCGGTGCGATTCCTGCTGTTCTATCTGCTTTGCGGCATCATCGCCGCACTGGCGCAGATCGCGATCCATCCGGCGAGCCCGATTCCGATGGTCGGGGCATCGGGAGCGATCGCCGGCGTGATGGCCGCGTACTTCATGTTGTACCCAAGGGCTCGCATCCTCACCCTGATTCCGATCTTCTTCTTCATCCGCCTGGTCTCGGTACCCGCGGTGTTTCTGCTGGGATTCTGGTTCTTCTTGCAGGTGTGGAGCGGTGCGGGTTCGATCGGAAGCGCCGGTGGAACCGCTTGGTTCGCCCACATTGGGGGATTTCTGGGCGGCATCCTGTTGGTCTTCCCGTTCCGCCGCCGAGGAGTCCCCGTGGTACTGTGGCGGATGATCCTGAGAAAATGGCGGTCTTAGGAAAGGAGAGAAACGTCCCGTAGCGTCCGTACAGTTGGCTTCACATCCGCTGATTCTCTTGCTATCATAGATGCACGTTCCAGACTGAGCGCGAAAAGGAGTGATGGACCATGAGACGAGGTGCAGTCCTCATTTGCACCGTACTTTTGTCTGTTTTGTTCGGGTTATTTGGTTTTGCGGACGATATGTTGGAACGACCGGCCATTTCGATCACCAATGACTACGAGTTCACCACGGAGAACGGGGTTACGTCGGGACAGGGAACATCGGATGATCCGTATGTCATCCAGGGTTGGACGATCGACGCGGGGTACGATGACTATGGCATTCGTATCCACGGAACCACAAGATACTTCGTCATTCGAGACGTCGAAGTATCCGGCGCCGCCAAAGCAGCCATCTACCTAAGCTACGTTCAAAACGTAACCATCGAGGATTGCAGGTTCGTAGCCAACCGCGCCGGTGTCACCATGAACTTCGCCGCTTTCAATCGGGTCGCTCGCTGCCTGTTCTCCGACCACACGGATGCCATCCGCCTGTACTTCTCCCATCACAATCAGGTGATCTCTTCGCGCTTCGAAGACAACGATACCGCACTGTGGTTCGACGCATCCAATGAGAATGAGGCCATCGGAAACCTGATCCAGGATTGCCACATGGGCCTGTACCTGAATCTCGGATCGCAAGCGAACCGGATCGTTGGAAATGCTTTCGACAACAACATCCACAATGCGTACACCGCGAACCCAAATACCTGGGACAATGGCACGTCCGGCAACTACTGGAGCGGCTTCGAGGTGCTCGACACCGATGCAAACGGAATCTGGGAAAGCCCATACGTCATCCGAAGCGAAGGAGATCAGGACAACTTCCCCCTGGTCTGTCACCCACTGGTTGCCCCGGGATGTGGTGAGTAAGCCCTCACGAGTCATTCGGAAGATCATGCGATGCGCACGCCGATTCCGGTCGCCGTGCGCATCGCATCTGCAGAGGGTCTCCCCAACCTCCCTTTAGAGAAGCGGCGCGAAACGGTTCTCTTGCCAGTACTCCTCTCTCAATGCGTCTTCCTGCGCGAGCAGCAGCTGATAGTGGTCGTTCTCCCACGCCGCCAACCCTCGGAAGAACACGGCGACGGCCTCGTCCGTCGCTTCCTCGGCCCGGGCGGCGTAGAACGCCATAGCACTCCGCTCCAATTGGATTCCGATCGACAGGGCCGACATCGCCACCTGGCTTCCACGGATCCGTCCCATGAGACGTTCGGTAAACACATGCGGGTTAGGCTCTTCGTTTCCTCGTGCTTCAAGCGACGGCTCGATCTGCCATCCTGCGCCATCGAGGATCGAGCGATACTGCCGTTGAAGATGCTCGTAATGGTCTCTCTCATCCCCCGCCAACCTCGAGAAGAGTTCCTTGGCAACCGGATCCTTCGCTTCCTTTGAGGCCATCGTGTAGAGATGAAACCCGTCACGCTCCGCGGTAAGCGCCTGTTCGAGATGCTCCAGCAACGCCTTCTCTTCCATGTTTCACCTCGCTTCGCTCCACCATACAGCAAAAAACCCCGTTCGGTCGGACCGTGATTCAAGTTGACTTCTTCGGACGCTCCTCTACACTGGGAGAGGCCGAGAGGCTAGAAAGGACTCCATGTCCGCAGACCGATTTTCCGACCGAGTTCGAGGGAACATTCCCTATCCGTTGTTGCATCTGCCGGTGAGCGATATGCAGGAGGGGCTTCACGTGGCTCAGTGTTTCCTCGTCAAGAAGAAGGCGCAGCGCTCCACGCGAGCCGGCGATCCCTATCTGGAACTGCTGCTGGGTGATAGCACGGGTACGCTTCAGGCCCGCGCCTGGGCCGACGCAGCCCAACGATACGCCAACCAATTCGACGAGGGCGAGTTCGTCTTTGCCCAGGGCCGCACGGAGACGTACCGCAACAATCTCCAGCTGATTGTGGACTCCATCCGTCGCCTGACGGCCTATGAAAAGGAGGAAGGCAAGCTTCCAGGATTTGACCCCGCGCTACTCGTCCCGACATCCGCGCGAAACGCGGACGATATGTGGTCCGAGCTGTGCACGCTGGTCGAAACCATCCAGCCCGAACCCCTCCGGCAGCTGACCCAGCGAATCATCGGCGAGCGCGAAGCTGCCCTCAAGGAAGCCCCTGCCGCGGTGTCCAATCACCATGCGTACATCGGAGGCCTTCTCGAGCACACCCTGGAAGTCGCTCAAGCCGTCGGCCAGTACGCAGACGCGTACCCGGCCCTTGGGTTGCACCGTGGACTCGCGATTGCAGGTGCGGTGCTACACGACATCGGCAAGATCGAAGAACTTGAGCAACCGATCGCGCCCCGCTACAGCTTTTCCGGCCAACTGATCGGCCACCTGCTGCTGGGGCGGGACATCGTGCGCGACACGGCCGCAGAATTCCACTGGTTGGATCCCCGGCTTCCCATCCTGCTCGAGCACATCCTCGTCTCGCACCACGGTGAATTGGAGTACGCCGCGGCCATGGTTCCGAAGACACCGGAGGCCATCGCCGTCTATCACTTCGACAATCTGTCCGCCAAGCTCAACATGATTCGCGCACACATCGCATCGGACTCGGAAGAAGGGGACTTCACCGACTGGCAACGAACCCTTGATCGCCGGTTGTTCAAGGGTCGACTCAACGATGCCTGAACACCAATCCGTCGGGGCACGCCAATTGCGGCCGCTCGGGCTGTCCTTATAATTGGTCGACACAAACGTCACATCGGAGGTTTCACGATCATGAGAACAGACTACTGCGGACGCTTGTCCTCCGTCGATATCGGGCGTACTGTCCGGATGGCCGGATGGGTCAACCGGCGCCGGGACTTCGGCAAGATCACGTTCGTCGATCTTCGCGATCGAACCGGACTAACCCAGCTTCTGTTCTCCGATACGGATGCTTCCCTGGCCGAGGCGCACACGTTGAATCGCGAAGACGTGCTGGCGATCGAGGGAATCGTTGCTCCACGCAGCGCCGGAAACGTGAACCCCGACATGCCAACGGGCGAAATCGAGGTTCATGTCTCGTCGCTCGCCATCCTCAATCGCTCAAAGACCCCTCCATTTCTCGTCGAGGGAGACGGGGCCGACACAACGGAGGAGACCCGGTTGAAGTATCGCTACGTCGATATGCGCCGGGAACGGATCCAGAGGGCGCTCGGCCTCCGGCACCTCGTGTTCAAGACCACGCGCGACTACTTCGATGAACAGAACTTCCTCGAGATCGAGACGCCTTTCCTCACCAAGTCCACGCCCGAGGGCGCGCGTGACTTCCTCGTTCCCAGCCGGACGCATCCAGGCTCGTTCTACGCCTTGCCGCAGTCGCCCCAGTTGTTCAAGCAGCTGTTCATGGTCGGTGGGATCGACCGGTACATGCAGCTGGTCAAGTGTTTCCGGGACGAAGATCTTCGCGCCGATCGCCAATTGGAGTTCACGCAACTGGACCTGGAGATCTCCTTCCCCCGAGGCAAGGATGAGGTCTTTGAGCTGCTCGAAGGCGCAATGCAACGCGTGTTCTCCAAGGCCTTGTCGCTTGACCTGACGCTTCCGTTCCAACGAATGACCTACAACGAGGCGATCTCGCGGTACGGTACGGACAAGCCGGATCTCCGCTTTGGAATGGAGATTCACGACGTGTCTTCCGCCGTCAGCGACTGCGGATTCAAGGTCTTCACCGATGCAGTTGCCGAAGAAGGCAAGGTGGCCGGCATCGTGGCCAAGGGGTGCGCCCACTACTCGCGGTCGGCGATCGACCGGCTGCAAGACGTGGTCGTAGCGGCCGGAGCCAAAGGGCTTGCGTGGCTCAAGGTGGAAGACGAGGTGATCTCGCCGATCGCCAAGTTCCTCAACGAAGGAGCACTCGATTCGCTGGTCACCGCGTTCTCCGCAGAAGCGGGGGATCTGATCCTCCTGTTGGCCGGCCGCGATGTAGAACGCCCCTTGGGCGAGCTACGCCTGACCATCGCCAGGAATGAGAACCTATCGAGCGATGCGTGGGAGTTCCTGTGGATCACCGACTTCCCTCTGTTCGAACTCGATGAAGAGGGCAATCTCACCAGTTCGCATCATCCGTTCACATCGCCGGTAGAGGAAGACGTCGATCGAATCGAGGCCTCGCCGCTCGACGTAGCCTCCAATGCCTACGACCTCGTCCTCAATGGCATGGAGCTCGGCAGCGGCAGCGTTCGAATCCACTCACGGGAAATGCAGGAGAGGATCTTCCGTCTCCTCCGGATCACGCCGGAGGATGCGGATGCACGATTCGGCTTCTTCCTTCGAGCCCTGGAGTACGGCGCACCACCTCACGCCGGATTCGCGCTTGGAATGGATCGACTCGTCATGCTGCTTGCCGGTGAAGGCTCCCTGCGTGATGTCATCGCTTTCCCGAAGACCGCCAATGCGGTGTGTCCACTCACGGAAGCACCGATGCCCGTGGCAAACGCGCAGCTTCGAGAGCTGGGAATCTCCGTAATTCCATGACCATTGACAAGAGGGTCGTTGTCCCCGCCGTGCTGATCACCGCGATGCTAGCGCTGGTCATCATTCTTTCGGGAAGCATCGACTCTCTTGTCCTCCCCAAGGGCATCCCGCTCTCGTCCGGCACGCAGCCGGACCAGTCCGATACGAAGGCCCCAGGAGCTGGAACCGGTAGGATCAGCACATCGTTCGACGCGTTTCAGGTGATCCTCCCGATTGCCATGCTGTTCGTGGTGTACGGCGTGGTGGCATCGATCCGATCGAGAGAATTCCGTCACGAACTGGGCATTTCCCTGTTCGCGCTCGGCCTCTTGACCATGACGTATCTGCTTGCCTCGCTCATCTACACCGCGCCGGATCCTCGCACGACGCCGGTTGACACGGAAAACCTGCCGAGCATTGCCCGGGAAATCCCGACAGCCGCTGCGACATCGCCGTCACTCTCCGCCGACATCGACCCGGCGCCCACATCGCGATGGCACATCTATCTTTCTCTTGCTCTGGCGATCGCGCTGCTCATCGGGAGCGCAGGGTTGCTGCTGCGGCGGTTGCTGTCACATCGCCGATCCGCTCCACTGGACGAGGGCCTCGACGAGCTGGTGGAGTCATTCGCCGAGGCCGCCGAACGCCTTCGCGCCGGCGACGAAGCGGCCGGCGTGGTCCGAACGTGCTACGCGCGGATGGTCCGAACGCTCGTCAAGCGGGCGTTGATCTCTCCGACCTACATGACCCCTCGTGAGTTCTCGGAGGCGCTTCGCGCCTTGGGCCTGAGCAACGAGCACATCGATGATCTCACCGCGATGTTCGAAACCGTTCGCTACGGCGGGCGCCCCGATGACTCCTTTGCAGATCGTGCGCTTCGCTGCCTCGAAGCCATACACATCGCCCCAGACGGAACACCAGGAGGAGTGAGCGGATGAAACATCGAGCCCGGGTGGTGGTCCTGGCGTCATCGGCAGTGCTCCTCTTGGTTATCCTGTTGGCCTTCTTCCTCCTCGATTCGCGGACCTTCCTTCTCCCCTACAAGGCGTTCCGAATCATCTACAGCTTCTTCCGGCAATTCCCCACATCCATTTACTGGATCACGGCATTGGGAGTCGCCGGAGTGATCCTGGTTGTCGGGTTCGCCCGCACATGGGGGAGGCACGATCACTACACCGGAGAGGATGTCGCCAGGGCTTCAGCGGGCAAGCTTGCGCCGTTGGCGGACAGACTCCGCCTGAGTCCAACCAGTGCTTTCTCTCTTGGATGCGTCGTGTCGGAGCTCTGCGAACTGGCAGTCCGAGTGGTGGCCCATCGGCGAGGCGTTCCACCGCCCGAGGCACGGAAGCTCGTGCGCAGTGGCGCATGGACGGATAAGCCGTCCGTTAACGAGTTCCTTGCTCACGCGGGACGCGAGAGCGACTCCCCCGAAACGGTGCTCCGGCAAATAGAGGACGCCGTGGCGCACCTCGAGCAGTATTCCGATTAGGAGGCAATCGTGAAGCTCAGCGAAGTGAAAGAGGTCTCATGCGAAATGCTTGCCGAGATCTCCAGAGCCGTCGTCGGCAAGGAAGAGGTTCTCCGCCTGGTCCTCACGGGAGCTCTCGCCGGTGGGCACATCCTCTTCGAAGACTATCCCGGACTGGCCAAGACCCTCATCGCGCGATGCTTCGCACAGGTTCTCGGCGTCTCCTTCCGAAGGATCCAATTCACACCCGACCTGCTTCCCAGCGACATCACCGGAACTCACATCTTCAACCGCAACCGCAACGAGTTCGAGTTTCTTCCCGGCCCGATCTTCACGAACATCCTCCTGGCCGATGAGATCAACCGCGCGACACCCAAGACGCAATCCGCGCTGCTCGAAGCGATGCAGGAGGGTCAGGTCTCCGTGGCCGGCGAGACACGTCCTCTGGAGCCACCGTTTGTGGTGATCGCAACGCAGAATCCCGTGGAATACGAAGGAACCTTCCCGCTGCCCGAAGCGCAGCTGGACCGGTTCATGCTCCGCCTGTCCGTTGGCTATCCCACCCGGGACCAAGAGATCGACATTTTGGAACGCCGGCTGAAGCGCCAGGAGGACGAAGTGGTCCTATCGCCACGCTGCACCGGATCGAAGCTCTTCGAGATGCGCAGAGCGATCGAATCCGTCTACGTCGATCCATCGATCGAGGAGTACATGGTCGCGCTTGTGCAAGCCACGCGGCAGCACCCGAACATCCTCGTGGGGGCGAGCCCGCGAGGATCGCTCGCCCTGGTCAAGCTGGCCCGTGCGCTGGCCGCCATCGACGGCCGCGATTTCGTTCTGCCGGACGATGTAAAGCAGGTGGCCATCTCGGCACTGGCCCACCGCCTCATCCTCACGCCCGATCTGTGGGCACGGCAGACCACCCCAAGCGACATCATGGCCGCCATCCTTCATACGACGCCGGTCCCGAAAGACGCCTAGAGATGAAGACGCGACATCGTCTTCTCTTCGGCCTCGGGATCGGGCTGGCCACGCTGCTGCTTGGCGTGATCACCCGTCAGCGAACCGTGATCATCGTCTCGCTTCCCCTCTTGTGGTATGCCGCAGGGCTGCTGATCTCGATGCTCGCGCTTCCGCATCCGGCCCTCCGTGCCAGGCGAACCCTCGACACCCAGCACGCCAGCGAGCACAAAGAGTTCCACGTCAGGGTCGACATCCGGCACCACGGCCCGGCGCTAGCCGCGTTGGCCATACGAGACGAACTGCCCTCCGCGGTCACGCTGGTCGAAGGAGAGCATCATCACCTGTCATCCGTGCCACCTGGAGGTGCTTGTACGTTGAACTACACCGTCGAGGCCCCTCGAGGAACCTACGAGCAATCCGTGCTGCACTGGATCGTATGGTCGGGCATTGGCCTGGCAGCTCGGGAAGGCTCTCTCGCGTGCGCCACCACATTCAGCGCGCTGCCGGTCACCGATCGACTGCCGACCATCGACCTCCATCCGCGACGCGTTCACGCGTTCACCGGCCCGATCCGATCCCGCGCCGGCGGAAGTGGGGTGGAATTCTTCGGCTGCCGTGCATTCTCCCCAGGTGACGACATCCGGCGGATCAATTGGCGAGCCTCAGCGCGGCAAGAAGCGTTCATCCTCAATGAGTACGAACTGGAGCGGATGACCGATGTCAATGTGATCCTGGATGTGCGTGCGAGCGCACACGTCGCAATTGGCGGAGCCAACACATTCGAGCCAGCGGTTCGTGCTGCGGCGAGTCTGGCGGCGCACTTCCTCCGGCAAGGAAACCGTGTGGGCTACCTGAGCTACGGCGACTACCTCAAGTGGGTCTTCCCCACCACCGGGAGGATCCAACTCGAGCGGATCCTCCGTGCGCTGGCCGCTGCACGTCTCAGCAATCGATCGGCATTCGAGGAGCTGCGACGGATTCCAACCCGGCTCTTCGCCAGCGGCTCGCAGCTGATTCTCCTCAGCACCCTCCAGCACACCGAAGACATCGAAGTTCCCGCGCAGCTGGCAGCGCGGGGCTACTCGGTGCTTCTGATCTACCTCAACCCACTGCCGATGGAGAGAAGCTCCCTGCCCGATACAACATCCACCGATCTTGCCCTGCGCATCCTGCGGATGAAGCGCAATTCGGTGATGTCGTTTCTCGCTGGCGCCGGTGTCGAGACGATCGATTGGGACATCACGCAGCCCCTTGCCGCGATCTTGTACGCGATGAGCCGGCGGCGACGTATGGGAGGGCTCCAATGACGCGGTTGTCCGTATTCCTCATCGCGGTCTCCGTCCTGTTCGTTGTGGTCCCTTCCCTGGCGAGCCAAGCCCCATTCCCCGCGCTCCTTGCGGCCGTAGTCGCCGGAGGATGGATCTGGACATCGATGCGATCCGAGGCGCCGCGCATCCATCACCACGTCTTTCTCGGTTCACTCGTCCTGTTGAACCTGATCGCAGCATCCACCGGCAGCTGGCTCCATCCCGTGCTGTCGGTATCCGCAGCGCTCTATGCATGGGATGTGACGATCACGGCACAACATCTCAAGGCCTGTCCGCATCGCCCGGTCGATCGCTTCGCCGCGCGCTATGCAGTTAACATCGTGGTGTTCGGCGGAATCGGGGTTCTTCTTGCCACCGCAGCTGCATGGATACGATTTCCCCTGTCCCCATGGGCAACCGTTGCACTGACTTTCAGCTGTCTTCTGATCGCCGGGGTTGTCCTGCGCCAGCTGCGAAACAGGTCGTCTGCGTAGATGTCATTTCACTCGAATGGATACGACAAAGCGACGCGCGAGCGGCCTCGGTGACCGCTCGCGCGTCAGTTTCTGTCCATCAACAATCGTTGATCAGGGGGCCGGGACCATCAGCTCGCCGCAGATCGCACCAGCGAACCTTCCCTCAGCGTATCCGATCAATTCTCCGTCCAATGGGACCGCACGGGATGCGTACGTCGGGTAGAGACGGTACGAATACGTCAGCTCCGCTCCAGCCTCGAAAGAACTGGCCCACACGATCTCCCACACGCCCTTCTCCCGATTGGCGTGCGTGATCGCCCCCCCGCTATCGACCTCTTCGTACTGCCACCCCTGAGGGATGGATTCCTCGAATCCGATCGCGTTCGCGGGCGACGCCACGTGGATCGTAATCAACACGTACAACGTTCCGTCGGTCTGCCGAACCAGCTCCCGCAATCCGTACGCGGGAACATCCCCGACGAGTACGCCCTTCAGTCGGCTCTCCTGCCGCCCGCCGGCAGCGGTCAGCGTGAGCTTTACAGGATAGAATCCCGGTTCACTGAACGCGTGCGAGACCACGGCATCCGACGTCTCTTCGTCAAAGACCCCGTCCCCGTCGAAATCCCAACCATAGGTGAACTCCGCACCATCGAGGCACGGCTCGCAGACCGCAAACGTCACCACTTCATTCGGCACGGGATTGTAGTTCGATGGATCGAAATCCGCCTCCCAAGCGAACGCAGCCATGCCCGCAACGGTGATTGCACCGAGCAGCAAGATCGGTCCGATCAGTCTATTCCTCACTTCCCCCTCCTTTTACAACCGGACCCGATCCGCCTCCCTACGGAAGCGGATCGTGCACCGAGCTTCCGGTGAGCCAATAGGCAATGAGATCCTGCATCACGCCCAAATCGATCGTTTCGTTGTTGGTTTCAGGCACCACGCCACCCGACAGCCACAGCGAAATCGCGTACTGGATCTCGCGGAAATCGATGATACCTGGCTCTCCTTCGCACAATTGCAGCTCGCCCACCTCGGCGTTCCACTGAGATATCACCACAGGAAGGGGCAAGAACCGCGTCATCGTCAGCTTATCCTCACCGAGCATGGCCTGCGCAAAGCGAGGCGATGAACTCCCGATCAGGCCTTGGAGCGACGCTTGCTCCACATCACCATCGGAGAGTGTCGTCGGCGCCCCGAGCGAATAGCGGATCTCGCGCTGCGAGTTCACCTCGTCCAACACGAGCATCTCCAGGAACAGCCACTCGACCGTCTGTCCCACCGTTCGGATCGTCGCACCGTCGTTCTGCCCCTCGATGAACGTCCATCCATCGGGAATGATCTCGGTTACGGCGAGTCCGTTCACGGTGGTGTTGACGGCGATCGACAGGATCACGTCGATGGTGGTGCCCGGAATCGTCAGATCATCCGGAAGACACGTCTCGATCGTTCTTGTCGCTTCGACACGCGGCCCCTCATCGACCTCGATGTCGATTTCGTACACCTCGGACGCGAGGCCCCGGTCGTCGGTGACCACCAGCTGGAGCATATACGTGCCCGCCGCCTCGAATCGATGCGTGGGGTCCTGTTCCTCACTGGTCGCTCCGTCGTCGAAGTCCCAAGCCCAGGCAACCACCCGCCCCTCTTCCTCAGCATCCACAGAAAGGTCCTCGAATTCGATCTTATCCAGCGTCGTCGGGTTCTTCGGCTCATAGTCGAACACCGCGATCGGCGCCTGATTCGACTCGACCACATCAAGATCGAGTGCGGGAATAGACAACACCGTCTCCACACCCCGGAAGTCCTCGAACCTCACCGTCGATCCGATATCGGTCTTCCACGTCCCCCGCTTCACTGCCTCGATCACCATCTCGATTGCTGTATCGCGACCGCGCATCAGCGTACCCAGACGCCATGTGGCCGTGGTCACGCCATCGTCGTTTGTCTCGATCGAAACCGGATTCGGTGTCGCGGACACGAGTCGCAGCCCCTCGGGGAGCCGCTTCTGCACCTCGACCTGACGCGCAGCAACATCTACCACCATCTGATCCAATAGATCGAAGCGTGCACGATCCGTCGGACGTTCGAAGAACAGCCCGCCGCTTTCCTCGGCGAAGGTCTCGAGGAGACCCCGGTTGATCAACGGACCCAACCCGACCGAGTTGATCATGATACCCATGTCCGCTGCTACGCGGCCTTCCATTTCGGGCTCAATCCCCACGTTGCTCTGGCCATCGCCGAGCAAGATCTCGATCAACAAAGCATCCTCGCGCCCGTTCTCCTGAAGCTCTGCACGCGCCAGCTGCAACCCGGCTCCGAGCGCGGACTTGCCGCCGAGAATCAAATCGGCGATCGCCATCCGGGCCTCGGTGCGGTTGACCGTCAGACGCGACACGAGCGTCGCCGTGGTCGCGTACGATACCACGGCAATCCGATCATCCGGAGCGAGCCTATCGATTACGTCGAAGGCGAACTGCTTTGCCTGAGCCAGATCCGATGTCGCGGACGTATCCACGACAAAGACCAGGTCGATCGGATAACGGAGAAGATCTCCCGTGCTTTCGAGCGAGAGCAACAGCTCGGCCGTACCCGGGTCTTCGCCGAACTGTGCAACAAAGATCTCATCTGGATCCAACGTTTGATGGACTTCGAGGATCGACTCTCCCAGCACGGCCCCGGAACCGAGCGCCAATGCGAGAATCAAAAGGAGGGCGGCGAGGGGAGTCCCCCTCGCCGCGCGGTCGTTCTTTCTCATTCGTATCATCTCCCAAGACGGACATCACGTAGGCCGATGGCTTCCGGATTAGCTCTCGCAGAGCCACTCATCGGGATCGCACGGCCCATCCGGAACGCTCGGAAGCGGATCGCAGATGTTGGTGCCCGTCAGCCAGTAGGCGATGATCGTCTTCAGCGTGTGGTATCCCACCGTCTGCCCGCACGTCCACGGAACCTCTTCGTCTTCCAGCCAGAAGGCGATCGCCCGCTGAACCTGCTGGAACGAGATCTTGTCCGAGAGCGTGATATCGAGCTGGTCGTTCTCCACATCCCAGCGCGAGATCGCAACGAGAATGGAGACGCAATCGCTGATGTCCACACCACTGTCACCGGTCACCGGCTCTTCCTGACACGGAAGGGCCGAATCCACGAGGCCGAACAGGTCGGAACTGCTCGCGTAGCACGGATCCGATGCAGCGATCTCCACCGACTCGGTCTGCGGAACTTCGACCTGATAGATGATCGTCTTCATCGTGCCGGCTGGAATCTTGCTGGTGTATACCCACTCCACGCGGGACGGTTTGTACGAGAATCCGTCGTTCTCAATCGGAATCACGCGCCATCCGGTGGGAAGGTCTTCCTCGAGGCCTACACCGTACAGATCCTGATCGGCCCAGATCTCGACCTTGACCGTGAAGGTGCTTCCGGCATTGTCGCCACCCGGCCCATAGTAATTGAGCAGGACATTGTTGCAGGGCACCGGGGTCGCGATGGTTCGGACCGCGGTGATGTCCGCCGCTGGAACCAGCGGCAACATTACATCGACCGGTGTGCACGTGTAGGCGTACGCCGACAGCTCTTTCATCATGACGAGATCGAGCGTCGCGCCCTGCGTCCATGGCACCACTTCGTCGAAGGTCCACATCTCGAGCGCTCGTGCCAGCTGCTGGGGATCGATCTTCTGCGACAGCCGCAGGTCGATCCGATCCTCCGTGTCGTATCCGACATGCGGAACGAGGTGAGCGATCGCGGTCTTGATTGGCAGCGCATCGGTGATCTCGATCCTGTCGTCACCTTCCACCGGAATCTCGAGGAACGGCGTCATGGCCTGGAACGTTCCGGTGAACGCGAAACAGACCGGCAAAGTCGTCGCGATCAGTTGGTCGCTCTCAGGGACCGTGACTTCGTAGGAGATCACCTTGGTGGTGTTCGCGCGGATGGTATCCACGAAGACCCACTGCACGCTCGACCGCTTGAATGCGGCTCCGGCGTTCTCCAGCGGCTTGATCTCCCAACCGACCGGCAGGTTCTCTTGCAGGCCGACACCGGCGAGATCCAACTGCGGCTCAATCCGCACCACCACGAGGAAAGTGCTTCCCGGCAGTGCCGCGATCGTCGAGATCGTGCGGGTGACATTGACTGCTAGGTCTGCCACATCCACGGTGATGCTGTCCCGTGCAGACGCGCCTTCCGAATCGGTCGCCCGAACGGTGACGCTCTTCAGTCCGGGGGTCGCGTAGGTGTAGCTCACCACAGGATCGGTCGTGGTCTGATCGAACAGCCCATCGCCATTGAAGTCCCATTCGTAGGACACGATCGAGCCGTCCGGATCGAACGACATCGAAGCATCGAGCGACACCGCTTCATTGATGTGCGGCGCAGCCGGTGATGCCACGAGCGAAACCTCCGGCGGGCGATTCAGCGTGCCCTCGAAGACGATCGGATCAAGCAAGTTGAGAGCCGTCGCTTGTGGGCGCCCCAGGGGCCCGGACAGAGCCTTGACCTGGGTGATGCCATTGGCGAACTGCGGGAAGATCGTCAGCTCGAACTCTGTGCCGAGAGGCCCGAGGACCATTCCGTCGCTCAGTCCTTCATCCCATGTCCACGTGACGGCTGCGGTCGGCGGCGTGAGGTCCCACGTATCCCGAAAGTCGAAATTGTCGTCCTGAACCTGGAACGCAGCGCCAGCCGGCACACCGTTCAGACTCAGCGTCGTGGTTCCGGCCGTACCGGCGGCTCCTCCTACGAGAACGAACAGAGAGAGCTCTCCGCTCGTTGTGTCCTTGTAAAGGAAGAGCACCGCCGTGTTGGCTTCATTGAGGCCGGTAGACGTCACGCTCCCGGCATACCCGTAGTACTGGACCACCCCTTGAGGGTTTTCCAGCGGTGTTACTGTAACTCGCGTTTCCCCTTGACTGACAGTGTAAAAGCCGTCTCCTTGCGCCATCGCCGTCGCCGGAAGGAAGAGAACGACCGCTGCCAGAAGGAGGGAAAGGCCAATCAATCTGACCTCACGCACCTTCATAGGTACCTCCTTTGTTGGCATCCTCATCATCGTTATCAAACAGAATCATGAATCCATCCTCACTCTAGCAGAACTACCCCCCGAACGTCTGTAACCCCGATTACTGTTTGACACGCCTCCTTTCGCTGTTCTTGTCATCGTTTCAAAGCGCTACGGCCAGCTGGTAGAAGGCCGTGTCAACTGCCCCCTTGGCCGCCTCCAGCGGATCGGCGGTGAGCAAAGACAGCAAAGGACGATCTGCACACGTAGCCGCCGTTGTGAATTCGAGATTTCCTCTGGAATCGAACACGGAGGCGAACAGGGCCACTGTGGCCTCTTTGTCGATTCCGAACAGAAGTCCGAGCGGAGTAATCAGAAGTTGAAGCGAGGAATCGAGAAACGTAGTCGCACCGAGCAGGAGCAACGATCGCTCCGGCTTATACGAGATTTGGCTCTCCCAGCGAACAAGCCGGAGAATCACGACGTGCTCCGCTTCGAGCGTCTGTGCCAGTTGTTGCAGACCTTGAACGGTAATGCTGTTCCCGATGTACGTCCCGGTGATGCGCTGCGCGAGCATCAACTCGCCCTGGTTGCACGTCCGGGCACCGGTGATCACCGAGCAACGCTGGGTCGCATAGTTCCGAAGCAGTTCGAGATCCGCTGCCGGAACCGGCGCCGCCGCCTGAACGAATACCGCGACCTTCTGCTGCTGACCGACCGCACAGAGCCCCACACCCAAGCAGACCATGAGGATGGCGCTCCACGCTACGAGCCTTCGCTTTCGGTATGACATCTTCCCCCCACCACGCGTCTAAATCCGGTTGCTATGGGAGAAAGAATAGCTTCGCCTGTTTTTCGGCGAAAGGAAGGGTGTCAATGCACTCCCCCGGCTTTGTCTAGGGGGTCATGGACATATGTCCCGCACCTGCCGGTCGGCGGGCGGACTACAGCTCGAGTTCCTTCGGCGCCTGAGCGGTGTGCGGATGCAGGGGCCCCTCGTACACCTTGAGCTTCCGAAGCATGCGGCGTCCAAGATTGGATTTGGGAAGCATTCGCCGAACGGCTTCCTTGACGGGCAACGTCGGGCGCCGTGCAATCAACCGGCGGTAGGACATCTCCTTGAGACCGCCGATGTACCCGCTGTGTCGCTGGTACAGCTTCTGATCCCACTTCTGTCCGGTGAGGTCGATCTTCTCGGCATTGATGACCACGACGTAGTCCCCGGTGTCAACGTGAGGCGTATAGATTGCCTTGTGCTTGCCCTGAAGGATCGTCGCCACTTCCGTCGCAAGGCGACCAAGCCGCTTTCCATCGGCATTCACCACGTACCATTCACGCGTCCAGCTCTTACCTTGTTCTTCCTTCTTCGCCACAAACGTCCGCTGCATCGAGAGACTCCTAACGAGGTTCAGTTGAGGGTTCGATTATACCGAGGCCCATTTCACGTTTCAAAGCGACCGAATAATCGTATCATCGCGCGCCGGTCCGATCGATAGGATCGACACCGACGTGCCAAGGGCCTCCTCAATCATCTTGACGTATTGTCGCGCCTCCGGGGGCAACTCGTCAACCGCCGTTGCGCCGGTCAGGACCGCCGACCATCCAGGAAAGTCCGTGTACACAGGATTGCAGCGCTCGAGCACATCCGAGTCAAGCGGAAATCGCTGCGTCTCCTCTCCATCCACGCGGTACGCGCGGCAGACGCGCACCGTGTCCATTCCCGACAGGACGTCCAACTTGGTCAGCGCCAACTCGGTGGTTCCATTCACATCCACAGCATGCTTCAACGCCACCAGGTCGAGCCATCCGCACCGCCGCGGGCGCCCGGTGGTTACACCGTACTCTCCCCCTTGATCTCGCAGGCGATTGCCGGATTCGTCGTGCAGCTCGGTCGGGAACGGCCCTTCGCCCACGCGGGTGGTGTAGGCCTTGGCGATCCCGATTCGATGCTCAACGCTCGGACTCGGGATCCCGATCGAGTTGCCGAGACCGGCAAACGTTGTGGACGACGAGGTCACGTACGGATACGTTCCATGATCCACATCGAGCAGCGTTCCCTGCGCTCCCTCGAACAGGACGTTCTTGCCCGTTTCGAGTGCCTGGCGGATGTCCGGCGTCACATTGCGTATCGCCTCGAGCATCGGCGCGGCGTGATCCAGCAGCTCGCCGGCCAGCCCCTCAGCAGTCATCGCCTGGAGTTCGTGACTCGACGGCCACTGCCGCTTCAAGAGATCCAGCCGCCAGGAGATTCGTCGGATCAACACATCCGGGCGCAACAAGTCTCCCGCCCGCACGCCCACATGCGAAACCTTGTCCCGGTATGCCGGAGAGATCCCGCGCCGGGTCGTGCCGAAGTGCGCGCCGCTGCCCTCCAACTCCTCCTGCAACCGGTGGTAGGGAAGGATGAGGTGGGCATTGTCAGCGATCAGAACATCCGGGGCACTCCCGGTGTGCTGCGCCACGAGATCGATCTCGTCACGCAGCACGGCCAGATCGATAACCATGCCGGCTGCAAGAACCGATTGACAACCGGCGTAGAATGCTCCAGCAGGGATGAGGTGCGTACCGAACTTGACCCCGCGATCGATGACCGTGTGTCCGGCGTTCGGCCCGCCGTTGAAACGGACCACCATGTCCGCGTCTTGCGCCAACAGGTGTGTGATCTTTCCCTTGCCTTCGTCGCCCCACTGCAATCCAAGGATCGCCGTTGTCATCCCAACCTCCTACGCATTCCCGGATGCCCTCGACACGCCGATCGTCACCGATCCTTGGTCGAGCGCAAACGTCTCGGTATGTTCGAACGTACCTTCGATGCCCCGCGTGATCCCCACGGCCAGCACCTCGGCGGCAACGTCGTCCTCGTTCGCCGCCAGCACCTCGTCGAGCAACCCGTCGGCTTCGTACCCCAGGATGATCCGGTCGGTGACCTCGAATCCGGCCGCTTTGCGCGCGAGCTGGATCCGGTGCATGACCTCGCGCACCAATCCCTTGCGGACCAGATCATCGCTCAACCGCACATCGAGCAACACGCGGTCCGCGCCTTCGCCGGCTTCGACCAATCCTTCGGGAAGAGCCGTCGCCACCTGGACATCCTCCGCCACGAACTCCACCGGCGTGCCGTCGACTTCCACCGTGACCGGACTGGCAAGCAGATTCTGCCGGAATTCGGCCGTGCCGTGGGCACGGATCCACGCCGCCGCCTGCTGTCCCAACGCCCCAAGGCGCGGGCCCAGCGAACGGAAGTTGGGCACCAACCGCTCCACCGCGTATTCATCGAAGGAGGCTGCCAAGACCACATCCTCCACATTCAGCTCCGAGGCGATGAGTTCGCGGACCTCGTCGGACAGGGTCGACTGTTCCGTACGAACGACGACGCGGGCCAACGGCTGCCGGACACGGATCTGCGCTTGGTTGCGCGCCTGGTGACCGAGTGCCGCGACCTGCCTCGCCAGCTTCATCTCATCCTCGAGCCTCTCATCGGTCGCGCCGGGAACTGGATACGAGCAGAGGTGGACGCTCTCCGGATCCGAAGCACACCGAAGGTTCCGGTAGATCGCCTCGGTGAGAAACGGCACGAACGGCGCGGCCAGTTTCGCCAGATCGAGCAGAACGCCCCGCAATGTGGCGTATGCCGCGATTTTGTCCTCTCCCATTCCACCGCGCCAGAAGCGGCGCCGCGAGAGACGAACGTACCAGTTCGACAGATCGTCGACAAACGCTTCGATCGCAGCCGTCGCCGACATCACATCGTACGCATCCAGGGCCGTGGTGACCGCCGTAGTGGTCGACGCGAGCCTCGAACCGATCCACCGGTCAAGGACGGAGGAACCCGCGCCATCGGGCGCGAGATGCACCTCCGGATCGTATCCGTCGATCGTGGCGTACAGCGCAAAGAAGTCGTAGGTATTGCGAAGCGTGTCAAGGAAGCGGTACAGCGGCTCCTGCACCGCGGCCTCACCGAGCCGCTTCGATTTCCACGGCGCACTGGAGGAGTAGAAGTACCATCGGATGCAGTCGGCGCCGACCTGCTTGATGTAGTCCCACGGATCGGCGACGTTCCCCTTGCTCTTGCTCATCTTCAGGCCGTCGCCATCGAGGCCGAGTCCGGTGCTCATGCAGCGGAGGTACGGTGGCTCGCCGTGAATGATCGTGCTTGTCGCCAGCAGGGTGTAGTACCACCCACGCGTCTGCTCCATCGCCTCGCAGATGAAGTCGGCGGGGAAGCTCTCGCGGAATCGCTCTTCGTTCTCGAAGGGGTAGTGCCACTGTGCCGTGTGCATGCTACCGGAATCGAACCAGGTATCGATCACATACGGGACACGCGTTGCCGATTCTCCGCACTCGGGGCAGCGGAGCTTGATCCCATCGATGTACGGGCGGTGAAGCTCCACATCACGTGCGATTTCGGGATCCTCGGCCAACGCAACCAGCTCGTCTCGGCTTCCGACCGACGTCACAGCGTGGCACGTGTCGCACACCCACAGGTTGAGCGGCGTCCCCCAATATCGATCCCGGGAAAGGGCCCAATCCTTGAGGTTCTCCAAGAACTTGCCCAACCGCCCCTCTCCGACGTGCGGCGGGTACCAGGTGATCTTCTTGTTGTTGGCGATCAGCTGATCCTTGACCGCCGTGGTCTCGATGTACCAAGAGTCCATCGCGTAGTACAGGAGCGGCGTGTCGCACCGCCAGCAGAACGGATACTCGTGCTCGTACCCCGTGTGCCGATACAGAATGCCGCGCGCCGAGAGATCCTCGATGATGTCCGCATCGCAATCCTTGACGAACCGGCCGGCGCACAGCGCGAAGTCACCGGTGAAGTTGCCCGCCAGGTCCACCGGCTGGACAAACGGCAGTCCGACCTCTTGACCCAGGCGGTAGTCGTCCTCACCGAATGCCGAGGCGATGTGTACGATCCCGGTTCCATCCTCCATGTTGACAAACCCCGCGGCATAGACGCGGTGCGCCGCCGGATCCTCCGTCAACCGGTACGGCGGCTCGTACCGCAGCCCGACCAGATCGCGGCCCGGGATCTCCCGAACGATGTGCGCCTCGGGCCCGATGGCGCTCTCCACCAGCTCCTTGGCGAGGATCAGGCGCTCTTCGCCGGCATCGACTTCCACGTACACCGCCCCGGCCGCCAGCGCCAGCGCAACATTGGCCGGCAGCGTCCACGGGGTCGTGGTCCACGTCAAGAGCGACACCGTCGTGCCCGATTCCCGCTTGTACGCGCACCCGTCATCGGTTGTCACCGGCATACGGATGGAAACCGACGGGTCCTCGACCGTCCGGTACCCCTGCGCAACCTCGTGCGATGAGAGCCCCGTTCCGCAGCGCGGGCAATAGGGCAGCGTCTTGTGCCCCTGGTACAAGAGCCCCCGGTCGAACATCGTCTTCAGTTCCCACCAGACGGTCTCGATGTACCCGTCGGTGTAGGTCACGTAGGCGTTCTCCAGATCGATCCAGAAACCCATCCGCTGGATCATCCGCTCCCACTCGGCCTTGTAGGTCCACACCGACTCTTTGCACTTTTCAACGAACCGCTCGACCCCGTACGCCTCGATCTCCGGCTTGCTGTTGACGCCGATCGCCTTCTCGACTTCAAGCTCGACCGGGAGTCCGTGCGTATCCCAACCGCCCTTCCGCGCGACATGGAAGCCTTGCATCGTCTTGTAGCGCGGAAACAGATCCTTGTAGACACGGGGCATGAGGTGGCCGAAGTGCGGCATGCCGTTCGCCGTCGGCGGCCCCTCGAAGAACACGTAGCGTGGCCGCTCTCGAGTCGCCTCGAGGCTCCGCTCGAAAGTCCCGTTCTCTTCCCAGAACGACAGGACCGCTTCTTCCCTTGCCGCAGGATCTTTTGTCAGTTTCTCGTACCGCTTCATACCTTCTCCTCGCCCACCAAAACACGAACCATCGCCGCAAACGACACGTGGAACAATGAAAAACACAAAGGACGCCCCACTCAGCGGGGCACAGCAATATAGATCAGCAAGGGTCGATAGCGCGTCTGTGGTCTGTTCATGGCGCAATCACGAGACGCATCATAGCCCTGGTTTGTCCTGATGTCAACCGACTTCACGCGCACCGCGACGCCCGCAGCGCTCCCGGTGATCGCACCAGGGCACCCCACCACGCGATGAGACGCATGCGCCCCTCGCACATCCTTTGCGTCACCTGATCCAACGGGAAGCACGAGCCCTCCAAACCCGGAGTATCTGTCGCGCAATGCGGTCCCGTCCGCCGTTGCGCCGCCGCGGCCGTTCGACCACACTCCAATCATGATCCACTTACGTACCAACCGTTGGCGCCTGCTCGTGGTTCTCCTGCTCCTTGCCGCGGGGCTCTCGGGGTGCATCGTGTCCTCGGGCCCGCACGCAGTGCTCACGGCAGCTTCGGTGTCCGGCGACGCCCCGTTCGAGGTTCGCTTCAATCTCTCGCTGTCGAGCCATTCGTCAAACCGCTCGATGACCTATCGCCTCGAATTCGGTGATGACACCCCGCCTGCCGACGGCGACGACCTCGGCCTGGTGGTCCGCCACACCTACACCGAGCAGGGAACCTACACCGCCACCCTTACCCTCACCGATACCGACGGCCGCCAAGGAACCGACGAACTCCAGATCACCGTGAGCAACGACGGACCGCCCGTCGGCCTCGATGTCGGATTGCGCGCGCCGAACTTCACCGCGCACACCACCGACGGCGGCGAGATGACGCTTGCCGATCTGCTCGGGCAGGTGGTGCTGCTCGATTTCTGGGGGGCTTGGTGCACGCCATGCCGGCAGAGCATGCCCCACCTTCACGACTTGTGGACCGACTACCACGCCGACGGCCTGGCCGTGGTCATCGTGAGCACCGATGCCGTGGAACAGGACTCGATCGACTTCCTCGCGGCAAACGGCTACAACGGCTTCATCAGCGTATGGGAGCCCGGCGGCAAGGCAGGTAACCGCATCGCACAGCTGTATGGGGTATCGAGTTCGTCGGTCGGCATTCCGCGGACCTTCCTCCTCGATCGCGAGGGGATCATCCGGGCCGTTGCGCATCCGCTGAGCATGACCGGCGGCATCATCGAGGCACTGCTGTAGCACCGTATCTCTCTACCGGCACGATCGCGCCTTGTCACGCGCGATGTCCGCCAACAGCGCATCCGGCAGGCCGGTGGGATACTCCCCAGAGAAGCAGGCGTAACAGCACGGAACGTCCTCATACAACGAGCGCAGCACATCGAGATCCTGATAGATCAGCGCATCGGCTCCGATCATCCCGCGGATCTCTTCGATGCTGTGGTTCGCGGCAATGATCTCATCCGAGGTGGACATATCGATGCCGTACACACACGGGTGGGTGATCGGCGGGGCAGCGGAGACCACGTACACCTCACGGGCTCCGGCCGCACGCAGCAGCTGTACGAGCCGCCGCGAGGTCGTGCCTCGGACGATCGAGTCATCGACCACCGCGACCTTCTTTCCCTCGAGGATCCCGGGAATCGGGTTCAACTTCTGCCGCACGGCCTGCTCTCGCTTCCTGGTTTCGGGGAGGATGAAGCTTCGGCCGACATGGTTGTTCTTGGCCAAGCCCCGGCGATACGGGACGCCGAGTTCCTCGGCCAAAGCCGAGGCAAAGAAGTATCCCGAGGCCGGAACATCCACCACAACGTCCGGCGATACGCCGGCCTGGCGGACGACCTCAACCAGCGAGCGGCCCATGTTGACCCGCTCATTGGCGGCCACGCGCCCGCGGATCGTCGAATCCTCGCGCATGAAGTAGATGTACTCGAATACGCAGAACGCCTCACGCCCGCGCACACCCTGATGCCGGTGAACCGTCCCCTCGGTATCGATGAAGATCGCCTCTCCGGCGCCCAGCTCACCGATCGGCTCGTACCCGAGGTAGTCCAGACAGGTGGTCTCCGAGGCCACGGCGTACTCGGGCCCGTTGGGGCCCTTGCGCAGTCCGAGCACCGCCGGCCTGATGCCGTGTGGGTCCGCGAACGCGATCAGCCCACGGTCGGCGATGACACCGACCGCTGCGTACGCGCCCCGCACCAGCCGCTGGGTCTGCTCGACGCACTCGAAGATCTCGTCGACCGACAGCGTCTCGAGATTCCTCTTCTCGAGTTCTGCGGCAAACGTGTAGAGGATCAGTGCGATGTCGTTGGATGTATCCACCAGTCGGTGGTTCTCCCGGTAGAGCCGGTCACGCACCTCGACGAAGTTGATTAAGTTCCCGTTGTGCGCCATCGCCAATCCGTACGGGTAGTTGAGGTAGATCGGCTGGGCATCGTCCGGATCGACTTCTCCCATCGTCGCATACCGCACGTGGCCCACGCCGCACGACCCGCGCAGCCGCTCCAGGTGCCGCTCCTGAAAGACCTGACTCACAAGGCCATTGCCTTTCTGCACGCGGAATCCGCCGTCAAACGTCAGCACCCCGGCCGCATCCTGGCCGCGGTGCTGCAGGGCCGTCAAACCGAACATCAATTCGGAACCGGCCTGCTCGCTACCCCACAACCCAAGGATTCCACACATCCCATCCTCCTTCACCCACCCGGCCGATCAGGAATGCGCGCAAGACGCGGGGGTAGAGCTCGTGTTCCACCGCCAGCCCTCGTGCCGCCACGTCTTCCCGTGTCTCCGCGCCGGTCAATGAAACGGGCGCCTGCTCGAGGATCCGCCCGGTATCGATCCCCTCATCGATCAGGTGTACGGTCACCCACGTTCGCTCCAACCTCCGCTCGTACGCCCATCCGTACCCATCCGGTCCCTGATACGCCCGCGTATCCGCGGGGTGAATGTTGAGGATCCGCTCCGGGTATCGCGTGACAACGTCCTCGGACAGAATGCGCATGAACCCGGCCAGCACCACCACCTCGATCGACCAGGCCTCCAGCACCTGGAGGAGCCGTCGTCCATACGCGTCACGATCGACCCCAGCCGACGGGACCACCCGAGCCGGAACGCGGTAGGCATCGGCAATCGCAAGCCCCGGCGCATCGTGCCGATTGGAGATCACGCCGGCCACATCGCAACAGTCGCACAACAGGCCGTCTCGCGCCTCGTCCAGGATTCGATGCAGATTGCTTCCGCGCCCGGAGATCAGCACAGCGATGCGCGTCTTCAAGAACCCTCTCCCCGCCTGCCAATGTCCCGTCGATACTGCATCCCGTCGAACGAGACCGCGGCGCACCCCGCGTAGGCTCGGTCGATGGCCGCATCCAGCGTCTCTCCCCGCCCGACGATATGCAGCACGCGTCCACCACTGGTTTCGAGCACTCCGTCCACGCGCCGTGTGCCGCCGTGAAAGACCCGGACGTCCTCCGGCACAGCATCGAGCCCGTAGATCGTACGGGCCAGCGCCGGCTTCCCTGGGTACCCTCCCGCCGCCAACACGACGTCCACCGCGAACCCATCCTCGATCCGCATTCCCGGGAGCCATCCGTCGATGCATTCGACCATCGTCGTCAACAGGTCTGAGCGCAGAAGCGGCAGCACCACCTCGGCCTCCGGGTCGCCCAGGCGCACGTTGTATTCGAGCAACTGCGGGCCGGATGGGGTGATCATCAGACCGAAGTACAAGAACCCGCGGTAGGAAATCCCATCGGCACGCAGGCCCATCAGCGTCGGCTCGATGATTCCGTCACGAATCCGTGACTGCAGGGCGCCGTCACAGGCCGCCACCGGAGCGAACGCACCCATTCCACCGGTATTCGGCCCGCGGTCGCCGTCGAACACCGGCTTGTGATCCTGGCTCGGCGGAAACAGCGACGCAGCCTGTCCGTCGGTGATGACAAGGATCGACAGCTCCCACCCCTCCAGCCGCTTCTCGGCAAGGATCGGCTCGCCCGCAGGACGCCCTGCGCGCAGCGCTCTCCAGCCGTCGACCGCTTCATCGATCGAAGAGCAGACCGTCACGCCCTTCCCCCCCGCCAGCCCATCGGCCTTGAGCACCATCCGGCCATCCCACGCTTCGGCCAGTGACCGGACCGCCTCTTCCGTTTCGACGATCTCGTACGCCGCGGTCGGAATGCCGTGACGCACCATGAACGCCTTCGCCCACTGCTTGGACCCTTCGAGCCGCGCAGCCTGTGCACCCGGGCCAAAGGCCACGGTCGTGGTTCGGCTGAGGCGATCGACCAAACCGGTCACCAGCGCTCCTTCAGGCCCCACCACCAGGAGATCGAGATCGAGCCGCGCACAGGCCGAGGCAACCGCTTCCGGATCGGCCGGATCGACCGGCTGATTCCCCACGGTGCCCCCGTTCCCGGGAAGTACGAACACCGCATCGGCCCGCGGGCTTCGGGCAAGTGCCCAGGCCAAGGCATGCTCACGTCCTCCCGACCCGAGCACACCGACCCGCATTCCCTCTGTGCGTCGAAGCCCCGTCATGGGTGTACTCCGGCCGCACGATCGGCCTCGGCGATCGCCGCCCACCGGGTCGCGATCTCGCCTTGCAGCGCTGTCCGCAACCGCGGGCGCTGCAGGCATCGCAGCGCAGCCTGAGCAGCGTTGTTGGGAGAGAGCACCGTCATCGCCGGCACGTTCGACGGCATATGAACGGAGGACCCAAGGTGCATCTCCACATCCAGCCGGTCGGCAAACGGGGGGCAATTGATCACGGGAAGGGTCAGGTTCGCCGCCAAGGCGCCGCCCAGTCCGTTGGAGAGGCCGGCCACCGCGATCACCACGCCCGGTTCGCACGCGGCATTCAGTTCGATGCACAGCGCCTCGACCCTTGCCGGGGTCTTGTGCGCCGAGGCGATCCGCTGCGAAACGTACAGCCCGTACGGCGCCAATTCGCCGGCGATGCGCTCGGCGTGCGCGGCGTCGCTGAACGAGCCGCATACGATCGTCACGAACCCGTCCCGCAGTACGCCGGCGCCGGCCAGCTGCTCCACCAGCCTCCCCGGCGCGTCTTCGGCCACCGGCGGCAACGGCTTGCCAGTGATCTCGTGTCCGATGCCGCGGTAGCGGCGGCTCGTCTCCTCGACCACAACGTCGGGAAGCAACGTCGGATCGTTCCCCTTCTCCTTTTCCGCCAAGAGCCAACCCCGAACGAACTCCTTGTCGAGCGCCTCCGCCGACTCGGGGTGCGCTTCGTAGTCCGAGGCGCGCCAGAAGCGCGATGAATCCGGTGTATGGATCTCGTCGATCACCACGACCTCGCCATCGATCCATCCGAACTCGTACTTGCTGTCCACCAGCAGGATCCCCTGCTCGGCCAGGGTTCGGCTGGCGTGCGCGAACAGCTCGAGGCTGATCCGCTCCATGGCTTGATAGGTCTCGTGGTCGACAATCCCGGCGGCGGCAACGCCCGCAGGGTCGATCTCCTCATCGTGCTTGCTCTTGGTCGTGGGCGTCACGATCGGCTCGGGAAGGCGCGCGTTGCGGGTCAACCCTTCCGGAAGCGAAACGCCGCTCACGCTGCGGCGGCCCCGGGCGTACGCCCTCCACGCCGAGCCGGTGATGTAGGCGCGGACGATGATCTCGAGCGGGATCGGCTGTGCCTCGCGAACAAGCATCGCCTGGTCGGCCACCATCTTCAGGTAGTGGTTGGGCACGATGTGCCGTGTCTGCTCGAACCAGTGCGCCGCCAGATGGTTGAGCGTGGCGCCCTTGCCGGGAATGCAGGTGTCGAGGACCCGGTCGAATGCCGACAGCCGATCGGTGGCGACAATCAGCCGCGTCTCCTCGTTGATGCGGAAGCTATCCCTCACTTTTCCCCGGCTCACCAACTCGAGCTGCGGGGTGTCGAATCGACGCAAACAGCACATGGCTCGCTCCTAGTGTTTGAAGTGTCTCATTCCGGTCAGGACCATCACGGCATCCAGCGCATCCGCCCGGGCAATCACCTCGGCATCCCGGATCGATCCGCCGGGCTGAACGAAGAGCCGCACGCCGGCCTCGGCCGCGCGCTCCACGCTGTCGGGGAACGGGAAAAACGCGCCCGACACGAGAACGGCCTCTCCCAGCGCCTCGCGAATCTGCGCGTCATCCTTTCCTTCGGCCCGCAGGGTCGCCTGCGCGCGTTCCACGGCGAGCCCGGTGGCCACCACGCGGTTCGGCTGTCCGGCGCCCATCCCCAGGAGACGGTGCGCCCCCTCCGCCGTTCGGGCGACCAAGACAATCGTGTTGCTCTTGATCTGCCGCACGGCGATCACCCCGAACTCGATCAGGCGGCCGAGTGCGCTCGTTTCGGACAGCGGCTTCTCCGGCCGGCGCTCGGTGGCCACCTCGAGCTTCTCGATCAGGGCGCGGTCGGCATCCTGAACCAACGCAGCGCCCGCAAGCAGGCGGATCTCGCGATTCGCCGGAAGGTCGGCGGGGTCGAACACCACGATCCGGAGCCGCTCGTTGTTGTGAAGGTAGGCGACCGCTTCATCGCTGAATCCGGGCGCCACCACCGCTTCGACGAACTTCCGCCGCGACGGGTCCTGGTCGAGATCGAAGAACGTCACCGTCTCCAATGTCACCGGCCGATTGAACGCGATCACCGATCCGAATGCCGACACCGGATCGCCCGCCCACGCCAGTTCGAGCGCGGTCCGCTGATCGTCCGCATCGCAGAGCCCGCATGGATTGGTGTGCTTGATTACCGCGCACCCCGAGCGCTTCAGATCCCGCACCGCATCCAATGCGCCGTACAGGTCGACGATGTTGTTGTACGAGAGCGCCTTGCCTCCGAGGACCTGCAGGTCGTGAAGCGAACGCTCCGCCCCGCGCTGCCGGAGGAACGTCGCCTGCTGGTGTGCGTTCTCGCCATATCGAAGCGTCACGGAGCGGTCGAACGCCAACCGGAGCGATGGTTCGTTCCACCGTTCGTCCAGGGTCGAAGCGATCATGGCGTCGTAGTCGGCGGTGTGGTTGAATGCCGTGCGCATCAGGCGCTCGCGCGTCGCTGACGACAGGCTCCCACCGTTGGCATCCAGCTCCTCCGCCAGCGCACCATACCCGTTCGGATCGCAGACCACCGCCACGAAGCGGGAATTCTTCGCGGCCGCGCGGATCATCGTTGGGCCGCCGATATCGATCTGCTCGATCAGTTCGTCGATCTCAGCGCCCCGATCCCGGGCGGCGCCGAACGGATAGAGGTTGCAGACCACCATGTCGATCGGAACGATGCCGAGCGATGCCGCCTCGTCCCGATCGCGCTCCCGGTCGAACAGAATCGCGGACTCGATCGCAAAGGAGATCGTCTTCATCCGCCCTCCGAACGCCTCCGGATTGCCGGTCACGATCGAGATGTCGGTGACCGCAACCCCTGCCTCGGTCAGCGCTCGGCCTGTACCTCCGGTCGAGATGATCTCGCAGCCGTGCCGCGCGAGCGTCCGCGCGAAATCGACGACCCCCGTCTTGTCCGACACGGAGATTAGCACCCGTTGAATCTTCCAGTTCACAGCCCCTCCTCTCGTTCGTACCGATCAACGCCGTGGTTCGCCACGGCATCGACCATCGCCCGGAACAACGCCAATCCGGCACCCGGCTCGCCGAATTCCGGATCGATCAACCGGCGCCGGGGCCAGTCGTAGTGGTTGTAGACAGACAGCGCCGCTTCCGGATGCGGCATCAGCCCGATTACGCGGCCCGTTGGATCGGACAGCCCGGCGCATGCCAGCTCCGAACCGTTCGGGTTCGCCGGATACGCCTCCGTCGGCCGCCCATCGGCCCCGCGGTAGAACAGTCCGTTCAACCCGGCTTGAACCACTGCATCGCGCACGTCGGCGTCGCGGAAGACCAATCGCCCTTCCCCGTGCCGAACCGGCAGTTCCGCGCCATGGAGTGCGGCAAAGGCCCGGCTGGCGGTCTTCGCGTGCGCGCCCACCTCCACCCAACGATCCTCGAAGCGCCCGGACAGGTTGGGCAGCAGTGCCGCCTCGTGCGCCCGCGTACCGCCGGCATTGGGAAGCAATCCGAGTTCCACCAGCACCTGGAATCCGTTGCAGACCCCCACCACATGCGCGCCGGCATCGATCGCCGAGGCGAGGTGTCGAAAGAGCGTTTTCCCATCCGGCAGGCGCCGGTGTCGGATACGGTGCGCCAACGCCGTGCCTGCGCCGAGGTTGTCGCCAAACGAGAACCCGCCGGGCAGGGCAAGGATCGGGTAGTCGCTCAGCGAGACCCGTCCCTGAAGGAGCTCGCTCAGGTGAACGATCTCCGGCACGCCTCCCGCGAGATCGAATGCCGCCGCCATCTCCTGCTCGCAATTGATCCCGACCCCGGTCAACACCAACACCCGCGGCGCGCTCATACGACCCCCTCCAGTCCGCCGGTCCATGCGTCTTCGAACCGGTCGAGCGGATCCTCCACCAGCATGGAATCCCCCGAGGCCACGCGCACCATTCGGTCGCTGCGTACAGTTCCGACAAAGCGAACGTCACGCCCCAAGGCACGGACCACGGCCTCGCGATCGCCTGGCGCGCAACTGATCACAAACCGCGACGGCGTCTCCGAAAACAGCGCCACGACCGCCGGCTCATTTGCGGCGATTCCGTCAATCGACACATCAAACCCAAGCCCGCCGCCGATCGCGCACTCCACCAGCGCGACTGCCAGCCCGCCGTCGGAGATGTCGTGACACGATGCGATCCGCCCAGATGCGATCGCCTCGGCCACGGCGCGATACCGTGCCTTGGCCTGCGCGATCCGCACCTGAGGCGCCCGATCGCCCAGCTGCCCGAAGAGTCTCAGGATGTGCGATGCGCCGAGTTCGTGGTAGGTTTCCCCGACCACGCCGATCAGGTCTCCGGGCCGTTTGAAGTCGGTGGTCACGGTCTTGCGAACATCGGGGATTCCCGCCACCGCGGAATAGAGCACCGTCGGAGGTACGGAGATGGAGACACCGCCGGCGTGAAAATCGTTCTTCATGCTGTCCTTGCCCGAGGTCAGTGGAATCGTGTACGCCGTGGCCACGTCGTACAGGGCCTCGCACATCCGCACGAGCTTGCCCAGCCGCTCCTTGCCTTCGGGATTGGTCCGGGGATCGAACGCGACATTGGGCATACAGAAGTTGTCATTGACGGACCAGAACGCCATCTCGCGGTCATCGCACGACGGCAGCCGGCCGCCCACGGCGATGATCTGCCGGACCGCCTCGTCGAATGCGCCGGCAGACATCGCATAGGGATCCAGGTCACCGATCCGCGGCGCAATCCCGTTCGCTACGGCAACCCCGCGATAGTCCTCGAACCCCAATCGGATCACCGCGGCGTCTTGGGGACCGTTGGCCCGGCAGCCCATCAGTGGCTTGACGATCGTCCGCCCCTTCACCTCGTGGTCGTACTGACGGATCACGCCTTCGCGCGAACAGATGTCGAGGCTTCCCATCAGCCGGGCGAGCACATCCCCGAGATCCAGCTCCTCAGGAAGCACCGCGGCCTGCGTTTCGGGCGCACACCACGCGGCCGTCATGGTCTTACGCGGCACCCCATCGTGCAGAAACTCCAGATCGAGAGTCGCCACGGGCCTGCCCTCGTGCCGCACCGTGAGCGCTCTTGAGGCATCGAACGCGCCGATGTCCGCCGCTTCGACATCGTAGGCAGCGGCAAGAGCAAGGACATCCTCGAGCCGATCGGGAGAGACCACCAAGGTCATCCGCTCCTGCGACTCCGACACGAAGATCTCCCACGGTTCGATCCCCGAGTACTTCAGGGGGACCCGTTCCAGATCGACGGTTGCACCGTTCGACAGGCGGGCCAATTCACCGATGGACGACGACAGACCGCCGGCGCCATTGTCGGTCGCGCACTTGATCCACCCCCGCTCGGCCGCGCGTTCGAGGAAGTCCGACAGAACCTTCTGCGTGATCGGGCTGCCGATCTGAACGACGGATCGAGGCACGTCATCATCGAGGTGCGCCGAGGAGAACGTTGCGCCGTGGATGCCATCCTTGCCGACACGCCCGCCGGCGGTCACGATCCGGTCGCCCGGATCGATCGCCTTGTTCCACCACGGCATCCCGTCGATCCACGCCGGGGCGATCGCCCCCGTTCCGCAGAACACCAACGGCTTGCCCGCAAAGCGCTCGTCGAACAGGATCGCGCCATTGACTGTGGGAACGCCGGATTGGTTGCCGCCGTCCTCAATCCCGGCCCGCACCCCGCCGAGTACGCGCCTGGGATGAAGCTGGCCCGGCAGAAGCGGGCGGTCGTACTCCGGCGGACCGAAACACAAGACATTGGTGTTGAACAGCAGCCGGCCGCCGCCGCGCCCGGTTCCGAGCGGGTCACGGTTGTTTCCCAGGATGCCGGTGATCGCCCCGCCGTACGGATCGATCCCCGAGGGGCTGTTGTGGGTCTCCACCTTCCACACGAAGACGCGATCTCCGTCGATACGAACCACACCAGCGTTGTCGTCGAACACCTTCAGCAGCCAGTCGTGGCCCCACGACGCCAGCTGTTCGGCCACCGCGCGGGTCGCGCCCACGATGTACGTCTTGAACAGCGAATCGACCGTGCGCCGCTCTTCCCCTTCGCCAGGGTCGAACGTGACCAACGCATTGAACTCCTTGTGCTTGCAGTGCTCCGACCACGTCTGCGCGAGGATCTCGATCTCGCAATCGGTTGGATCCTCGGGAAACCCGGCCGTCCGCCGCGCCGCCCGAACGGTCGGATCGTCGAAGTGGTCGCGGATCGCGCGCATCTCTTCCAGATTGAGTGACAGGAGGCGCGCCTGCGACAGCTCGAGCAACGCCGCGTCATCCCTCGGCAAGCGGACGGTCTCCACCCGAGCGCGCGGGGGACGGAGATCGCCCGGCGCCGGGTGTTCATACCCCGCCGGATCGCCGCACGAGAAGGCATGAATCAGTGGATTGCCGAGGAGCTCTGCGCCTACGCATTCCAGCGCACTCTCGGACAGCGGTTCCTCCACCCAGTAGATGTCGCGGGACCTCGCGATCCATTCGCCGCCGCCGGGCGGTGTGCCCAACAGATCCTGCAGCCACGTGGCCAGCGTTCGCCCCTCATCGTCGGTCACACCGGGCCGCTTGTCTACAGCAATGTAGCCTGCAGCCCCCTCGGGCGGTGTGAGCCGCCCTGCGCCGCTCCGATAAGCCACCGGATTGGCAAGACCGTCGTCGATCACGTCTGCCAGCGCCTCCACCGGAATCTCCGGCGCCACCGTGTAGACCTTGGTTCGGGCCACGCGGCCGGTGCGAATCGTGAGGTATTTCTGCGCATCCGATGCAACGCGCCGGCAGGCTGCGTCTTCGTGGCCGGGACCAAGCTGCGTGAACAGGTGCGTACAGCGCATCCTACCTCCCGCCTTCGGCCACGGGGAACGCAAGCCGGCCGAGATGCCATGCCGTGGCATCGATCCGGATCTCGGCCTCATCGATGACCGGTCCGGCGACCTTCGCTTCATACCCGGACGCTTCGAGCAGCGCTACCACGCGATCCGCCGCCTCCGGCGGAACCGCGAGGAGCATTCCGTTACCCATGTTCCACTGACCGTACGCCGTTTCGGCAACGATGTTCCCCAGCTTGCACAGCGCAACGACCTCCTCCTGCGGAGGCCACAGAGACGTCAGATCTGCGCCGTACGGTCCGGCACGCAGGATCCGCGGCAGATTGCCCGGAATCCCGCCCCCGGTGATGTGAGCGATGCCGTGCACGGGAATCCCTTCGCGCAACAGCGAGACGATCCCCGGGGCGTAGATGCGTGAGGGTGCAAGCACGATCTCGCTCCAGGTTCTCGTGCCATCCGGGGAGGCATTCCACCCATCTTCCCCTGCGTTCGAGAGGATCTCACGAGCAAGGGAGAACCCGTTGCTCCGCCACCCATTGCTCCGAAGCACGATCAGCCGATCGCCGGGCCGGACAGCCGACCCATCGATGATCTCCCGCCCCAGCGGAAGGACGCCGAGGGCCGTTGCACACCAGTTGGCGTGCATCCCACGGCCGAACCCTCCGATCCGGCTTCCCAGCTGCGCGATCTCGCCGCCGAGAATCGCCACGCCGCAGCTGCTCGCCGCCTCGGCCAAGCCGCGCATCATCTTCTCCACGGTCGCCGCATCCAGGCGGTCGGCGTCCACGATGTTCGAGAACCCGAGGGGCTCCGCCCCAATCGCCACAAGATCATCGACGACCATCGCGATCAGGTCGTATCCGAGGGTGTCGTACCGCCCGGCCCGCTCGGCGCATTCGCTCTTGGTGCCGATTCCGTCCGACGTCAGCGCCAATCTCACGCCGCCGACCTCCAGGACATGGGCGTACCCCGCACGGTGCGCCCGCACGCCAAGTTCTCCGCCGCCGTTCGGCACGGTGCTCCCCGCCCAGCGGCAGGCGATCGCTGAACAGAGATCCCCCAGCGACTGATCGACGCCCCGCGGCCCACCGGGCGCCGTTTCCGCACCGCAACCTCCAGTGGAAACCCCATCCATGGTCATTGCTGCAAGCCCCCTCTAATGCAAAACCCGCCCTGCTGCCTGTACTGGTAAGATTTCCGGGGACACGGGAATCGTTTGAAGGACTGCACAGGTGCCCCCTGCCACGTGCAGCCCAACGCGATCACTCGCTCTGTTTGTAGGAGATGGCCCCGGCGGTTTCAATGATTGAAACCGACCTCTCTTCGCCCTCGTAGCCACAAACCGTGACCTCTCCGACCTTGGCGTCTTTGCGCCGGCTGCCCAACGGTCAGGTCCTGCCGTTCGATACCCCACCGGTCTCATCCAAGAGGGGAACACAATTCCTGTCAGGATTCCCGCCACACGGCGCATGTATTGCAGCCTGACAACTCGACGAGCAAACCGGTTCGATTCGCCCTTGAATCGAAGATTCGGTGACGGAAGCGTAGAGTTAACGGCTGTTTGGCTTCGATGAAGCCGATTCTATCGCGCCTCGCCCCGCCAGCGGCGCAGCCACAGCCAAACGAGTCCCGTTCCGAGCAGACCGATGCCACCGCCGAGCGGGAACACGGCAGCAACGCCCGCGAGATCCGCGACCAGTCCCGAGGCAAGCGGCCCGATCATCCTTCCGACCGCGATCGCCGAACTCTGCAGACCGGCCACCGTTCCCATGCCGTGCGTGCGGCCCAACTCCGTGCGGATCGCCAACACCGACGCCCGCGATAGAGCCGACATCGCGCCCATGCCAAACGACAGCAACAGGATACCGGTCAGGCTGCGGGCGAATGGAACGGCAAACAGCAACGCCGGCGCCCCGAGGCTCCCGGCAAGGATCATCGGAACCCGTGGAAGCCGATCGGCAAGCCAGCCGAACGGGATCTGGAGGATCCCGCCCGCGAGCATGTAGGCGAACAGCACCAGGCCCACGCTCGCCTCGCCGAATCCGGCCAATGAGACGGCAAACAGCGGATAGAAGGCGGTGAATCCCTGCCGCCAGAATCCCCGGGTCACGAAGTACGCGCCGATCGCCTTGACTGCATCGTGTGAAAGGACCTGCCGCAGCGGAACGATCGCGGGCTTCTCTTCCGGCCGAGCGCTCCGGGCTCTTCGGTCGGTCGGAACCGTGGCCGCCACCAAGATCAGCGCCACAACGCTCAGGATGCCCATCGCCGCGAATGCGGTCGAATACGACCAGACTTCGCCGATCCATCCGCCGAGAAGCGGGCCGACCGCCATGCCGACAAACATCGCGGAATAGAAGAGGTTCATCATCCACCCCTCCTTGCCCTTGGGGGTGTGATCGCCGACGTAGGCTTGCGCAATCGGCGTCACCATCACCGAAGCCGCACCCTGCAGGAATCGCACGACGCCCATCTGCCACAGGCTGTCCGTGGCGATGTACAGCGCGGACAACACGGCGAATCCGCCCAAACCGAGGAGCAGAATCCGGCGGCGTCCGATCCAGTCGGACAGCCGCCCGACAAACGGACCGAGAATCGATCGAGAGATGGAGAAGGCGGCAAAGACGATGCCGAGAGAGAAGCGATTGGCCGCAAACCGCTCGGCATAGAGCGGCAAGATCGGGGCGATGATCCCCAAGCCGACCATCGCCACCGCGACAGCGATGTACAAGCTGACAAACGCAGCGCGTCCTGGCGGTGTGTTCGTTGTTTCGACCACAGCTACGTCAGGGTATCCGCGAGTGAGCGCGCCGCACAGACCCGCGTTCCCGCGTAGCCGCGACACTGGGCACCCTTTCCCAAACTCTCTCGTTGTGACAGGTACGAAAACCGCCTACACTCAAGCCAAAGCTCCTCGACGAAGGAAAGGCGATGGTGGTTCGATGAAAGACAGACTGTCTCGTATCGTCACCGGGCTCCAAGCGGATTACGCCGACATCCGCTTCGAGGAAAACCTCAAGACGCGGATCTCCTTCCGCGGGAAGAAGCTGACCCAGTTCGCTTCGTACGACACGTCCGGCGGGCACGTGCGGGTCTACACAAACGGCGGCAAGGCCATTGCATCGTTCTCCGACGCACAGCAGGCCGAGCGGATCGCACGGGCGACCACGGGTTCGGCCCAGCTGGTCGGCAGCAAACGCGCCAAGCCGCTGCGTTTGGCGGATGCCCCGGTGATCACCGAGAGCTTCCCGATCGTTCCCGCCAAAGACCCGCGCTCGGTTTCGATGCAGGAGAAGCTCGATCTGTTGGCGCACTACAATGAACTGATCCTGCGCGAGCCAACCGTGGTCACCACCGAGGCCGACTACGATGAGTTCGTCTCGCACCGCGTTTTCGTCACCAGCGAAGGAACGGTGATCGAGTACGACATCTTGATGGTCAACATCGTCGGCCGCATCGTCACCAAGAAGGACGGCGTGGTGCAGCGCGTCCGTTTCGCCTTCGGCGGCACCGAAGACTTCGGGAAGCTGCTCGACCGTGACGAGGAACTGCAGAAGCGGGTGCAGACGGCAAGGGAGCTCCTGAATGCCGAACCGGCGCGCGCGGGCCTGTATCCGGTCCTCCTTGATCCGGATGAAGCCGGTCTGTTCATCCACGAGGCATTCGGACACCTGTCCGAAGCCGACGGTCTGCAAAACAACCCCGCGTTCCGCGCCAAGCTTCAGCTCGGCACGGTCCTCGGCGATCCGATTCTCAATGTCACCGACGATCCGACCCTCCCCGCACACCCCGGAACCTACGTGATCGACGACGAAGGCGTACGCGGCGTGCCGACCCGGCTGATCACCAAAGGCGTGCTCACCGGACGGATGCACTCGCGCGAGACCGCGGCCGAATTCGACGAGCCGCTCTCCGGGAACATGCGCGCCGTCGATGCCCACTACACCCCGATCGTGCGGATGTCCAACATCTGTATCGAACAGGGCGAATCCCCGTTTGGCGAGATGGTGGGCTCGATCGACCACGGCTACTACCTGGTCGGCGCCAAGGGCGGCCAGACCTCAGGAGACCAATTCACCTTCGGCGCCCAATGGGGATACCGGATCGAGAACGGCAAGCTCGGACCGATGGTCCGCGACATCAACATGTCCGGAGAGCTGTTCTCGACCCTCCAAGCCATCTCGATGGTCGGCAACGACGTCTCGTTCGGCGAACGCGGCGGCTGCGGCAAGGGAATGCCCCAGCAGTTGAACCGTCAATCGGGCAAAGGCGCACCGCACATCAAGATCGATCAGGTCACGATCGGAGGAATCTGATGCACAGACTGATCACCAAGGCCAAGCAAACGGTCGATCAAGCCGAGCTGTATTGGAAGAGGGAGCGCAATCTCTCCGTCCGGTACGAGAACTACAACCTGGCGCAGATCGTCGAGAACGACCTGTCGTCGGTCGCGCTGCGGGTGATTGACCACGGCAAGTCCGGCGCGACGTTCGGCGTTTCGCCGGATCAAGAGAACCTGCTCGAACAGGCCAAGCAGGCAGCGCAGTACGGAGACAAGGCATCATCTTCGTTTGCATCCAATGCCGCCTACCCCGAGGTGGCCAACCACGATCCGGCAACCACCGCACTGACCAGTGACGATCTCGTTGCGCTCTGCGAAGACGTGAAGGCCAAGGTCAAGAAGGTCCGCCCCGATGTCGCGTTGTTCCTCGCGGCCGAAGCCTCGACGACCCAACTGGTGGTCGAAACCACGGAGGGGGCGGTGGGAGACAACACGGCCACCGAGGCCTCCGTCGTCTTCGGCGCGCCAATCAAGGGCGCCGGCATGGGCGTATACAAGGCCGCGGAATCGATCTCACCCCAGACCACGCCCGAAGACCTGATCGCCGATTTCGACGAGTGGTACGGCTGGACCGAGAAGACCTCGACCCCGTCTACAGGCAAGCTTCCCGTGCTATTCGCCCCGGAAGCCTCGTTCTTGTATCTACTCCCACTCGCCAGCGGCCTTGCCGGCGGCGCGATCGTCAAGAAGACCTCGCCGCTCGTCGACCGGGTCGGGGCACAGATCCTCTCCGACAAGCTGACCATCCTCGACGATCCGTTGCGGGACGGCGACAGCGCCTCGCGTCCGTTCGACGATGAGGGCACCCCGTGCCAGCGGCGAACCCTGATCGACAGGGGAGTCCTCACCGGGTACCTCCTCGACCAATCCACCGGACAGGCGCTCGGCGTCCCCTCGACCGGCAACGCCGTCAAGCGCGAGCTGTTCGGCGGCGGCACCGAGACGTCTCCCAGCCCGTGGCCGATCAACTTCGTGGTAGAACAGGGCGAGGTGTCGTACCGCGACCTGATCGCCGACCTCGACGAGGGCCTGCTGATCACCCACGGCCTGGGCTTTCACTCCGGTAACTACCCGCAGGGTCAGTTCTCCGTGCAGGCGGTTGGCTACCACATCGTGAACGGAAAGGTCGTTGGCCGGCTGATCAAGACGATGATCTCGGCCAACATCTACGAGGACTTCAAGAACGTGCGCGCACTTTCGAGCGAACACCGCGCCGGGATGATGGGGCTCCTCGGAGGAATCACCCCGTACATCCTCGTCGATTCGATCCAAGTCGCCGGCGCGTAAGCGTCCCACGATTCGAGACCCAATGCCGCCCCGCACTGACCAGCGGGGCGGTCTCTATCTGTTCTTCGTTGCGCCCTTTTTGCGCCCTGCACACGCTTCCATCCCCAGGTTGCTGTGGAATCGCCCATTCGGTATCGTCAACCAGCCCACGGTACGAGGAGGATCATGCCTCAGCTTCACATCCTGGATCACCCGCTCATCCAGAACAAGCTCACAAGGATGCGCGATATCGAAACCAACAACGAGACATTCCGCCGTCTGCTCGAGGAATTGACGGCATTCATGGTCTACGAGATCACCCGCAACTACGCAGTTCACGAGCGCACGATCCAGACGCCACTCGAGGAAGCGACCGGACAGGTATTGGACGTTCCGGTAGTCCTCGTCCCGATCCTCCGTGCCGGTACCGGAATGCTGGGGAGTGTCTTGAACCTGATCCCGATGGCCACGGTCGGGCACATCGGCCTGTTCCGCGACCCGAAGACCCTCCAGCCGGTGGAGTACTACTGCAAGCTCCCCCCGGTCCTGCCGGACGCACAGATCATCCTCGTCGATCCGATGCTCGCCACCGGCGGCAGCGCGATCGCCGCGACCGACGTCATCAAGCGCGAAGGCGGACGGCGGATCCAGTTCCTCTGCCTGGTCGCTTCGCCCGAAGGGGTCGAAGCCTACGCCGCCGCACACCCGGATGTCCCGATCTACACCGCGGCGCTCGACCGCGAACTCAATGAAAAGGGCTACATCCTTCCCGGGCTGGGCGACGCCGGCGACCGGATCTTCGGGACCTAGCCGCTACACACCACTCCACAGGGATAGAGACGGAGAAACCATTCATGAAACCTGAGATTCGAGTTACCGAAACGTACTGCGTACACGAAGAAGACGCACGGAATACCCTTTGGGCGATTTACAAGGACGCATTCGATCGGCTCAATCAGCGCACGCCGATCCATCATGGAGGATTCAGCAAAGGGCAGTTCTGGGACGTGATGACCGATCCCGACTTCGCGAAGTTCCTCGTCTACGTCGGAAAGGATCTGGTCGGCGTCACGCTCCTGACGAATGCACTGGAGAAGATCCCGTGGATCAACGCGCAGTACTTCATCACGCGTTACCCCAAGCGATATGAAGACCGGCAGATCTTCTTCCTCCCAGCGGTGGTCATCGATCCCAAACACCAGAATTCGCGGCGCATCGGGGCCAAGCTGCTACAGCAAGCGCTCACTACGTTGAAGAGGGATGTTGTCCTCGCGGTCGACTACTCCGAGACCCTGCGGCACAGCCTGCCGCGGTTCGTTCAGCGCAGCCTTGGCGTGACCTTCAGCGGAGAGGTGCTCGACCGCCTGGTGTACCAGATCTTCTACTACGAAGAGCCCGAGTAGGAAGAAGCTTCCCAGGATGGATGCCGCCAGCTCACGGGCCGGCGGCAAAGGCTTCGATCAGCTCCGGTAGCTCGCTGAAATCCTCGATCACGTGGCGGCATGCGTCGCGCACTTCCGGATCCTTCGGATTGGCGGCAATCGGTAGGCCAACGAGGCGCATCACCGGCAGATCGTTCACGTGATCGCCGACGTAACAGATCTCTTCGAGCGGCAGATCGTGCTCGGCAGCGACCCGCTTCATCGCCTCGTCCTTGGCCCACAACTCGACCTGCGTCTCACTCTCACCGGTAAACCGGCCGTCCTCGATTCCCAATCGATTCGCAACGGCAAACGAGAAGCCGAGATCCTTTCGCACCCACTCGGCCACCAGATCGACGCCCGAAGAAAGGATGCCCAGACGATACCGATTTCGAAGTGTGGCCACGGCTTCGACCACACCGGCGGCATACGGTGCAGGAAGGACCCGGTCGGTCACCGTCGAAACCCGAATCCCCGCGTACAGTTCCGCTTCCTTGCGCACCCATTCGTCGTAGTCGTCCCGCCGCGGGAAGTACTCGCGCATTAGCGCAACGGAGCGGTCGTGCACGCCGGCGGCGCTCGCGACCGCTCCCCAACTCGATTCGAATTCTACGCCGTGGTATCGAACCAGCGTGCCATCGAGATCGAAGATTACCGTTGAGATTCTCGTCATGGAATCGCTCTACGGGAAGGTGAGCTCGGCCTTGGACCCGAGGTTCAGCGCGTCCAGGGTGCCGGCTTCCAGTTCGATCGCATACTGCGCCGGACCGTCGGCAGTGTACAGATCCGCGCTGTTGGCGGTCATGGTCGTACTCCCGACGATCTTCCCATCGGCACCGAAGAACGCGATGTCCAGATCGAACAACACGGTGGCCATCGTGAACCGCCGATTGGCTGCTTCCTCGTAGACAAACAGGATGCCAGGAAACGATTCGACGAACGACTCCGGAAAGCCCCGGAATCCCGTCCATCGCGCAACGCCGTTGTCGGCGCGAAGAACCTCGATGTCCACGGCGGAGCCCAGTGCGCGCTTGACCGACACGGTCACCCGTTCGAGATCGGCCAGCACGCCGACGCCGGCGGTGGCTGGATCGATCGCGGTGATCGCCGCATCATCGGTCGCCTTGGACGGATAGATCGTCACCGGAACATCACCGATCCCGTCCGCATCCTGATCGACCGGCGAATCGTCGCCCCAGTAGTTGCCGACGCCGTCGATTGTCCACACATTCGCCGTCCCGCTGTCGGACACGAACGCCGTGCTGCGTCCGAGGAATACGTTCTCGGCGAAGCGGTTCTCGGTCGAATCGAGGTTGAGGTAGACGTGGTGCTGGTTGTCAGCGAAGACGTTCCCGCGAAGCGTGTTGCCACGCGTGATCGACTTCTGAAAAGTCTCCGGACAAAGGATCGCCCGGGTGTGCTGGCTGAGCAGGTTGCGCTCGATCACGTTGAATGATCCCGACAACGAGATCCCGTACGCACCGGCAACGATCGTGTTGCCTGCGATCAGGTTCCCGGTCGCCAACGCATCGATCACAATGCCGATCTCGGCATTCGCGATGGCGTTTCGCTCCACCCGGTTATCGGTGGCTTCTTCCAGGTTGATCCCTTCCTTGGTGAACTCGTGCTCGATGATGTTTTCGGAGATCAGGTTGTCGGCCGAGCCCAAGCCGACGTAAATCCCAGTTGCACAGGCAAACGACGCATTCCCCGACACCACGTTCCCCTGCGAAGCCACCATCCGCATGCCAGTGTCGTTCGAGATGAACTGGTTTTCGCGAACCTCGTTCTCGTTGGACAGGCTGAGCTGCAAGCCGGCAAGCCGGTTGTTGCGCAACGAGTTGTTCCGAATCACGTTTCGATCCGAGCGGTACAGCGTCATCCCGTGTTGGGTGAGGACCGGGTTCAGGCGGTAGACCTGATTCCCCTCGATCACCGAATCGGTCACAAACGCCAACTGAATCCCGTCGCTATTGGCCAGATCGATCCCGGTGATCGTGACATTGCGGCTGTCGGCGACGGTCAGGTGTGATGCCTCAACACCCTCGATCGTGTCACCGTCCAGCCCGTAGTAGTACTGGATCGGAAGGTTGTTGAGTTCGTTCGTCGAATCGATGGTATGACGCCAATGCTCCACCTGATCGCCTTCCACGCGGAGGCCGCGCCCACTGACGTACAGGATACAGCCGCGCACCGTCAGATCGGTTGACGACACGATATGCACGCCGTTGACCGTGTTGGACAGGGTGCAATTCTCGATCACGCCGCTGGTGCTGTATCCGACGCGGATCGCCGCTCCTTCCGTAGAAGATGTGCCACGGACGATCAGCCCGCGCAGCACGAACGCCGCCGTGGTGTTCTCCACGCGCACGCCGTACAGTTCACCCGGTGCAGCGACGATCTCCCAACCGGCGATGATGTACGGATCGTCGGGTGTTCCCGTGCCGGAGACCACGCCGTTCTCCGGCGTGAAGTCCGCGTCTCCCAGAATGACAATCGGCCCGCGTACATCGGCGAGCACGCCCAACGAAAAGACCGCAACGGCCAGAAACAAACTCAGAAGCGAAACTGCGCGTTTCATGAAGTAGACTCCTTTGCCTCGAACACACCCACTCGGTTCCTCGAAAACGCAAACGACGTCCATTATAGCGACGCCCAGACAGCGCAACAATTCAGATTGGAACCCCCACATCGCATGACTCCAGTGTAGTCGCATACCTTGTCTTCTCCGTGTACATCGCGTGGCGAACTTGTGAAGGGGAATGTGTGCCTCCCCACGACAGGGCCGTGCCGAAGGCGCAAGGAGGGGCGTGGAAGCAGGCGGGTCTTCCCCGGACAGGCCATACGTCCCCAGGCCGACGAACGAAGACCATCCCGCGGAAGCCGGCGGTCCGATAGACTGCATCCCATGGCTCGGACGAAGTTGACGCTTGGGGGATTGCTCACGGCCTGTCTTGTTCTTTTTTTGAGCGTCCTGTCCAGCGAGCAGACGCTCCTGTCCGTTCCGCCGCCGACTGCCCAGACAGCCAATCAGATCGGCGTATACCTCACATCGTTTGCCCTCACGAAGGCCGATGTGTTGCGCGGAATTCTCGAAGCCCGCCGGAGCGGCAAACTGAACACCCTGGTGATCAACGTCAAGAACATGCACGGGGAGATCACCTACGATTCCGCCGTGCCGCTCGCCCGGCAGATCGGCGCCTCGACCGGCCGGCTCGACTTCCGGGAGATCCTTCCCATCCTTCGGGCAGAGGGGTTCTATCTGATCGCCCGGCAGGTCGTGTTCTTCGATCCGTACCTCGCCCGCCACCTGGGTTACCCGAAGGATTGGGTTCCGGCGCACTCTCCGGAAGCGGTCGCGTACAACCTGGCGATCGCCGAGGAGGTGGCCGACCTCGGATTCGACGAGATCCAGTTCGACTACATCCGGTACGAAGACGCCGGGGACTTGGTCTCGGTGTACGCGGACCGCTATGCCGCAATCTCCGCCTTTCTCGAGCAGGCATCACAGCGGTTGGCCGGGCGTGTTGCCCTGTCGGCCGATCTGTTCGGACGCGTCCTTTGGCCGTGGAACGAGCGCCGCATCGACCCGATCGGACAGTCGCTGGAAGACATCAGCACACACGTGAGCTTCGTCTCACCGATGGTCTACCCGTCGCACTATGCCGAGGACACGTACCGAAACGACCCATACGCCGTGGTCCGGGACGCGCTCTCCGCCGGCAAACAGCGAATCGACACGCCGATCCGTCCGTTCCTGCAAGCGTTCGACATGGCGCTTCCGTCCGGGATGTCCCTCGAGACCTACATCGCGGAGCAGATCCGCGCAGCCGACGAGATGAACGCCGACGGGTACCTCTTCTGGCATCCGGCTTGCGAATACGAAACGCTCTACCGCGTGCTTCGGTAGCGAGGCGCCCCACCGATCGGATACGATTCCACCCAAGCTCGCCGCGAGAACCGGCATGCGGCGCAGCCCAATTCATCATGTTCACGATACGGCACAACGAAAAAACAACCCGAGCCCGTTGCGGCGAACTGACCACCGCGCACGGCACCGTGATGACCCCGGCGTTCGTTGGGGTGGCGACCCGGGCATCGATCAAGGCGGTCGAGCCGGGTGCAATCGCCGATCTAGGTCTGCAGATGGCCATCTCCAACACCTACCATCTGCACCTGCGTCCGGGCGAGGACACCGTCGCGGCACTCGGCGGCCTCCACCGCTTCTCCGGGTGGTCGAGGCCGATGATGACCGATTCCGGCGGGTTCCAGGTCTTCAGTCTCGGCGCAGGCAAGGAACACGGCGTGGGCAAAGTAGCGTCGATCTTCCCGGAATCCGGGCCACAGCCGCCGAACCGGCGGAGACAGAACGGCACCTCGCTGGTCCGCCTGACCGAGGAGGGGGCGCGCTTCCGCTCGATCATCGACGGCTCGTCGCACACCTTCACCCCGGAGTCGGTGATCGTGACCGAACGCAAGCTGGGCGCCGACATCATCCTCCCGCTGGACGAATGCACCTCGCCACTACACGACCACGCCTACACCAAGCGGGCGATGGAGCGCACCCACCGCTGGGCGCAGCGGGCCATCGCGGCCTTCGATCTGTTGCGGGACGACCCCACCTTCCCCAATCGCGACCAGCACCTTTTCGGGATCGTGCAGGGCGGCGCATACGAGGATCTTCGCACGGAGAGCGCCCGCATCATCAATGACATGGGATTCGACGGGTTCGCGATCGGCGGCTCGCTCGGCAAGACCAAGCGAGACATGCTGAATGTCCTGGAGTGGACCACACCGCGCCTGAACGACGATCGGGCACGGCACTTGCTCGGCATCGGCGAGATCGACGACATCTTCGCTGCCGTCCGGCGTGGTGTGGATACCTTCGATTGCGCTGCGCCGACGCGCCTGGCGCGAAACGGCACCGTGTTCCTGAAAGGCGCACCCCGCCACCGCATCACCCTGAAGAACGCCCGCTTCGCCACCGACGATCGCCCGATCGACGAGACGTGCGGCTGTCCGACCTGCGCCGCGCACTCGCGGGCCTACCTCCGGCACCTCTGCCGGACCGGCGAACTGTCGTTCTACCGGCTGGCGACGCTGCACAACCTGTGGTTCCTCGTTCGACTGATGCGCGACATCCGTGACGCCATCTCCGAAGACCGGTTGGATGCCCTGACCGCTGAATGGGGATGCGACACCTCTTCCTAGCGGCTGCACCGGCGATTCGGTGTCCATTCAAGCGAGCGGGGAGCGCCGAAGGCGCTCCCCGTCTTCTTGAGGTACGACCGTGGTTCGTTGCTTAGGGCAGAATCCGCCGGAGTGACCGGCTGAGCGCCCCAATATCCAGTGCGGAGAAGTCGAGCGTCAGCGCCACCCGGTGGGTTCCACCAAGCGGATGGCTGACAAAGGCATAGTCAATCTGGAACCCCTCCACATTCACACCCAATCCCGCCGTGATCGACGCCGGATCCTTGGCAATCGCTCCCAACCGGAGCGCCAGGGTCGGCACCGGGTTGTAGGTCACGCCGATCCGCGTGCCGCCCACGGCCCGCAGGTCCACCGCCAGCAGCAGCACATCAAACATCCGCACCGACATGCCGATCTGAAGGTTCGTGCCGAAGCTCTCCTGGGTGGTGTCGTAGCTCAGCACCCCAAACAGGTTCTCCGCAGCGATGGCAATCGCCACGTCCGAGAGGGACACCGGCCCGAGACTCACGGACGGGAGCGAAGCCCATACCCCGAGATCGAACGAGAAGCCCGCTCCGCGCGCCTCGGCGACCTTCGTGGACAGCGCCTTGAGCCGCGCGCCCAGGGCAAAATCGAACGAGAAGGACGGAAGGAACGGAAGATCGCTCGGATCGAGCCCGGCGGCAAACATGAACGCGGAGCTCGAGTATCCGAGGGACGTCTCCGTCTGGTTCCCATCGTCGTCGTATCCGGTGATTCCACTCGAGCCGAACAGCATCGCCGCCAGCCCGAAGTTGCGGAAGGTCAGCGCCGCCGCCGTGTAGTTCGCGATCCCGAGGTACGATGCGTAGAACGAACTGAAACTGATCCCCGGCAGCTGCGACAGGGTCGCGCCGTTGTAATAGATCGTCTCCGCGCCGCCCACCACCGAGAGCCCTGCGCCACCCGCGCCGAGCTGCGCCACGCCGGGTTCGATATCGAACACCGACACCAGCGTCTGCCCCGTGGCCACGGTGCCCATCAGGCCCCCGAGGAGGGCCACCACCAACCAAACTTTCCATCGATTCACGGTCGTTCCCTCCCTCACCGCACGATCAGTAGCCGGAAGATCTCGGAGCTCAGCGCACCGCCATCTCCATCCTCAGCCGTCACGATGCAGAAATACAGGCCGTTCGGCATCTGATTGCCTCGGTCATCATTCAGGTCCCATGCGTACGTCGTTTCGCCGGCAGCCAGTTCCTCCTCGCGGATCAACAGGCCCGAGACCGAGTAGATCCGCAGCACCGGATCCACCGCATCCTCCGGCAACAGATACGAGACCGTCGCACTGGTGGACGCCGGATTCGGATAGGCGTAGGTGATCAACTGCGTCGGCCCCTCGGCCGTTACCTCCACCGTTTCCGGATCACTGACCGCCTCGCGTTCATCCACCGCCCGCACGGAAGCCGTATACGTCCCCGCCACGGCATAGACGTGCGTCGCGGTGTTGCCGCTGGTGGTGGCCGTGGTGCCGTCGCCGAAGTCCCATCGGTACTCGACGATGTCGTCGCCATCGGGATCGGCCGCGCCTTGCGCCGTGAAGGTGACGTCGTCACCCGTCTGCGCATCTGTCGGATTGGCGGTCACCCCGGTCAGCGTCGGCGGGTCGTTGCCCACGATGATCTCGATCGTCGCCGTGTCGGTCCCGTCTTGCGCGTCGGTCACGGTCAGGGTGACCGTGTAGCTCCCGTCCTCCGCGTAGCTGTGCACCGGCGCCGCCGTGGCGCTGGTCGTCTCATCGCCGAAGTCCCACGCGTACGTGAAGGCCGTAGCGGCCGGCTGGTCGGGATCGCTGACCACTGCGCCGAACTGAACGTCTTGATCCTCCGCCGGGTTCTCCGGATCGGCAGTGATCTCCTCGATCGTCGGCGGCTCGTTCGGTGGTCCCTCGACCTCGATCGTCTTGGTCACCGAGCCGGTGATCCCGCGCTCGTCGGTCACCGTCAGCGTCACCTCGAAGGTCCCGCCGTTCGGATACCGGTGCGTCGGGTTCTGCTCGTCCGATGTGTTGCCATCGCCGAAGTCCCAGTGCCAAGCCACGATCTCGTCGCCGTCCGAATCGGTTGCTTCGCCGGTGAACTGGATCGTGTCCTCGTAGGTGAAGTCAGCCATCGGCCCGATCGACGCAGGCGCGTTGTTGGCCAACTCGTAGGTGAAGTCCGGCACGGGCCGGTGGTTGATCTCCAACGTCCACTGGTTGCTGACGGCCAACTTGTCGAAGCTTGCGGCCTTCTCTGTGTGGAGGACCCGCGTCTCGAGCTGGATCGTCCGTCCGGCGATCATGTCCTCGGGTTCGGCGATGAGCAGGTAGATATCGAGCCACGTGACCGCGCCACCTGATGCGTCCTGTACGATGTTGTCGTGGGTCAGATCGACTCGGGCGCCACCGGTACGCAGACCGGTCAGATCCTCGGTCTCGCCGAGCTTGAGCGGGTCGCCCTCTTCGGCGTCGCGCCGCCAGACCTCGATCTTGGTAATGTCCGGGTTTCCGCTCGCGGACCCCAGGTTCTTGACCACGATGGGATGGATCGTCACATCGTCATCGTCCTCATCCCGGTCCTCGAGCCGGATCGTCTGCGCCAGCAGCCGCTGGCCGGAGTACGCCGTCCCACCTTCCGGCGGGGTGACGTTCTCGATGAACTCGAATCCCGGCTCGTACAGCCCGATGTCAGCTGGATACGTCACTTCGTCACTGGTGTAGAGTGTTCCCGCCGGAGCAGCCGGCGGAAGCGGAGACGGTTCCACTGCGCGCAGGCGCACGGCAGGCCGGAGCGTGTGCCCGTCATCAGGCGTTCCGATGGTATAGTAGATCTTGTAGATCGCTTCGTGGTCATCCTCAACACCGTGTGGCGTGTCAAGGTCGTACCATCGGCCGGTGCGGAAGTCCAGAACGTCGGCAATCACGTTCGGGTCATCGGTGTTGTCCAGCGTTAGGAGCGTCAGCGCGCCCGACTTGACGACGATCTTGTCGATCTCGTCCGCATCGGCGGTGCCCATGTTCCGCAGGTAGATCTGCGTCGTCTGCAGGTGACCGGCGTTTCGATCATCGTCTGCCACCCGGATCGTCTGAATGACTTGGTCCCCGGTCGCCGCAGTCCCCGATCCAAGCGTCTCGCTTTCCTCCTCAATCCGTTCGAAGCCCTGCTCTCGAATCGTCTGAATCGCATCGGCTGTCGATGTCTGCTCATAGCGAACAGCTGGATCTTCTGAGTCCTGACCCTGTTCCGCGACGAAAACGGTAGTCCTCGTGCGAATCGTCCGCCCATCAGTCGGGTCGCCCGAGACCTTCATCTCGACCTCTACAGTTAGGGTCCCATTGTCGGGTATCTCTTGCGGGTTGTCGTTCGCACCTCCGGGAGCAGGATCGGCTCCCAGATTCTCCCAGAACTCGTTATACGAAAACGTCTTGGGGTTTGCATCCCACGCCCCCCAGCCATCATCGCCAACAGCATCTTTTGGTGTTCCGCTGGGATCCCAGGTGTACTCCTTCCCCGCAACTGTCAGAGTGACGCGAACCTCCGCTATGTCTGGATTGGAATCGGCGGTGCCCAGGTTCTCTATTTCTACTATCGTTGTTGCGCCATCATCCTGCCATTCGACTGGCATGCCATTGGCGTCATTGTCCGTGTAAATGGTTCGCTGGACGACATCGGCGTCACTCGGATTGAAGTATCCGCCCTCGGGCGAAGAGTCGTCGATCTCGTCGAACCCGCCGAGGCGGATCGTTTCGCCGGTGAGGTCGGAGATCCAGGCGCTCGAATAGGAGAGGCCATTGCGCACGTAGTGGATCTTGCAGCGAAGATTCACGGTCTCGCCCCCGCTTACCGCGGTTCCGACCACCACGAGGATCTTCAGGTCGTGGGTAGTACTGGTCATGTTGAAGCCGCCGAGATTCACCGTCACACCGGTTGCCAGCCCGGCGATATTCGTGGTCGACCCGAGTTCGTCGCCCCCATCCTCAATGATGATCTTGTCGATCTCGCCATCGCCGGCAGTCCCCAGGTTCTGAATGGTGATCGACGAGAGCGTCACCGTCTCCGACGAACTTCGGGTCACCCGGATCTCCTGCACCTTGATCTTGTCTGCAGGATTCAGATTCCCAGCATTGATGTTCCGGTCGGAGAACCCAGGCAAGGCGAGCGCACCCCACGATGCGAAGCCAACCACCAACAGGGCGAGCCCGAGGCTTCGCCGCTTCATCTTTCTCATTCTCAGCCTCCCGTCTCGCGTGCTATGCAAGAAGCAAGTCATATGCGTATTTCCACCCGGTTGCGAGTATAGGTGCGAGGCCATCGGCGCGAAGAGAGGGTCGTCCACGTGGGCTCGCGGTTCTGTCGCCCGGGGACGTGACGGATGTCCGCTGCAAACGGATTCGCCGGATGAAACCGCCGATGTCGGAGGCGAGCGACGCGCTCGGCCTACCGGGTGCCGCCTTCGCCGCGCCCGCCGAACCACGACACGAACGCCAGGCGCACGGCCTCACGCGTCAGGGCCTCCCGGTCGATCCGCCCGCCGGAGAGGTAGTGGATCGCTCCGCGCTGCTCGGGATCGGACACATGAAGGATCCGCTCGAACGCATTCCGCAGCGGTTCGCCGCCCAACACGGCCTCCTCCAGCGCGGATGGAAGGACGTATCCGGGACCAAGGCCGACGGCCACGCGCCCGCTCGCGTCGGTGATCGCGCACACTTGCGTACTCAGCCATCGGCCACTCGGCAGGCGGATCAGCCCGGCCTCGATACCGATCCCGAGGTCCCCATCGAGCCCGGCGCCGCGAAGCGCCGCCTGCGCCCGCGCGATCGCGCCACGCTCGACGTCTTCTCCGAGCGGCTGTGCCGGAAGCTCGAGCCGCGCATCAACCCGGCGAACCGCGGCCTGATGTCCGAACTCGTGCAATACCGCCTCCACCGCCTTGTGCTTGACCGGGTTCTGGGTGGCTACGTAGACGTTCACGGGTTCGATCCTAGCGGGCCGCGCCCGCTTGCGCAACGGCCGGCATGCCGGTAGCCTACGGGAATCATGCCCAAGGTGGTTGCAACCAATCGCAAGGCTCGCCACGAGTTCGCGATCGAGGATACGTACGAGGCCGGAATGGCGCTCACCGGAACGGAGGTCAAGAGCCTTCGCACCGGGCGCTGTTCCTTGCAGGACGGCTATGCGGTCGTCCGCAACGGCCAGGCGACGCTCAAGGGCGTCCACATCGCCCCGTACGAACACGCCTCGATGTTCAGCCACGATCCGCTCCGCGATCGCCCGCTGCTCCTCCACCGCCGGGAGCTGCGCAAGCTCACCACCAAGCTCCAAGAGCGTGGATACACGCTGGTGCCCTTGCAGATCTACTTCAAGCGGGGCTACGCCAAGGTGGAATTGGGCCTTGCCAAGGGCCGCGCAACCTACGACAAGCGGCGCAAGCTGCGCGATCAGGATGAACACCGCCGGATCGAAGAAGAGATGAAGCGGTTCAGCCGCGGTCAGGGCGTCTAGCGCATCAGGAGAGGTCCTCGGGTTCGAAGTGGGGCAAGGAAACGGAACGGCCGACGCGGGCTAGCTTCGAAACAGAACGTTCTCGCGCTTGAACAGCCGGACAGCGGCCGCGATCAGCACGCCTCCGCAAACGATGTTGGCAAGGGACGTGACCAGCAGGTCGCTCACCGCGACATCGGCGACGATGATGTCCTGTAGGGCGTACAGCGCATTGGCGACCGGAATCAGGAAACGCAGTCCTTCGAAGGTGACCCCACCGGTCATCGAGATCATCCCCACGAGCACGATGATCATGTAGATCGGCAGGAGATAGGTGCTCGCTTCTTTCTGGCTGCGGGCATAGCTTCCGACGATGATCACCAGCGCGGCCAGGATCACGGCAAGCGGAATCAACACCACGATCATCCATCCGAAGGCGGCGACGCCGAGGTTGAATACCGCGGTGCCGGCGGCGCCGGACGGCATCAGGCCTTGGCCGAACAGGGTGACGCCGATCATCAGTCCCACCGCGGATAACAGAGACGAAACCAGCGACACGGTGAGCACGGTCATGAATTTCCCCAGCACGATCTCGGTCCGCGTCAGCTGGCTGACCAACAACGTGGCGATGGTGCTTCGTTCCTTCTCCCCGGCGGTGATCTCCGCGCCCAGGCCCATGGCGCCGGTGAGGATCGCCAACACCATGAAATACGGCAGCAGACGGCTGAGGATCATCCGCCCGAACGACTCCCCGGTGGCGACATCCACCCCCGTGACACGCAACGGCGGGCTCAGTTCGTCGTAGCCCACCCCGTACAGCGTCTCGAGCTTGTCGGCGACCACGCGCTGCAAGTACCCCTCGAGGAATTCCCGCACCTTGGTCGCCGCCACAGTGGCGAACTGATCGGTCTGGTCGTAGTACAGCGTGACCTCAAGGCCGAGACCCTCGCCTCCGGCGTCCTTGTCCACGACCATCGCGATGTGCCCGATGTCATCCTTCAGGCCCGCCACGGCTTCATCGGCTCCGGGATACCGCGCGACATAGAAGGCGTCAGCGGTCCTCAGTTCCGCAGCAAAGGTCTCGTCGCCGGATCGGTCGACCACCAGGACCGTTGGAACCAGCGTCTCCAGGCGGACACGTTCGGCGGCGCCGAACTGGCTCATCACCGACAGCACCAGCGGATAGAAGATCAGCGGAAAGAAGACGGTAAGAAACAGGGTCCGCCGATCACGAACCGCGCCAAGGAGTTCTTTGGAGAAGAGAAGACGAACGTTCTTGAGCATAGAGATGGCCTGCGGCTAGAAGCCGGACCCTTCGGTTTGAACGGACGGTTCACCGATCTCGGATGGCGTCTGCACAGCAGAGACTTCGGTCTCGCCGACCGGTGCCGTGGAACTCTCCGCCGGCGTCGCGGGCTCTTCGACCGGCGGCGCCGGTTCTTCTTCGATTGCCGGTTCCTCGATCACGGGCGCCGGCTCTTCAACCACCACCGGCTCTTCAACGACGGGCGCCGGCTCTTCAACCACCGCGACCGGCGTCTCTTCGATCACCGGCTCCACGATCTCCGACGCGGTCTCCACGACAGCAGGCTCGACCTCGGCCGTGGTCGACGGCAACACGTCGACCACGACCGAAGCGGAGGCCTGCGCCCCCCGGGTGCTGGGGGGCGCGTCGTCCTTGAGGAGCAGAATCGTTTGTAGCGGTTCGGTAACGCCGGAGGCATTCCGGCTGTAGAACGTTACCTGGTGCGGCCCGTCCGCGGCGTACAACACAAACGGGCGCGAGTACTGATGCCAGTTTCCACCGTCGATCCGGTAGCACGTCACCGTCCGGCCGTAGGTCGACTCCTGCACCCGGCGCAGGGTAATCGGCGTCTTGGAGGTCACCCACGTTCCGCGCTCGTCCACGCACTTCGGATCGCCGATCTCGGGAACGGTCATTGGCGGATGGTTGTCGAGGATGAATGAGATCGTCTTCTTGGGCTCTTGATTGCCCAAGCAGTCAACGGCGTAGTAGGTGATCCGCCGCGGTCCATCCTCCCCGGTCAGCAGGATCGGCTGCTCGTAGATCGCCCACGTTCCACCATCGATCGCGTAGCGAATCTCGGCCAGGCCGCTCCCCGGATCGGCTGAGGAGAGCGTGATCGGCGTCTGCGAGGTGACGACCAATTTTCCGTCGGGGGAGACCCATTTTCCGCCGTAGGTCAATCCGGCGGTGGTCACGTCGGTCCATGCCACCGGCGGATTCATCAAGGGGTACGCGTCCCACAGGAAGTCGTACGGATCGTCCCCGATCCCGTCCGCGTTCTCATCGAGGCCGGTGTAGTCGCTCCAGTAGTTGCCACGGCCGCCATTCGACCACCAGTTCCGCCGCTGGGCGTCGATCCCGTTTAGGCCGTTCTCGAGGAAGCTGTTCCCGAAGATCCGGTTGTCCTTCGAGTCGGCCTCGAAAACGATCCCGTACCGGCATTGCGCGATCACCGAGCCGGTGATCGTGTTGCCGTCCGAGTTCAAGAACTGCATCGCGGTATCCGACCGCGAGATCTGCAATGCTTCCACAGTTCCGTTGGTCACCGAGTTGAAGGCGATCCCCGCGATCCGCGCCCGCTCGATCACGCAATCGCGGATCACAAAGTACGCCGTGGTGTGGTCGATCGTGACGCCGTAATCGGCCTTGGGGGCATCGATCCGCCATCCTTCGATGATGTAGGGGTCGGCGGCTGTCCCGCTCCCCGACATCACCCCGTTCTCTACGGTGAAGTCCCCATTCCCGTAAATGTAGATAGGTTCGCGGGTTCCCCACCATAGGAACCCACCGTCTCCGACCTGCCCCCCCACCAGGCCGGCCGATAGGACGGCAATCATCAGAACCGCTGCCGCCAACCCGACCTTCCTGCCCATGGTCTGCCTCCTTAATTGATTCCTCGTCCGTGTGGCCAGGATAGCACGTCCCAACAGCAAAATGAACCCCCTAGCCGTCCTGCTCGCCTCCGACGGCGGCGAAAAACGCCTCTTCCAGGTCGTCTCCACCAAACCGCTCCCCCAACTCGGATACCGTACCCAGCGCATGGAGTTTGCCTCGGTACAGAATCCCGATGCGATCGCACAGCTTCTCGGCGACCCGCATGATGTGCGTGGACAGGATGATCGTCCGCCCCTGCTCCCGGAACAGCCGTACGGTGTCGACCACGGTTCTCGCGGCCATCACATCCAAACCGAAGGTCGGCTCATCCAGGATCAGGACCGGCGGATCGTGCAGGATGCTTCGCGCAAGCGACAGCTTCTGCTTCTCGCCGGTGGAGAAGGTTCCGACGCGACGGTCGGCCAGGCTACGCATGGCGAGGGTGTCGAAGATCTCGTCGGTCCGTTCCGCCAGCGCGTCTTCCGGCATGTCGTTGATCCGGCCGAAGAAGCGCAGCGTCTCCCGCGCGGTGAACCGGTCGTAGAGTCCGGTCTCGGTGGCGAGAAACCCGATCTGCTCGCGAACGCGTCCGGCCTGGGTCCGTGTGTCGTAGCCCGCGATGGTCGCCGATCCTGAGGTCGGCGTGAGGATCGTGGCCAGCATCCGCAGGGTCGTGGTCTTGCCTGCGCCATTCGGCCCGAGCAGCCCGAAGATCTCCCCGGCATGACAGTCGAACGAAACGCCACGTACGGCATGGACTTCGCCCTTCCTGGACCGGAAGGTCTTCACCAACTCGTTTGTGGTGACCAACACGTTGCTCATAGGGTCTCTGCGCCAACCAGCGGCTGCAACACCTCCGGGATACGGACGGATCCGTCCTCTTGTTGATTGTTCTCCAAAATGGCCGCCATCAGACGAGAAGTGGCCAGGCCGGAGCCGTTCAGGGTGTGGACGAACTGCGGCTTGGCGTCGGCCTCCGGTCGATAGCGGATGTTGCCGCGGCGGGACTGGAAGTCCTCGCAATTGCTGCACGATGAAACCTCGTAGTAGCGGTTCTGTCCGGGCAGGTACACCTCGAGGTCGACGGTCTTGGAGGCCTGCTGCGCCATGTCCTGCGTGGTCAGCAGCGCGACCCGGTAGTGAATCCCGAGCGCCTGCAGAATCGATTCTGCGTCCCGGATCAGCCCGTCCAGCTCCTCATACGATGTCTCGGGCGCCGTGAACTTGAACAGCTCCACCTTGTTGAATTGGTGCACGCGGATCAGCCCGCGCTCCTCCTCACCGTAGCTCCCGGCTTCGCGGCGGAAGCACGGGGTGTACGCCACGTAGCGCTTCGGCATCTCGGCTGCATCGAGGATCTCTCCGCGATGCAAGTTGACCAGGAGGCTCTCGGCAGTTGGGTTGAGGTACAGTCCGTCCTTCTCGATCTTGTAGATGTCGTCGGCGAACTTCGGCAACTGAGAGGAGACGTAGAAGCTGTCTTCATTGGCGAGGAACGGCGGCAACACGGGCGTGTACCCGTTGTCCGCGTGGCGGGAGATCATGTAGTGGATCAGCGACAACTCGAGGCGCGCCGCGGTCCCGACGTACATGGGGAAGCGGGCCCCGGCGATCGCGGCCGCCCGCCGGAAGTCGAGGAGGCCAAGTTCCTCGGCCACCACGGTGTGAGGCTTGACCGAGGCGTCATCGCGGGGACGCTCGCCGAATTCGCGCAGGATGACCTTGTCGTCCTTGGCGCCGGTCGGGACCGACGGATGGGGCACATTGGGCAGAAGCGACAGCCGGAGCCGGATGTCCTCGTCCACCTCGCGCAACTCCCCGTCCAGCGAGCCAATCCGTGCCGATACTCTCGACAACTCCGAGAGAAGGTCGGCTGCGTCTTCGCCGGCCTTCTTCTTCTCCGCCACCTCTTGTGACCCCCGATTGCGCTTCGCCTTCAGCTCCTCAACCTCGGTGATCATCCGGCGGCGCTGTTCATCCAGTGCGATGATCTCACCGAGATCGATCGATGGATCGCGCGTCTTGAGGCGCGCTTCGATGTCTTCTCTTTCCTCGCGGATTCGTCGTATGTCGAGCATGGTCGGTCCTTTCCCTCCTGAGGGATTCTAGGAGAGTGCGTGGCCCGCGGCAACATCCACGCGACTCGATCCAGTTCCCTAGAGGTTTTCTCCATTTGGCTCGCCCGGTATAATCCGTCCACTCATGAATCACAGACAGACCACCAACCGTTCGCTTCGATGCCGTGTGCCGGCGCTCCTCACGGAAGACGGAGGGCTCTCGTGCGCCTGTTGATCTACTCCAAGGCCCTGTACGCCACGTGGCTTTATTACAGCCCGGACCGGATCCTGTTCGATGCAGGGGAGAGCGCCAGCACGATCCTCGGCAACAAGACGTTTGCCATTCGGCGCATCTTTCTATCGCACGGCCATGCCGACCACATCGCGGGCCTCGTGGGCTTGGTCAACATCCGAAACAACGCAATGGGCGATACCGAGAAACAGCTTTCGATCTACTACCCGAAGTCGAACTACCTGATCAGCGAGATGATGAACTTCCTCGCCCGAACCAACCGACGCTTGAACTACGAGCTAGAGTGGGTTCCACTCGAACCGGGCGACCGCGTCGAGCTCCTCTCCGGCCAGATGCCGCGCTACATCGAGGCGTTCCCGACCGTACACGTGCACAACGAGGTATCGCTGGGGTACAACGTCGTGGAGGTCCGGCACCGCCTGCGCCCGGAACTCGAAGGCTCGAGCCAGGGGGAGATCGTCTCCCTGGTCCGCGAGAAGGGCCGCTCGGCAGTGACCGAGACGTACCATCAGAAGCTCTTCTCCTACGGCGGAGATTCGGTCGGCATCAAGCCGGCCTATGTCGCGGGCACTGAGGTCCTGTGCCACGACACGACGTTTCTCGATGAGCAAGATCGCAAGGAGTACAAGCACGCCTCCCTGCGCGAAGCCATCGACTGTGCACGCCAAGCCGGCGTAACCAAGGAACTCATTTGTTTTCATATCTCCAGTCGGTACAAAGCGAAACTCAAGGCCATCGAAGCCGCCAGCGGCTCCTACGATGGACTGGATTTCAAGGTCACACTGGTTCCTCCAGGCCGAATCTTCGCGGTGGAATAGAACTACGGCCATTGAAAGCCCGCCTCGAGATCCGGTACCATCCCACGACCTGAAGCCACACATGTGAGGAGGTTCCATGATCAACCGTCGATTCAGCCGTATCCAGACCGAACTCCCCGGACCGAAGTCCGCAGCGGTGTTCGAAACCAAGAAGCAGTACGTCGCCGCGCCGTTGGAGACGTATGCCCCATTCATCGTGGATCACAGCGAGGGGGCGTTGATCGAAGATCTTGACGGAAATCGGTTCATCGACTTCTCTGGCGGGTGGGGTTGCCTTGCTGTGGGTCAGCGGAACAATCGCGTGGTGAGCGCGTTACGGGAGCAAATCGACGGATACCTTCACACGGACTTCACTGCAGTACCCTACGCGCCGTTCATCGACCTGGCCAAGCTCTTGTGCGAGCACACCGCGATCACCGGTCCCAAGAAGGCCGCCTTCTTCAACAGCGGCGCCGAAGCGATCGAGAATGCCGTGAAGATTGCCCGGGCGTACACCAAGCGCAAAGCGGTCCTGGTCTTCGAGAACGCATTCCACGGCCGGACGCTGCTCGCGATGACGATGACGCACAAGGCAATGCCGTACAAGGCGGGCTTCGGTCCGTTCGCCTCCGATGTGTACCGGCTGCCGTACCCGTACGAGTACCGGAAGACGATCACGGCCGACGACATCGAGTCCGCGCTGCTGTCCCTGGTCGATCCGTCCGAGGTCGCCGCACTGGTGGTCGAACCGATCATCGGTGAGGGCGGGTTCCTCGTTCCACCGGCCTGGTTCCTTCCGGCGCTGCGCACCTTGGCCGACCGCTACGGTTTCGTGCTCGTATTCGACGAGGTTCAATCGGGCATCGGCCGCACCGGGAAGTTCTTCGCGTTCGAGCACTTCGATGTCGAGCCGGATCTCGTGTGTACCGCGAAGTCGCTCGGCTCGGGGCTCCCGCTCTCCGGCGTCGTGGGCCGCGCCGAGGTGATGGATGCACCGATCGGCAGTGCCATCGGGGGCACGTACGCCGGCAATCCTCTGGCGTGCCGAGCAGCCATCGAGGTCATCCATGCCGTGGATGACGACAAGTTGCTGGAACAGGCCACGCACGTCGGCCAACGGATCAAGGACCGCTTTCACCGGCTCGCCGAGCGGTTCGATGTGATCGGCGATGTCCGCGGTCTGGGTGCGATGGTCGGGATGGAACTGGTCGAAGACCGCGAAAGCAAGAAGCCGGCCAAGGAACTGACGGGCAAGATCGCGGGAACGGCCCTGCGAAACGGCGCCGTATTCCCGACCGCCGGGTTGGCGGGCAATGTCCTCCGCGTCCTGGTTTCCTACGTGATCACCGACGAACAGATCGACGAGGGGATCGCCATTCTCGAGGCGGCATTCGAGGAGGTTCTCGGTCAACGCGGCACCGGGTAGGTGGATCGGATCGAACACGCAAAGCCTGCTTCGATCCAACTAGCTTCGCCGCGAGGGGCGCGCCGCGTGGAAAGGACCAGCTCTTGGGCCAAACCGTACCATTGACCCCGTAAAACGCGAACGGCGCTTCAGTACGCGCTTTTGCGTGAAGCGGTCCTGCAAACCCAGGAGCCTACTGATCTACCGACTTGGCAAGGTGCAGGTTCGTTGCTATACTGAGCGCCAGATTCTCAAAACCCAAGGGGGTACGACGTGAACAAGGCAGAACTCGTCGAGAAGCTGGCGAAAGAGACCGGGCTAACCAAGAAGGATGCCCGCGCTGCTCTGGACGGCGTCGTCAAGGTGATCACCAAGGCGCTGTCGAAGAACGAACCGGTCATCATCACCGGATTCGGGAAGTTCGAGACCAGAAAGCGAAAGGCAACCACACGGATGAATCCGCAGACCGGGCAGCGAATCAAGACCCCGGCGAAGGTTGTCCCTGCGTTCAAGGCGGGCAAGAACCTGAAGGAACTCGTCGCCAAGAAGAAGTAGCGGGGCTGGTCAAGAGAATCACTCGGCCGCTCGACCAACGGCCGAAGTTACAAGATGCCAGAGGGGAAGCCGACGGCTTCCCCTCTTTCCTTTGCGCCTCGCCTTCTCCCGGCCTGTCGCATGGTGTCCGGATCGCACCCCGTGGCTGGACGCCTCGGCGCGTCATTTCCTATACTCCACGAGACACCCCATGAACCTACTATCCGATCTCAACCTGAAGCAGCATGAGGCGGTGACGTTCGGCGACGGTCCGCTGTCAATCGTTGCCGGCGTGGGAACCGGGAAGACCACGGTCATCACGCGCCGCATCGCATGGCTGATCGCAGAGAAGAAAGCCGCACCAGCAGAGATCCTCGCGCTGACCTTCACCGAAAAGGCGGCCGCCGAGATGGAGGAACGTGTGGATACGCTCGTTCCGTACGGGTACATCGAAGCCCAGATCAGCACGTTCCACGCCTTCTGCGATCGCGTGCTCAGGGAGAATGCGCTGCTGTTGGGCCTGACACCCGACTACCGCATCCTGACCGAAGCCGAGCAGGCCATCTTCCTCAAAGACCGGTTGTTCGATCTGCCGCTCGAGCGCTACCGCCCCTTGGGGAATCCGATGCGCCACCTGCGGGCGCTCCTAACCCTGTTCTCACGCGCAAAGGACGAGGACGTCACGCCGGAGGCGTACGCGGCATTCGTCGACCGGTTGGCGATCGAGGGCCCCGGCCCGAATGAGGATGCCGCGCTGCACACCGAACGCCTCGCCGAACAGCGCGAGCTGGCGGAGGCGTACGCGGCCTACCAGTCGCTGCTCGCCGAACACAGCTACGTCGACTTCGGCGATCTGATCGCGCTCACCCTTCGTCTGCTCAGGGAGCATCCACTCGTGCTCGCGCGGTATCAGAAGCGGTTCCGCTACATCCTCGTGGATGAGTTTCAAGACACAAACCACGCCCAGTTCGAGCTCCTGCGGCTCCTTGCGCGCCACCGGAATCTGACCGTGTGCGGTGACGATGACCAATCGATCTACAAGTTCCGCGGCGCAGCGCTCAGCAACATCGTCGAGTTCGAGCAGGCGTTCCCCGAAGCCAAGCTGGTGGTCCTCGACCGCAACTACCGCTCGACGCAGCCGATCCTGGACTCGGCCTACCGTCTGATTCAATACAACAACCCCGATCGGCTCGAGGTTCGATCGGGGATCGCCAAGCGGCTGTACGCGGCCGCGTCCGACGGGCGACCGCCACATCAGGCGCACTTCGAGACCCTGGACGAGGAGTGCGACTTCGTTGCCGAGACGATCGCCGAACGGTCCGCCCAAGAGAAGCGTCCCTACGGGGACTTCGCAGTCCTGGTACGAAGCAACAACCAGGCGACGGCCTTTCTGCGATCCTTGAGTCTATTGCACATCCCGTGGAGGTTCTCGGGCAGCCGCGGACTGTACGATCAAGAAGAGATCCGGACAGCCGTGGCCCTGCTCCGCGTCCTCGCCGACCCGCGAGACGACCTGTCGCTCCATTACCTCGCCAGCTCGACGTTCTACGAGGTTCCGGCGGAGGATCTGGCCTCGCTCACCAGCCATGCCAAGCGAAAGAATCGCAGCCTGCTTGCCGTTCTGCGCACGGTCGAGCAGCAGACGGAGTCGTTCGAACTGGGCCCCGAAACCGAAGATCGCATCGCAGCCCTTCTCTCCGATCTGTCGGTGATGTTGCCGATGTCGGCCCGCGAACGGACCGGCGAAGTGTTGTTCCATTACCTCTCCGCGCAAACCGGAACAATCGAGCGGCTATCGAACTCGGATGAACCGGCTGACGCCCTCAAGGTGCAGAACCTCGCCAAGCTGTTCTCGATTATCGAGCGGTTTGCGCACATCGCACGCTACGACCGCGTCCGCTGGTTCATCGACTACCTCGATGCGCTAATCGAAGCCGGCGACAACCCGCCGGTCGGCGATGCAACGTGGGATGAGGACGCCGTGCACGTGTTGACGATCCACCAGGCCAAGGGATTGGAGTACCCGATCGTATTCATGGTCGGTCTCGTGTCCGGGCGGTTCCCTTCGTCGCATCGTCGCGACCCGATTCCCCTGCCCGACGAGCTGGTCAAGGATCTCGCCTCCAGCGCCGACGTTCACCAGCAGGAGGAGCGCCGCCTGTTCTACGTGGGAATGACCCGGGCGCGAGAGGACGTGTACTTCACCAGCGCGCGGGACTACGGCGGGAAGCGCCCGCGCAAACCGAGCCTCTTCGTATCCGAAGCCCTCGACCTGGATGCTTCTTCCCTTACGCCGCAGCAGCGCTCGCCACTCACCACGATTCTTCGCCACGCGCGAACCGCCCCACCGGCCGAGACCAAGACGGCGGAGACGAAAAACGAGGGCGAACCGACGCTGTTCGCGGTAGGGCCTGATCTGATACCGCTGAGCCACCGCCAGGTGGACGACTACCTCACCTGTCCGCTCAAGTACCGCTACATCCACGTGCTCCGCGTTCCGGTCCGCCCTCACCACGCGATGATCTTCGGCAATGCTGTGCATCAAGCCATCCGGCTGTTCAACATCCACCGGCACGCTGGACGTGATACGCCGCTCGCGACGCTGCACGACACCTTCCGAACCCATTGGAAGGCGGAAGGGTTCCTGACCCGGCAGCACGAGGAGCTCCGGCTGGCAGACGGGCTGAAGGCACTCGAGGCGTTTCGGGACTACGAGTTGTCCGAGGCGGCCATTCCGACGTATGTCGAACGCCGCTTCTCGGTGGTCGACGGAGACGTTCGTTTGGTGGGAATCTTCGATCGGATCGACATCACCGGCCAAGACGGACGGATCATCGACTACAAGACGACCTCGGGCACGCTGACCCAAGATCAGGCCGACCGGAGAACGAAAGACAGCCGGCAGCTAGCGATCTACACCTTGGCGTACGAACACCTGTTCGAGGACCGCCCCCAGTCGGTCGAGCTGCGTTTTCTCACACCCGATGTCGTGGTGGGTTCGGCCGCTCCGACTGACAAGATGATCGATCGGGCCCGTGCGGAGATTCAACGCGCAGCCGATGGGATCCGCGCGAAACGCTTCCCGGGCGAACCATCATACCAGGCGTGTCAGTTCTGCCCGTACGCAACGATCTGTCCCGCGAGAGACATCGGCTGAAGCCCGGTTCGGGGGGCATGCCGGAAGAGGACTACGGTGAGGGTGCTGCAGCGCCCGGCGTCATCACGTGATCGGCCCAAAGAGACTCGATGTCGTAGAACTCGCGCGCTTCGTGTTCGATGATGTGGACGACGAAATCGCCGTAATCCATGACGATCCACCGCCGTTCGCCTTGCCCCTCGCTGCGCAGCGGCTTGAGTTCGAGACCTTCGCGCAGGGCGTTCATCAGCGACTTCGCGTGGACCGGATTGTCCGTTCCCGCGATGATGAAGTAGCTCGTGGGAATCGACACCTCGGTGAGGTCGATCACCACGATGTCCTCCCCTTTTCGCTCCTCGAGGATTCCAACCGCCTGCCGCACGACGTTCAGTACGTCCATCAATCCAACTCCATTCCTGCTCCCGCAATCAGCATAACATCCGTCCCCGCCGGAATCAGACCAGCCAGGGCGTTGTAGTGTTCCTCAAAGGCCGTAGGGTACACGATCTTCACCGCACTCGGCAGTGCGTCCCGCAGCACCCACGCCTTGGCTTCCTCGGTGAGCACCACGATGTAGTTGGTAGGGTACGTGAATGCCTCCGCATTTGCGATGCGCGAGATCTGGAAGCCCCGCGCACGAAGGTAATCGGCGGTTTGACTCGCCATCATCCGTACACCGTTCCCATTGAACACGGCCACGGTGACTTCATTCGCCGTAAGGAGTTCCAGTCCGCGGATCTCGGTCGACACGATCCGCTCCGTCTCCACGACCAGCGGGACCAGGCGAGGAACCCCGTCAATGACCATCGTTCTTCCCGGTACCTCCACCTGCCGAATCTCCTCTGGATCGCTCGCTTGGAGGAAACAGCCGAGTTGTACCAAACGAGTCTTGGACAGGTTCGTGTCGAGGTACGGTTCGATCTCGGTGAGACCGCGGCGAACCTCGCGGGGGCTGCACTCGCCGCGCCGGGCATCGAGCAGCGTGGTGAGGAGGTATTGCTGACGCTGGATTCGGCTCTGCTCCGATTGCCCGCGAACGAAGGCCAGAGCGTGGAACCCGTCGAGGGTCTGCTCGCCGCCGCGGAGCTCCAGATCCATCGGCGGATCGGCGGTTTCGTCGGTGTACACGACATCCTGTTCCACATTGAGCGCAATGCCACCCAGTCCGTCGATCAGATGGGTTAGGCCTTCATCCTGCAGTCCGACGACGTGTGCGAACTCGATCCCCAGAAGCGCGCCCACGGCTTCGCGCACGGCCTCGCACCCGCCGCGGCCCGCCGCGGCTCCCACGGTATCGAAGGTGCCGTCAGTGTTCTTGATCCAAAGCTCGTCCGGGACGAAGAGGAACACCGCGTCGCCCTCCGGCTCGGAACTGAGGACCACCAGAGATTCCGCATACGGAACGCCCGCGCGATCGGTCAATCCCACGAAAAGAACATTGGTTCGCTCTTCCCCGGAGAAGAACCCGGATCCGGGAGATGAATCCCGCAACAGGAACCATGCCAACACCGCGACGACCACCACGACACCACCGATGAGCGCCACCAGAACCGGCCTGCGAATTGCATTTCCCCTCATAGTTGACCCCTCAGGTTCGACGCTATCACACGAAAGCGGGAATGTCAACAGGAGTTCTCGGATGCCGCGGCGCGGCGAATCGCGAGGACGTTGCGTGTCGGATGGACTGCGGTATCCTAGGGCGCATGGACACAGGGACAGCCCAATCCGGCCCGGTTGCCGGCGGCACAACCGGAGATCCCGCTGAGGGGATGCCAAGCGTGACGATCCTCACGTTCGGCTGCCGCGTCAACCAGTACGAGACCGACTGCATGCGCGCCACGCTCTCTGCGCTCGGCGCTCGGCACGATCATGCGAAGGTGTACATTCTCAACGGATGTACGGTGACCCGCTTGGCCGAAAGGAAAGCGCGGCAGGCGGCGCGGCGGATCCACCGGGACCATCCCGGGGCACTGGTGATCCTGGTCGGCTGTCTTGCCGATGCCGTGGCGCAAGAGCTGACGCGGTTTCCCGAAGCAGATCTGATGGCTGGCAACGCATGGAAGGCCCGGATCGACGAGGTGGTCTGCGCAGCGCTCTCCGGCAGCCGGGGAATGCTTCCGGAGCCGCAGCCGATGGATCCGGATCAGGAGCGCTCGGCAGGCCCACGCGGCCGCGTGCGCGCCCCGCTCAAGGTTCAAGACGGGTGCTCGCTCGCTTGCACGTATTGCCGGCCGACCCAGGTGCGGGGCCCTTCGCGGAGCAAGTCGGTCGATGCCTCGGTTCGAGAGGCGGAGGGGCTCATCCGAAAGGGGTACCCCGAGCTCGTTCTCACCGGAATCAACCTGGCGCAATACGCGCCGCACGACGGGTCTCTCGCAGACCTGGTCTCAGATCTGCTGCGTCTGCCAGGACTCCTGCGGCTTCGCCTGGCCTCCATCAATCCGAGCGGCCTATCCCACGCACTCCTCGAAGCGATGGCATCCGACCGGAGGGCCTGTCCGCACTTTCACGTGCCGTTGCAGAGCGGAGACGATCGGATCCTCTCCGCCATGCAGCGGGGCTACACCGTGGCCGGATATCTGGCCACGCTCGATCGCGTACGCAAAGTCCTTCCGGAGGCGACCTTCGGCGCCGACTTGATCGTCGGGTTCCCCGGAGAGGACGACCAGGCGTTTCGTGCCACGTGCGGGATTGTCGAGGCCGTAGGCTATGCCAACCTTCATGTGTTCCGCTATTCCCCCCGTTCCGGAACGGTTGCCGCGGCGCTTCCCAACGCGGTACCGGAAGGAATCAAACGACAGCGCGCTTCGGCGCTCACGCAAGTGTGGCTCCCCATCCGGGATCGTCTGCTTGACACTCGGATCGGTTCCATCCAAGATGTCCTGATCGAAGAGCGTCGGGACGAACAGTGGCACGGTCATACCCGGGATTATCTCCCCGTATCTTTCACATCCGAGACGGAGCTCCCGCTGGGTAGCGAGCAGCCCGTCCATATCTTGGCTGCGAGAGATGGACGCCTGGAAGGAGTGGATACCCATCGAACGAACACAGCTTGACATTACCCTCCGCGACAATGCGGAAGCAACAGCGCTCCTCGGCCAGTACAACCGCAACCTGAAGGAGATCGACAAGGCCTTCTCAGCGCAGATTCTGGCACGGGGCGAGACGATTCACATCGAGGGCGAACCCACGGAGGTAGAGCAGGCAAGAACGCTGTTTGACAAGCTGTTGGATCTGATCGAGAAGAAGCATTGCCCGACCCTCGCCGACGTGCGGTATCTGATCGGGCAGATCAAGGCGGGCGTGGCGGTCGACGGCGTGTTGTCCGATGTGGTGCGTGTCACCCATTGGGGAGAAGAGATCCGAGCCAAGACGGTGGGACAGCACCGGTACGTCAAGGCCGTGCGCGACAGCGACATCACATTCGCCATCGGTCCGGCCGGCACCGGAAAGACGTACCTCGCCGTGGCGATGGCCATCGATTACCTCAAACGGGAGCAGGTGAAGCGGATCATCCTGACCCGGCCCGCGGTCGAAGCCGGAGAAGAACTCGGATTCCTTCCCGGAGACATCCAGGCCAAGGTCAGTCCATACCTTCGTCCGCTGTACGACGCCATCTACGACATGATCCCGACCACCGAGTTCGAGAAGCTCGTGGAGCACGGGCGGATCGAGATGGCGCCGCTGGCGTTCATGCGAGGGCGCACGCTCAACGGAAGCTTCGTCATCCTCGATGAGGCGCAGAATACCACACCGACCCAGATGAAGATGTTCCTGACCCGTCTAGGATTTCATTCCAAGGCGATCGTCACCGGCGACATCACCCAAGTCGATCTCGAGGAACACGCCTCGGGTTTGCTTACGGTGCAGGATATCCTCCGCGATATCGAAGGAATCTCATTCGTTTATCTGGAGAAGGCCGATGTGGTACGTCACGCATTGGTTGCACGGATCATCGAAGCGTACGAGCAAAACGGGTAGAGGCCGGGGAGGTACTCGGCGCGGCGGCGATCCGGGAGACCCGGCTTCCTTTGCTTCGTTGTTCCGAGACTCGATCGTGTGCTATTCTGCAAGCGCAGACATCGCGCCGCGCGTCGGCGGCGGCATACGGAATAAGGAAGAGGACACCATGCGAAAAGGGATCACTGTCGCCGCGCTTGTCTCGATTGTCTCCCTCTATGCGGTGGCTCCCATCACCCTGGTCGGTCCAGTTGCGATCAACGAAGTGGCGTGGTCCGGCAGCCGGGAAGACCCTACACACGAGTGGATCGAGCTGGTGAACACCAGCGACGCCCCCGTGACGCTCGATGGGTGGCGTCTGGTTTCATCGGATGGCGCACCCGATATCCGGCTGGAAGGAGTCGTTGCACCACGCTCGCCGGGAGACCCGGATTCCGGACACTTCTTGCTCGAGCGCGAGACCGACGAAGCGGTTCCCGCCCGGCTCGCGGATATGGTCTACACGGGGGCGCTCACGGACGAAGGAGAGATTCTCTACCTGTACGATGACACCGCGCGCCTGATGGATACGGCCAACGCGTGCTGCGGCGATGACCCGGAGCAACCGTGGCCGGCCGGCGCCGATGCCTACGGAATTCCGCCGTTCGCCTCCATGGAGCGGATCGATCCGACGATTCCCGACGGTCCGTCCAATTGGGCCACCTACCTGCCCTCCGGCGCGGTTGGAGAGGGCTTGGCCGGAACGCCGGGGGAGGAGAACCGCGCGTTCAATCTCCCACCCGTTGCCGCGATGTCGATTGCACCGCCCCATGCTCGGCCGGGGCAGGCGGTTGCATTCAGTGCGGCGCCGTCATTCGACCTCAACGACCCGATCACCGCGTACTCCTGGGACTTCGGCGACGGCGGGATCGCCGCCGGTCAGACCGCCAGTCATACGTATGCCGCAGCGGGCCTGTACACCGTGGTGCTGACGGTGGAGGACGCCAAGGGCGCCCGGTCTGAGATCCGGGGCACAGTGGACGTCAACACCACCGCGCGGCCCCTTGCCGACTTCAGTGTGCGGCCTGCCGGCCCGCCGCCGATGAGAGCCGGCGACCTACTCCTGTTCCAGGATGAATCGAGCGACGTCGACGGAACCATCGAATCCTGGGCGTGGGATTTCGGCGATGGAACCACGGCAGACACCGGCTTCGTCCGCCATGCTTACGAGCAAACGGGGAGCTACACGGTATCGTTGCATGTCACCGACGATCGGGGCGGAAGCGCGGTGCAGACAAGTTCTCTGACCTTGGCCGGCCGCCGCCCGATCGCCTCTTTCGAGGTGATTCCCTCGACGCCGACCCGGGGCGTCCCGGCCGCGTTCGATGCCGCCGGCTCCCAAGACCCGGACGGAGCGGTCGTGGCGTATCGATGGGACTTCGATGGCGACGGCACGATCGATCTCGAGACCTCGCAGCAGACGGCGTCGTACACCTACGCGCAATGGGGAGACCATCCCACCGAACTCCAAGTGGTCGATGCCGACGGCGATACCTCCGCCCCATTCCGGATCATCGTTGAGATCAACGATCCTCCCGTGGCGCAATTCAGCCTGTCCGCGTTCGACGCATCGGAAATGGAGGCGATCGACTTCTCCGATTGCTCGCGGGATGCCGACGGCGAACTCGTCGAATGGCAGTGGGATTTCGGGGACGGCGCAACCTCTGCGCAGGCGGCGCCCACGCATCCGTACGAGCATGCGGGAACCTACACGGTCACGCTGACCGTTACCGACGATGCCGGCACCTCGGCGCAAACGTCAGCAACCATCACCGTACTCGATCTCCCACCCCTTGCCGCGCTGGCCGTGGAGTCTGCGAGCCTGCCTACCGGGGCGCCGTTTGCCTTCGACGCATCCGGATCGTCGGATCCGACGCCCGGCGGTTCCATCGCGAACTTCTCGTGGGACTTCGATGGAGACGGTGTCGCTGACGTCGAGACCGTAGATCCGAGCGCGTCGTACGCGTATCCCGACGACGGCACCTACCGCATCACGGTTCGCGTCACGGATGCCGCGGGATCCGAAGCAGTCTCCGATCCCATCACCATCACCGTCCTGAACCGCCCGCCGTCCGTCCGCACAGTTTCCACGTCAATTGCCGCTCCACTGGACGGAATGACCATCGACTTCACCGCAGAGGCCGCTGATCCGGACGGCAGCATCGCGACATGGCAATGGACGTTCGGCGACTGCACATCATCCACGTCGGAGACCCCGTCGCACGCGTACGCAAGGAACGGAACCTACGAGGTCGTGCTTGTTGTGATCGATGACGACGGCGAGGCATCGGACCCGGCCGCCCTGAGCGTCGCGGTGGGCAATGCGCCGCCGATTGCATCATTCACGGTATCTCCGCGCACCCCTTCTGCGGGAACCCCCATCCGGTTCAATGCGCAGGATTCGATGGATCCGAGTCCCCAAGGCGCGATTGTACACGTAGCATGGGACTTCGGGGATGGTACAACGTGCCCTTCGGTGCCGGGCGCCTGCGGCGGCACGGATACGTGGAGTCCGCTCCACCGGTATACTGACCCTGGAACGTACGCCGTTACCCTCATTGTGATCGACGACCAAGGCACCGCGGACACGGCAATGCGGCAGATCACGATCGTCGAATAAGAGAAAGGACCACAGATGTTCCAGATCCGTGAAGCAACCCACGCCGACAATGAGGCGTTGCTTCGTCTTGAAGCCGAGAGCCCCCAGGGCACAGGAATCTCTTTGCTCATCGACCGCGAGGATTATTTCTACCGCTCCCGCGTTCATGACCGGACCCGTGTGATGCTCGCCCTGGAAAGAGAAAAGATCGTCGGCGTCATGGCGTACGCGCTCAAGGAAGCCCTGCTGGATGGCGAGATGCGTCCGGTCGCGTACTTCTACGACCTGCGCGGCGAAGCCACGTACCGTCGCAGCATGAAGCGAGGGCTATTCCGGTTGTGGAAGGTCATCCTCGAACAGATCGAAGAGGATCGCGCCGAATTCATCTATGGGCACGTCAAGGCCGACAACTTCGATTCTCTGAATGTCGCCACGCGGATGGGGGCACAGATTGCGGCGTCGTTCAACATCCTCGCCCTTCCGAGCCTTGCGGGGAAGGTCGTACCGTTCGACGATCATCTCAACCAGCTCGACGAAGAGACGGAGCGCATCGCATCCTTCGTGGGCGACCGGACGATGCGTCCCCTCGATATCGCTGCACCGTACCGCCGTGGCGCCGAATTGGGATATCTGAAGGGCATCTACCGGATCGAGGAAGGAGGATCATTCGCTCAGTTCAGCCTGTGGGACCTCTCGCGCATCTACTGCACCCGAGTCCTTCGAATGCCTCTGTCGCTGCGGATCCTTGGAACGGTGCTCAATCCGCTGTCGAACACCCTGCCGCTGCCCAGGGTTCCGCGGGTCGATCAGAAAATCACCTACCTCCAGATGTTCGACTCGATCTGCCACGGGCCCCATGGGAAGCGCCTGATGAAGCGTCTCATCCAACAGACCCGCCGCAATGCGCATGCCGAAGGGATCGACATTCTCACCTTGTTTGCCTACGCCGACGATCCGTTGATCGTCCTCCCGCGGTTCTTCCCACAAGAGGTGCTCCGGTACCATACGATGGTGCGGCCGGTGACATCGGATCGACTGCCGACCCCGCCGCTCTATATCGATATTCGAGACATCTAGGAGGCGAGCCGGTATCCGAATCCCCGTACCGTAAGGATAATTCGCGGATTCTTCGGATCCTTCTCGATCTTCTTGCGCAGGAGGTAGATGTACTTCTGTACATCCTGGTCGCTTGCGTACGAGCTCTCCGACCACAGGGCATCGAGAATGTCACGACTCGAATAGACGCGTCCCACGTCGGTGCAAAGGAATTTTAGCAGGTAGTACTCCCTCGGAGAGAGCGACACGCGCCGGTCATCGACGATCACTTCCTTGCGATCATCGTCGATGTGTATGCCGGTCTTCGGCGCTTTGCGCGCTTGCGTCCGCCGCAGCACCGCACGCATTCGAGCCTTCAACTCCTCCAGGTCGAACGCCTTGGTTGAGATGAAGTCATCGGCCCCCATGTCCAATGCCCGAACCCGATCGCTGACGCGGTTGAGTTTCGAGCTGACCACAAGGGTCGCCGGCGGATCGTCGAGTTCTCCGATCTCCTTCAGCAGGCTCCAGCCCGCCTGGTCGGATTCCGGAAGAACGAGATCGAGCAACACCACGTCGGGAGACATCTCCCGCAGCAGGGCGCGCGCCTGTTCGCGGCTCTCGACCGTCGCCACCAGATGCCCCTCTGCTTCCAGAGCCCGTGCAACACCCTTTCCCTCCGCCTTCCTTGCTTCACAACACACGAGGACTCGAAGTAGCTCCATGATGGTTTCCCTTTCGTGGTCGTGTTACGCGGACCTGCGAGCGGCGTTCTCCGAATCCCCCTCCTGTGACCGCTCCTCCCGTTCTCGTCGCAGGAACGTCGGCACATCCAGGTTCTGATCGGAGGCAATCCGCTCGCGACGAATCGGGCCTCGTTCTCCGGGGCCGGAACTCGTTGCGTGAAAATCCGCGGCAATCACGGTGATTTCGATCTCATCGCCAAGTCCTTCACGAACCACGGCGCCGAACACCAGGTCGCACTCCGTGGCGGTCGCACGCCGGATGTGATCGGCGGCAGCGGTGACTTCGCCCAGCGTGAGATCGTCCCCACCGGTCACGTTCATGATCAGCTTCCGCGCACCGCGGATCGAGTCGCCTTCCAGCAGAGGATTGGAGCTCGCGATCTTCGCCGCCGCCAAGGCTCGGCCGTTCCCCGATGCCCTTCCGGTTCCCATCATTGCGTCCCCAGCGCCCGCAAGCACGCTGCGGATGTCGGCGAAATCGAGATTGATCAAGCCGCGAATCGTGATCAGATCGGAGATGCCTCGAACTCCCTGATGGAGGATCCCATCGGCCAGCTCAAACGCCTTGGTCATCGGCATTCCCCGCGCGCTGGTCTCGAGCAGGCGGTCGTTGGACACGGCAATCAGCACATCCGCCGATTTCCGCAGCGCAGCGATCCCTTCTTCCGCGTGAGCCCTCCGCAACGTCCCCTCAAAGGAGAACGGCCGCGTGATCACGCCGACCGTGAGCGCTCCGGCCTCGCGGGCAATCTCCGCAATCACCGGGGCCCCTCCGGTCCCCGTTCCACCGCCGAAGCCGGCGGTGATGAAGACCAGATCCATGTTCTGAACAAGCTCCGCGATCTCCCAGCGCGACTCCATCGCGGCTTTGCGGCCCTTTTCGAGGTCGCCACCGGTGCCGCGGCCCCCGGTGACATCCACGCCCAGCCGCAGCTGTTCCTTGACGATGCTCGATTCCAGGACCTGTTTGTCGGTGTCCACAGCCACGAGGCGAACACCCTGTAGATTCTCTTCGTGCATCCGGCCGACCGCATTGACACCGCCGTCGCCTACGCCCAGCACAAGAATCCGGGCCGCGAGTCCGTGGTGTGGGCGCTCCTCCCGAGCCTGCTCAAGAAGGGGGGGCTCGCCGATCCGCACGCTGTACGCAGCACCCAGTGCCTTGGTCGCCGCTTCCTCCAGCTTGGGGAGCTTTCGCTGGCAGTACTCCTTCTTGAATTCGCTGTCGACGGAGATAAACAACTCATCGTCCGTCAGCGTAATCGCCTGCGTGTCCACAGGCAGACAGGCCCGCAACACGCGATCGTCGATCTCGGCGCGGACCTCGCGCCATCGGTCGCGTAGCGTGCCATCTGCCAGCCCTTGATCGCTCTTGCCTTGCTCAACCATGTCGCAACTCCCAGTTCATTCTGTACTGGGAACCGATCCAAGTCAATGGGTTTGGGGTCAGTTCCGAGGGAATCCTTGCTGCCGGGCGGGTGGTTTCCGTAATCTATCGATGTGAACTGGGAGAAGGTTTGGGACGTGCTGAAGTGGGTTTTGGCCGCATTGGCAGCCGGTTTCATCGGACAGTTCGGCCGCTCGCTCGCTTTGCGAATCATCGAGCGAAGAAGGCGAAATCGCGAAGCGGAATCCCGGACGGATCAGACAGTGATCCAACCATCGACGGTCGAGCCCACGGCAGACGCACTGGCCGCACAAGCGAAACTCGAGAAGAAGAAGGCCAAGGCGGAGGTCAAGCGTCTCAAGAAGAGCCCAAGGAGCAAAGAGAAAAACGGCGACGCATAGCGCCGCCGCGTGACCAACGCGTGTTACTTCTTTTCGTCTTTGTCGATCTGAGCGACGATCTCCATGCCGTTGTAGTAGCCGCACTGCGGGCAGGCACGGTGAGGAAGCTTCAGCTCATGGCAATGCGGACATTCATTCGACGCCGCCGTCGTCATCTTCCGCCAGTGGTTTCGTCGCATCCGTCCCTTGGAACGTGAAGTCCTGTATTTCGGAACTGCCATGTGTCCTCCTCAAAATGGAACCGCACGCGATGTGCGGATTTCGATCTCTGATGCCCAAGTTTAGTCCGTCTCCGCCACCGGTTCAACCTCGAGGATCAATGTGACCGGCCCAGCGTTCACCGATTCCACCGCCATCTTGGCACCGAAGCGCCCCGTCGCGACGTCGATCCCTTGACCGCGCAACGCCTCGACGAACGCGTCGAACAGCGAAGAAGCAAGACCCGGCGACGCAGCACCGACGAAGCTCGGGCGGCGACCCTTGCGGGTATCTCCGAACAGGGTGAACTGAGACACGGCAAGAATCGCTCCGCCGACATCAAGGAGCGACCGGTTCATCTTGCCTTCGGCGTCTTCGAAGACTCGCAAGGAGACGATCTTGCTCGCCGCCTTGTTCAGGTCGACCCGCTCGTCATCCGGACCGATCCCCACGAGGAGCAAAAGCCCCTGTTCGATCCGTCCGATACGCTCCCCGGCCACATCCACCGACGCGCGGTCGACCCGCTGAAGGACGATCCGCATGACTAGGCTTCTTCCTGCAGCCGCTCTGCGTAGTCGATCAAGCGCTGCATGGCGTCATCGCTCAATCCGGATGCACGCGCCATCAACACAAGCTCGAGCCGCTCGCGCGATACCTGCGCCCGAATGTTCTTGTGGAATGCTTGCTCCACCAGGCGCGGTGCGTGGAAGTTCGCCTGGCGATCGACATAGTTGACACGCCAACTCGGAAAACGGTTGAGAAGGCCGATTGCGATCTCGATCAGGCGTTTCACGTGCGGCGCTCGTGTCTCGAACACCGCATTGATGTGGTTGGCCAGTTGCTGATTGTCGGTGAAGAAGATGACCGATCTCGGTTTGTGTTCGAGCGTGTGGCGACAGGCCTCGATCAGCGCGCGGTACTCGGCGATCTCGGAGGTGGTCCGGCCGATCAGCTCGGAGACCTCCTCGATAACATTGCCGTCCTTGTCGGTGATCGCAATACCGATCCCGGCCTCTCCCGGCTCACCCCGGGCGGAACCATCTACGTACACAAAGAGCTTGTCCATGTTGTGGGTCCACCAGGATTCGAACCTGGGACCGACCGGTTATGAGCCGGCTGCTCTCACCGCTGAGCTATGGACCCTTCTGGTAGGCACTATAAGTGCCATGCCGACAGGCTGTCAAGGAATCCCGCGTCACCGCTTGCCTTTGCGCCGGAAGCCTCGTTCCGCGGCACTAGCCGGTCTTTGTGTGAAATCCGCAATCTGCCAGGGGAATCAACAGATCATCCGGATCAGCGAGCCACTGTCCCCACTTGCGGCCCATGTGTTCGGTCCACGAGTAGGTGTCGAACGTGTACGTCTCCTCCCGGCCTTCCTCAAGCGGGATCCGATAGGCCCCCTTCCGGTAGTAGTCCTGCGCCAGGTACCCATCGTCCATCGCCTTCATCGCCTCCGCGAGCACGCGGTCATCGGGTTCACAATACCGGTCCTCGTGTAGCGACACGTTGAGCGGGAATCGGGGGCGAGGGACGGAATCTTCCTTCGGGAAGCCCATGGTGAGCTGGACCAGCGGGAAGACCCGCGGCGGCAGTCCGTATTGCTCCGCGATCCGCCTCGCTTGGAAGGCCGCGGCACCGAGAAAACAGCTGGCCATGCCAAGCGACTCGGCTGCAATGACCATGTTCTGAGCCAGGTAGGCCGCATCCTGCACCCCAAAAAGCAGGATCGCCTCATCACTCGTAATCCTTGTCCAGCCTCTCTTCTCCAGAATCCGTTCCAACCGGTGCACGTCCACACATACGGTAAACAGCCACGGCGCCCCAAACGGATTCCGCTTCCGGTTCCGCGAAAGCAAGAGGCTCCCCAGTTGGGCGGCAAACGGAGCCTGCTGCCCGGCTCGAACCACCGTCTCGAGTTCCTCATCGGTCGGGACACGCTGTGCGTACTGCCTGACAGACCGTCTGGCCATCATCGCGTCGATCACCGGATTTCTCAGCATCATTCCTCCGTCCCCGCGGAATCCGCGGGCTTGTTCGTCGATCCAGTCATTCGACGGACGCTGTCCGGCCATCGACGGCGTCCATCGGTTTAGTTGTTCAGCGGACGCAAATCGATCGCTCCCACGCCGGCATCGAGCACCAAGCGGTTGCCTCCATTGCCGAGCGTCACCGCGACGTGCTTGCCCAACCCGGTCGCGAATCGTGCCCCGATCCCCGGGAAGCCGTCGATCGCAATCCGCCCGGTTCCAACCGACGCATCGACCTCGTACGCCGCCGATTCGCGCAACCGCACCGAAGCGCCCCCTACACCGATGTCAACCTGAGCCGATGCCGCTTCGAGATCCACGATCCGGGCGGTCCCGGCGCCGACGCGCACCGAGAGCGCCTCTCCGCGAAATGCGTCCACCTTGACCGATCCGGCTTCGACATCGACCTCAGCGGACCCGACGTAGTCGCGCACCGAGACCTCACCGGCGGCAAGTTTGACCCGAAGGGTCACGCCTTGCGGGACCGTCACCTCGTAGTTCACGCCCCACAGGGCGTCATCCGCAGCAACCGAAAACAGGCGGAGACCGCATCGAGATGGCTCCGCAACAACCTTCACCGCCTCGAGCACCTCATCCGACTCCGCCCACTTCAGTGCCTCGATGCGCGCCACCGCTTCCGATCCGGTTTGGATTGCGAGGATCGGATCGGACGTGACGACGATCTCCCCGAGCGGGCTTTCGATGTCGATGCACGGGCCGACGAAGCCAACAGTCAGATCCTCCGCTGCTTCCACCACCTCCGGAATCCGGGGCATCCGTCCGATCGAACCCCACGACACGCTGAGCATCGCCACCGGGCCGGTCAGCGTCGTCCGGCACATGGCGTCCCGTAGGCCTTCATCGCCCCACTGAAACGCCGCGAGCGGCAGCAGGTACCCCAGATGCACCTCGAACCCGATCCACGGCAGCGGCTGTACAGCCATACTGACAAACGGCTCCACGGCGCCAAAGACCTGGTACGCCGAACGGATGACCGGATCGATCACCAGTCCACAAGGCGATGTGTAGCATCCGTTGTCCACATCCACTCCCCCTTGCAGGAGCGTGAAATCCATCCCACCGCCACCCAGAGCCAGACCGACGGTCAGGAGCGAACGCGTATCGCCCCCGATCACGACCCCCAGCTCCAGCGCCCCGAATCCACCGGACAGCGATGCCGTTCGGTTCTCGATTCGGGAAGACACTTCCCCGCCCCATCCCAAGCCGCCGATCGAGGGCCCGTAGAGGACCCCTCCCCGTCCACGCCCGCCGGCCACGAACAGCCGATCGGGCACGGGTGCGAATCCCTCTTTGGCGAGGAACTCATCGATGGCGCCGAAATCCGGGAACAGCACTCCGATCGACGATCCGCCCAACCCGAAGACCAGCGCATCCTCGGAACCGGCGGCAACCGCCAGACCCACCGATGCGATCGTCAGCAAGACCAGTCCAAACCGCACGATGCTTCTTCGTCCGTCCATGGTGTCCTCCGTTTGAGTCTCCGTCGCCGGCCGCCGCAGGATGGTGTGCCACGATCGACTCACGGTACACCATACACAACTCAACTTGGGATGACGATTCGCTTGTTGCCGCGGACACTGCCGGTTGACCGGTTGCAGGCTTCCGGCCGCCGAGTCAAGATCAAGGAGTCGCCGCGCCATCCAGCGGCAACCAGGGAGGATGCATGCGAAACCTGCTCGAGAACGTGGCCGCCCATGCCGGCGGATGGATCGAATTGCGCTACCAAGCGCGTACCGCACGACGGATCGTCGCACGCAACGGAACCCTGGAGGAGTCATCGAGTCATCGTTCCCTCGGCGTCGGCGTGCGCGCGTGGGAGGATGGGGTGTTCGGCTTCGCAAGTACCACCGATCTCACCGAGGCAGGAATCCGTAAGGCGGTGCTCGCCGCGCGGGATGCAGCCAAGACCTCGGCACAGGCCAAGAAGGTACGGGTCCATACGCTGGCGCCCGCCCGCATGGCCAAGGGGACCTTTCCGGTCGAGACGGACGATCCATTGGACAATCACTCGCTGGAAGAGAAGCTCTGCCTGGTGTTGAAGCAAGATGGATTCATCCGTTCGGCGCATCCTTCCATCATCTCTTCGTCCGTTTCGTATTCGGAGGTACAGGATGAGCGGGTCGTTGTAACCAGCGACGGGGCATCGGTACACCTGTTCGATGCCAAGCCCGACATCCGTTTTCTGGCGGTCGCACACCGGGACGACGATCAGACGATGGGGCTGGAGTCCTCGGCGGTTGCCGGTGGGTGGTCGGATCTGTTCGCCGAGAGGTCGGCCGAGGAGATGGCCGAACGCGCGGTTCGCTTGGCGGTCGATCAGCTGGATGCGCCGTACGCATCCGGTGGGTCGGCACAGGTGGTGCTCAACCCCGAGCTGGTTGGTGTGTTGAGCCACGAAGCGATAGGCCATACCGTAGAAGCCGACTTCGTCCTCGGCGGCGCAATCACCTCAGAAAAGATGGATGTACGCGTCGCCTCCGATCTGGTGACCTTGTGCGACAGCGGCGCATCGCCCTACGCCCCGCACGCGGTCGGTACCCTCCCCGTGGACGACGAGGGCGTCGTCTGTCAGCGGGTCGTGATTATCGACCAGGGAGTCCTTCGCGCCTATCTGCACAATCGCGAGACCGCCGGGGTCTTCGACGCAGTTCCGGCGGGCAATGCACGTGCCTACACACACCAAGACTTCCCGATCATCCGGATGCGAAACACCTACATCGAGCCCGGAGAGACTCCGGCAGAGGACGTGTTTGCCGGAATCCAGCAGGGATACTACTTGTGCGGGCTCGGCATGAGCGGTCAGGCGGATGCGAACGCCGAGTTCATGTTCGGTGTCCGTGAAGCACGCAGGATCACCGATGGCCGGGTAGGCGGCATCGTTCGCGGCGTAACGATCTCGGGCAATGCGTTCGATGTGCTGCAATCTGTGGATGCCGTTGGAAACGACTTCGCGTGGGACAATGTCGCCGGGTACTGCGGCAAGGGCCAGCCGGCCAAGGTCGCCGCAGGCGGACCACACCTCCGCTGTCGGCTGACCCTCGGAGGGAGACAATGAGCAAGGCGTCACTGCTAGAAACCTGTCAAGAAGCAATCCGTCATGCCCAAACCCTGGGCGCAACCGCCGCTGAAGCGTACGCCCAATCGGCAGAAACCTTCTCCTCAACGATCGAGAAGAACGACCTCCAGATCGCAACGACGCACCGGGAGACGTCATTCGGAGTCCGCGCTTTCGTCGGTACCCAGGTCGGATTCACGAGCACCAATGACACATCGAAGCTCGATGTCGCGTGCCGGGATGCGGTTGCGCTGGCCAAGGCGGCTCCACCCGATCCGCACAATGTCCTTCCCGAACCCGCACCGATCGACCCGGTGGCCGGGCTCCACGATCCTCTGGCCGCCGGCTTCACCGTCAAGCAGACCGTGGAACACGCGATTCGAATGCTCGAGATCGCGGAATCGATCGATCGACGGCTCCTCCTTGGCAACGCAGACTTCTCGTCCACGATCTCGCACCGTACGCTGGCCAACAGCCGCGGGGTATCGTTGGCGGAAGACGCCAGCCTGTTCACATACTTCGCGCTGGCCACGGCCAAAGACGGGAACAGGGTTTCCAACTTCGACTTCCAGTTCGGGGCCGCCCGCTCGGTGTCTGCCATCGACGTAGAACCGGTCACCCGGCGCGCCTGCGAGCATGCCTTGGCCTCGCTCGGTGCGGAAGAGGGAGTGTCGTTCCATGGCTCGGTTCTTCTCTCCCCATCCGCAGTCTACGACATTTTCATCGGGCTCCTGGTCTTTCACGCCAACGCACGAAACGTCCTGCGCGGGCTCAGTCGATGGAAGGATCAGTTCGACCGCCCGGTTGCATCGAACCGCCTCACGCTGGTGGACGACGGCCGCCTGCCCGGCGGCGTCGCAACGTCATCGTTCGATCGCGAGGGGGTTCCCCGCTCGACGTGCTGTCTGATTCAGGACGGCCGCCTCAACGCATGGCTCCACAACACGTACTCTGCAGCAGTGTTCGGCACATCGAGCAACGGTCACGCCGGCGGGTCCGCGCGATCCCTTCCTGCGGTCGGACCGACGAATCTCACCATCCGTCCGGGGGATGCCGGCCTGCAGGAGATCATCGCCGACATGCCTAAGGGGCTACTGGTGACCCGCTTCTCCGGAAACGTCGACCCTGTATCGGGCGACTTCTCCGGCGTTGCCAAAGGGGCCCGTTTGATCGTGGACGGAAGACTCGATCGCGCGGTACGCGGAACCTTGATCGCCGGAAACGCCTTCGAGGCCTTGCGCAACCTCTCGGCGATCTCCCACGAAGCCGAACAAATCTACAACGCCTTGCTCCCGTACGTGCGGCTCGAGAAGATCTCCGTCACCGCCAACGCGTAGTCCGGCGGCGCGGCTACGGTACAGACGGCGCCGGGACACTCTCCGGCGCCTCCCACGTTTGGAGGCTGGTCAACCCCGCCTCGATTCGGGCCAGGTCGCGTGCGATACGAGGGAGCGGCTCTCCGTGTCCGCAGACGAAAAGCACGACGGTTCCTCCGAGCGAGGTGTGGCCTATCGCGTACGCAGTATCGAGATCGGCTGCGGAGTACACGACCTTCACACGGCGTTCGCTGGCACTTGGACGTGGGAGTTCCTCGTGCGAGACAGCTTCGAACCGCCCGCACGGCTCCACTCGCCTCCAGGAATCGTCGATTGCTCGGAACACGCCGAGATCGTCTGTTGCGATCACCCAGACATCCCACGCCTCCAGCGGACCGGACAGATGCAACCCGCGGTCTGTCTGCTGCGCCGTCCAACCATTGGGAACCGGCACCGAATACTGGTTGCCGGGGTCGACAAAGACCTCCTCGGTGATCACCACAACCTCCGCCGGCCACCGGCCTTCATCCACAAACGCAATTCCATAGGCGACGAGCAGAATGCCCAGCCAGAATCCGAGAAGGATCACCGCGTTTTTCATCGACGCACCTCCCAAGTGGTTTCCCCCAGCCCTCGAAGACACCCTGTCTCCGTAACCTACCCAGGCATCATTCTAATTCGATCCACAGACGGAACCAACCTCAGTTCTCCCCGGCATTGAACAAACCCATACGGTCGTCCTATACTGGAATCACTGTGAGACGATGGATGCTTGTACTCGGATGCGTGTTGGCCGTTGGCGCACTTCAGTCCGCCGCACAGGACGCCTGGGTGTTGACCGTTGAAGACGAGATCGGGCGAGGCATCGTGAGCTACTTGAGCAGTGGGATCGAAAGCGCCGAAGAAGCAGGGGCGACGCGGATTGTCCTGGTGCTTTCGACGCCCGGAGGGTATGTGGATTCCGCGGTTTCGGCTCGGGATTTGTTGCTGGATACGCCGATCCCAACCACTGCATATATCAATCGGGAAGCACTGTCCGCCGGCGCTCTGCTCGCACTCGCCTGCGACGAGATTACGTTTGCGCCGGGCGGCGTGATGGGTGCCGCCACGGCGGTGGCCGTCGACACCCTCGGAACCATGGAGGAGGCGCCGGAGAAGATTCAGTCCGCGGTCAGAACGCTGTTCCGCGCTACCGCCGAGGTCCACGGACGCGATCCGCAGATCGCCGAAGCCATGGTCGACACGTCTACGGAGATTCCCGGGCTCGTGGGATCGGACAAGCTCCTGACCCTCACCGCCGAGGAAGCCGCGGCATGGGGCTATTCGGACGGGCAATACGGGACGCTGCAGGATCTCTTGTCCGGGTACGGTTTCACCGACGCCGACGCGGTGGAGGTCGAACAGCGAACGGTCGATCGGATCGTCGAGACGCTGACGTCTCCCGGCCTCGCCACGTTCTTATTGGTCGCCGGATTGCTCGGATTGATCATCGAGATGCTGATGCCCGGCTTCGGTGTGTTCGGCATCGTGGGCGGACTGTGTCTTGGTGCGTTCTTCTGGTCGCACGTCCTGGTGGGCCTGGCCGGCTGGGAGTCAATCGCTTTTGTCCTTGGAGGGCTCTTCGCGGTGCTCCTGGAAGTCTTCGTGTTCACGGCCGTCGACTTCGGACTGGCCGGCATCGGAGGGCTCGTCCTGATCGGACTGGGCTTCTATACGGCGATGGTCGGCCCATTCACGGATCAGGCCGCGGCACTGCGGGCCCTGGGACTCGTGGCCGCCGGCGTGGTCGTCTCCGTTGTGGTCGCCATCATCCTGCTCGCCCGACTCCCACGAACCCGCCTGCGGCTCGGAGGGATCATTCTGTCGTCCGCGGTCACCGGACGCGCCTTCGACCGGCGAACCGCGCAGGATGCGTCGACGGAGTGGATCGGCCGCCGCGGTGTGGCCTCCACGGATCTTCATCCCGTGGGCATGGCGATCTTCAATGACGAGCGCGTCGATGTGCTGTGTGAGGAGGGACATCTGCCCAAGGGAACTCCGGTGGTTGTGATCCAGAACAAGGGATACAGGAAGGTCGTTCGGAAAATCGAGGAGGGATAGCATGATCGGCTATATCGCCATCGCGGTCGCAGCGCTGCTCGTTCTGTGGCTGTTCTTCTACTTCGTACCGGTGGGCTTGTGGATCTCCGCGCTTGCGGCAGGCGTCCCGGTCGGCCCGATGACCTTCATCGGGATGCGGCTGAGAAAGGTCAATCCACACAAGGTTATCTTCCCGATGGTCGCTGCATGGAAAGCAGGGATCAAGCTTTCAGTCTCTGATCTTGAAGCGCATTGCCTCGCCGGAGGAAACGTTGATCGGGTCGCAAGAGCACTCATATCGGCTGACAAAGCGGAGATCCCACTCGATTTTCAGCGTGCGGCGGCCATCGATCTCGCCGGCCGCGATGTCCTTGACGCCGTCACCATGTCCGTCAATCCCCGGGTGATCGAGACACCGAAGGTTGGTGCCGTCGCGGCCAACGGAATTCAGCTGTTCGCTATCGCCAAGGTCACGGTCCGCGCCAACATCGACCGCCTCGTCGGGGGCGCAACCGAAGAGACGATCGTCGCCCGCGTCGGAGAGGGGATCGTCTCCGCCATCGGCTCGGCCGGGTCGCACAAGGAGGTGCTGGAGAACCCGGACAAGATCTCCAAGCTCGTGCTGGGAAAAGGGCTCGACGCCGGAACAGCGTTCGAAATCCTCTCTATCGATATCGCCGACGTGGATGTGGGCAAGAACATCGGTGCCCAGCTGCAGACCGATCAGGCCGAAGCGGATCTCAAGGTCGCACGGGCGAAGGCGGAAGAGCGTAGAGCCATGGCCGTTGCTCAGGAACAGGAAATGACCGCGCTGGTTCAAGAACGCCGCGCCGCCGTCGTGGAGGCCGAAGCCGAGGTTCCGCGAGCCATGGCTGAAGCGTTCCGGGCGGGCAACTTGGGAATCATGGACTATTACAAGATGAAGAACGTCCAGGCAGACACCAAGATGCGAGACAGCTTCGCCGGCAAAGACACGTCCGGGGCGACAGAGCAGCTGGAGGGGTGAGAGCGATGGAAGATTCCTCATCGAACCTTCGTGCTTTGCTCGACAGCGATCCAAGAGCTGTGGTTCTGCTCATGGAGCTGATCGGTCCCCCTATCGGTCTCCGTCCATCGGACAAGAAAGACTAGGGTGAAGGCTCCCGTGCTGCCAAGTTGATCTGCCAGAGCGCGGGGGCACTCTGTTCGCCGGCTTGGCATCACTCTCTTTGAACACTACAATCTCACGATGGTGAGGCAGATGAAGCGGATTCCAGACCTCCTCACGCTTGCGCGTGGGTTCATCGCAATTGCGATCTTCACGTTGGGTTTCGTGGGCAAGTCGGCGCTCGAGGCAGTGGTTCTCCTGACGATGGTCGGCTGGACCACCGATATCTTCGACGGCCGCCTGGCACGGAAATACAACAAGCCACCCACGTGGATCGGTGAACAAGAGTTCACCTTCGACATGATGATGGTGTTCGCCGGCCTCTGCTACCTCGTGTTGGCCGGATTCGTTGAACTGCTTCCCGCTGTAATCTATACGGCAGTTGCCGCGGCGTTCATCGCTTTCTTCCGCTCCAAGATGATCACTATGTCGTTCGCCACGCCGCTGGTGGCCCTGCCGCTGGTAATCGCTTACTTCCAGGCACCCCGCGCGGCCTTGTGGTATCTCCTCTGGATTCTGGCGGCGCTTGCGCTCGACTGGAGCCGATTTCGGGGCGTCGTGCTCGAATTCATCGAGAACGCAAAGAAGCTTGTGAAGCGCTAGAACAGTCTGTCACCGACCGATTCGCCCAGATGCGTGTAGGCTCGTTCCGTGGCCACGCGCCCCTGCGGCGTCCGTTGGATGAACCCCACCTGCAGCAAGAACGGCTCGACCACATCGGTGATCGTATCCTTCTCCTCCGACAAGGAAGCCGCCAGCGTGTCCAATCCAACCGGCCCGCCGCCGAACTTGCTGATGATGGCCTCCAGCACATCACGGTCGAGGGCATTGAGGCCCATCTCATCGATCGACAGCATGTCGAGCGATCGGCGGGCGATCTCCAAATCGATCCTCCCCTCGCCCTTGACCTCGGCGACGTCACGGGTGCGCCGCAAGAGCCGATTCGCGATGCGCGGCGTTCCTCGGGCACGCTTGGCCAGCTCTTCGGCTCCATCCGTGGACACCTCGATACCAAGCAGCTTGCCTGAGCGGATGATGATCGTCTTCAGCTCCTCGAGATCATAGAATCCCATCCGGAATGACACTTCAAATCGGTCGCGCATCGGCGCGGAAATAAGGCCGGCCCGTGTCGTGGCCCCAACCAGTGTGAACGGTGGCAGATCGATTCTCAGCGACTGGGCGTTCGGCCCCTCCCCGAGAATGATGTCCACCTTGTACTCCTCCATCGCCGGGTACAAGACCTCTTCAACATTGCGCCGCAACCGGTGGATCTCATCGATGAAGAACACATCCCCGGGGCGGAGGTTGGTGAGAATCGCGGCGAGGTCGCCAGCCTTTTCGATCGCCGGTCCGGAGCTCACCCGAACGTTCACGCCCATCTCCGCTGCGATGATCTGTGCCAGCGTCGTCTTTCCCAAACCCGGCGGGCCGTGAAGCAGAACGTGATCCAACGGCTCATCCCGCCGTTGCGCAGCTTCGATATAGATCCGAAGCTTCGCCTTGGTCTCCTCTTGCCCGATGAATTCGTCCAGTGCCCCGGGACGCAACGAGGGGAGGGCGGCATCCTCGTCCAGTTGGGGACCGGCAATTCGTTCAGTTCTCATGTTCGAATGCATTGTACCGCCCGCCCGTACGGGTCACCAACTGCCAGAGCCCCATCGCCGCGACGCCGCCGGACCGGTGTGGTACCATCGCACCATGGGGGCGTAGGCAAATGACACAGCATGTAGTCACGATCGGAACCTTTGACGGAGTGCACCTTGGGCACCAGGCAATCCTCGCCGCGGTCGCCGAGCGAGCGTCGGTCGAAGGGTTGCCGAGCATCGCCTACACCTTCTCCCTTCCACCCCGTGCACTGCAGCCCGGCGCGCCGGGCCGCGTCCTGCTGATGCCGATTCCGCTCAAGCAGCGCCTGTTGTCCCACCATGTCACGACCGTCGTTCCCGCCCGATTCATTGAGGTTCGCGATCTGTCCTGTGAGCGCTTCTCCCGCGAGATCCTGATCGGTGAGCTCGCGGCACACACCGTGGTGGTCGGAGAACGCTTCCGGTTCGGGAAGGCCCGCGCGGGAGATGTCCAACGACTCCGCGCCTTAGGCGACGAGTTTGGATTCCATGTCCTCGCGGTTCCATCGGTCGTGCTCGACGACCGTCCGGTCAGCAGCACGAGGATCCGAAACCTCATTGCAAAGGGCGATGTCGAAACCGCCGGCCGGCTCCTCGGGCGCCCCACGGTGCTTCAAGGCGTTGTGGTCTCCGGCGACAGGTTGGGACGCAAACTCGGGTTTCCAACAGCCAACCTGGAACCCCATCCACGGGTCCTTCTTCCCAAACCGGGCATCTACCGGGCCCACGCGTTCCATCCTGCCGAGCAGAGCGCTGCGGTGGTGTACATCGGAAAGCGGCCGACCCTCGGTACGGACCAGATGCGCTGTGAGATTCACTTGCTCACCCCACCGCGGAATGAACTGGTCGGTGCCCCGATGGAGGTCCACCTGATCGAGCGTCTTCGTGACGATCGGCTATTTCCGACGATCGAGGAACTGAAAGCACAGATCGCCAACGACATCGAAACCGCGCGTTCCCACGGCGTCCGCTCTCCCGCTTCCTTCACTCCGATCGACAGTTGAAAAGCAGGTTTCCGTGTCCTACCATTCCAGGGGTATGTTGATCTTGGGAATCGATACGTCCGATCTGATCGGCGGCGTTTCTTTGTTTGAAAAGAACGGCGTTGCAGTGGAGAAGAGCATGGATGCTCCGCTGCGTCACGCCGAGAACCTGCTGCCGCTCGTCGAGGCGATCCTTGACGAGAACCATCGGACCAAGGAAGACATCGAACGCGTGAGCGTTCATCGAGGACCGGGATCATTCACCGGACTGCGCATCGGCTTGGCTGCGGCCAAGGGATTCTGCCAAGCACGTGGAATCCCTCTCGTCGGAGTGGATGGAATGGTCGCCGCCCGCTGGCGCCTTTCCGATGCGCACCGCGTGTGTGTTGTCATGACCAGTCGAAGGGATCTGGTCTATGCACAGCGGTTCACGGGAGATGAGGCCAGAGAGCCGGTTCGAATCTGCCGGGCGGACGAACTCGCTGCAGAGCTCTTGGAGGAACAGCGGGAGATGGTGCTCGTTGGAAGCGGGGCCGCGAAACTCGCGGAATCCGTCCGCGTCAACGAGCTGATTCGCATCGCCCCGGAAGCGTACAACCGTGGTTCGCCATTGACGATCGCTCGTCTGGGCTCAGAACCGGAGAGAGAAGATCAGCTGTATGAACTTGAGCCGTGCTATGTGGAATCCGTGCTCGCGTAGTGTACGATTGAAGATACGAGGTGAAATCGATGTCCAGAACGTGTGATATCTGCGGGAAGCGCCCCGCTGCCGGAAATGCTGTCAGCCACTCCATGCGCCACACCCGAAGGGTTCGGCTTCCTAACATTCAGCGTGTTCACGCTGTGGTCGACGGAAAACGGAAGTGGGTCAACGCCTGCACGCGTTGCATCAAGTCCGGTCGCGTCATCAAAGCAGCCTAAGTCGCACCACTGAAACGTTCCACTCCCTGCCAAGGGAACGGAGGTCACCGTGTCTGAAGAGAACTTGACCACCCTGGCAGGGGAGATTGTTTCTTGTACGCAGAGCGGGGCCACCGTCCGGTTGGACAATGGGGACGTCGGCCTGCTACCTGCCGGGTCGCCATCGGAGCAGACCTGGCGGGTCGGACTCCGCGGGCGGTTCCGGATCGAGTCGGATCGCTCCGCGGAGAAACTCATCCTCTCGTGGGTCGCCGCGGATTCCCTTCACGAATTCGACCGCGAATTCGATCGGCTTCACCACGCTCTGAAGAAACACCATCCAGCCACTCTTCGTCAAGCGGCTCCGCACGATCCGTTGGAGGAAGAACGTCTGCGCCACTGGGTACTAGACGTCGATGAAACCGTCGCACGCCTGCGCAAGCACCGCGCGCGACGTCTCAACGAACAGATCTAGCACGAATCAAGAAAGGAAGGTCTTGATGCCGAGGGGTACGGTTGTGATCGACGCTGAACGCTGCAAAGGATGTGGCCTGTGCACCACCGCCTGTCCGCAAAACGTTCTTGCGTTCTCCGGCAAGTTGAACAAGAGCGGCTACGATGTCGTCCATGCGGAACGACCCGAGGCCTGTGTGGGATGCGCGTTCTGCGCGATCACTTGTCCCGACATCGCCATTACGGTCTTTCGAACCAAGGTCCCAAGCTAAAGGAGAGGGAATGGGCAATCGAGTTCTAATGAGGGGGAACGAAGTCATCGCCGAGGCCGCGATCCGGGCGGGCTGCGAATGCTACTTCGCCTACCCCATCACTCCGCAGGCGGAACTCCTGGAGCACATGGCACGCAACATGCCCCGCCTCGGCCGCACGTTCATACAAGCGGAAAGCGAGATCGCCGCAATCAGCATGGTATATGGAGCCGCTGGTGCGGGCGTGCGAACGATGACGTCCTCATCATCCCCCGGAATCAGCCTCAAGCAGGAGGGAATTTCGTACCTCGCCGGATCCAATCTCCCCGCGGTGATCGTCAATGTCGTCCGCGGCGGTCCCGGCCTGGGAAACATTGCACCTTCCCAATGCGATTACTTCCAGGCGACCAAGGGTGGCGGACACGGCGACTACCACATGATCGCCCTGGCGCCGTCCACCGTTCCCGAGGCGGGCGACTTGACGATGCTCTCGTTCGAGTTGGCCGACAAGTACCGGATTCCGGTGATGCTCCTTGCCGACGGCCTGCTCGGGCAGATGATGGAGCCGGTCGAGCTGCCGGAGCCGGTGGATCTCTCATCCCTTCCCAAGAAGGACTGGGCGGCAACCGGAGCCAAGGGACGTGACCCAAACATCATCCTCAGCTTCGACCTCGGGCCGGAGAACCTCAAGCAGATGAATCTCGTTCTGCAAGAGAAGTACCGGCGGATCGAGGCCGCAGAGATCCGCTACGAGGAAACGGAGACCGAAGACGCCGACATCGTCATCGCAGCCTACGGATCGACCGCCCGCATCGCGAAGAGCGTCGTGCGGATGGCACGCGCGGAAGGAATCAAGCTCGGGCTGTTCCGCCCGATCACGGTATGGCCCTTCCCCTATGACGCGCTGCGCGCCGTTGCGGAGCACGTCAAGACCATCCTGACCGTAGAGATGAGTGCTGGACAGATGTGGGAAGACGTGCGCTTGGCGGTTGCCGAGCGCGTCGAGACCCCGTTCTACGGAGAAGTGGGCGGCGTTGTCCCGACGCCAAGGGGAATCCTGAACGAGGTGAAAAAGTATGCCCGTTGAGACCGACAACATGACGGCCGTATTCGAGAGACCGCAGAGTCTGACCGACGCTCGGTTCACCTACTGCCCCGGATGCCATCACGGAATCTTGACCCGCATCATCGGTCAGGTCATGGATGAGCTGGACATCACCGAGCGCACCGTTGGCATCGCGCCGGTCGGCTGTTCGGTATTCGCTTACCTCTGGTACAAGGCGGACTCGCTGCAGGCGGCTCATGGCCGCGCCAGCGCTGTGGCCACCGGCGTCAAACGTGCCCGGCCGGAGCTGATTGTCTTCTCGTACCAAGGGGACGGGGATTTCGCCAGCATCGGAACCGCCGAATCGATCCACGCCGCCAACCGCGGAGAAAACATCACCGTCATCTTCGTGAACAACCAGATCTACGGAATGACGGGCGGAGAGATGGCACCAACGACACTCGTCAATCAGCCCACCACCACGACGCCGGAAGGCCGCGATCCCGCGCTGTTCGGGTACCCGATCCGGTTTTCGGAGATCATCGCCCAGCTCGATGCGCCGGTCTATGTGACCCGCCAAGCGCTCTACGACACCCGGCGGATCATGGATGCTACCAAGGCGATCAAGAAGGCGTTCCAGAATCAGGTGGACGGCAAGGGATACTCGCTCGTCGAGGTGCTGTCGACGTGTCCGACCAACTGGCGGATGTCGCCGATCCAGGCGAATGAGCACGTCGCGAATGTGGTCACCGAGGTCTTCCCGCTCGGCGATCTCGTGGACAGGGGGTAGGTATGGAACGATCGGTCATCATCGCCGGATTCGGGGGACAGGGGGTCATTCTTGCCGGAAAGATCCTCGCGCAGGCGGGCATGGACCACGGCCTCGAGGTGACGTGGCTCCCGTCTTACGGACCGGAAATGCGAGGAGGCACTGCGAACTGCACGGTTGTCATGTCGGAGACCACAGTCGGTTCGCCGATCGTGGATGAGCCGGACAACGTGATTGCGATGAATCTTCCGTCGCTCGACAAGTTCGAGCCGATCATCGCCAAGGGCGGCGCGGTGCTCGTCAATGCATCCTTGATCGAGCGGAAGACCCAGCGTGAGGACATCGAAGCGTCCTACGTCCAGATGAACGACATCGCGATTGAGCTGGGGAACAAGCGCGCCATCAACATGATCGCCTTGGGCGCCTACGTGAAGCAGAGCGGCATCATCCCCCTAAAGACTGTTGTGGGGGCCATGTCGAGAATGATGGAGCAGGGTGGCAAGGCCAAGTTCATCCCGATGAATGAACAAGCACTTGAATCCGGATACAACGCCGCAGGATAGCGCGCAGATCCTCGGCCGGGAGTTTCCGTTTCGCGGTCGACTCGTCACCGTACGGGTCGACCGCATCCTTCTTCCCAACGGGAGGGAAGCCGTTCGAGAGGTGGTGTTGCATCCCGGAGCCGTGGCGATTGTCGCCATCCCGATTCCGGGTGCCGTGCTCCTGGTAAGGCAGTACCGGCATCCTGCAGGAACCTCTCTCTGGGAGATTCCCGCCGGGAAGCTCGAGCCGGGAGAGAACCCACTCGCGTGTGCACAACGGGAACTGGAAGAGGAGACCGGATACCGGGCATCGACGTGGACCCCGATACGGACGGTTTACACGACCCCCGGATTCGCCGATGAGCGGATAACGTTGTACGTAGCCTCGGACCTTCGGCACGTCCGCGACGCAGACGACCGCGATGTCACCGAGTGTGCCGTCGTAACCTCGGCACAGCTGGAGCAGATGCTGGAGCAAGACGAGATCCAGGATGCCAAGACCATCCTCGGGCTGCTATCGGCCGGACTCGTTCAGCCAACCCTGGGAGACAACAGACCATGAGACATCACGAACACGATCGCAACGACTCCGCCCGGCAGGGCCGCTTCTTCCGCTTCGGCCGCGACCAGGAAGGCTCATATCACATCCCCCGAGAGGTCGTTCCGCAGACCGTGACGATCATCGGGGACGGGCAGATCGGCGGCAAGGCGCGGGGGCTTCTGTTTGTGCTGCACGAAATGGAGAGCGGCAAGGTCGTTCCCGAGTACCAGCACCTGATCCGCTTTCCGGCATCCACCGTCCTGACAACAGAGCTGTTCGATGGGTTCATGCAAGAGAACAACCTGGAAGACGTCGTTCGAGCCGGATGCGAGAAGCGGTGTACGCTCGATGAGGTTCGCGACCGGTTCCTCGACGCGCGTTTTCCCAAACAGTGGATGGATCCGCTGCGAACCCTTCTCAAGCAACACAGGCGCCCGCTCGTCGTCCGCTCCTCATCCATCATGGAAGACGATCTCAACCATTCGTTCGCCGGGATCTACCTGTCGGAGTTCCTGGCAAACCGCGGCTCGGATGAGGAGAGACTCGCCTCCCTGATCGAAGCCATCAAGGCGGTCTATGCCTCGACATTTGGCCCGAATGCCCGCGCGTACCGCAAGCGGCACCATCTCGCCTGGGAGAGCGAGAAGATGGCCGTCCTCGTGCAAGACATGGTGGGCAGCCAGTACAGCCACGGCCTGTTCTACCCGCTCGTTGCCGGCGTCTCCTTCTCTCGCAACTACTATCCGTGGAATGCCCGCCTGTCCCCGGAGGACGGAACCGTCCGGCTGGTCGTCGGAACCGGCACACGCGCCGTGGGAAGGGAGTATGCCCGCGTATACTCGCTGCCGTGGCCCGATCTTCGCCCGGAAGGGAACGACATCCGAACGATCGTCCGGAACTCGCAGGAGACGGTCGATGTGCTGGACCTTCACGCCGGGCGCCTTGCCCAACGCAATCTGAAAGAACTCGACAATCCGCTGTTGGCGAATATCTGCTCGATCGTACACGAGGACGGAACCCTGAGAGAGCCGCTGTCAGCCGTCACGATGCTGTCCTCTCCGAACCGGTTCGTCGCATCGTTCGATCGGTTGATCTCCGGCCGGCGGATCATGCCGTTTACCCCGCTGCTGCGCGCACTGATGCACTACCTGGAAGGGCTGCTCGAGCTGCCGGTGGACATCGAGTTCGCGATCGATTTCTCGGGTACGAAGCGAACGGAGTTCGGCCCTCAGTTCTATCTTCTTCAGGTCCGCCCGTTGGGCGCCCGGTACCAGCACCGCCGCATCGCCATCCCCGAGATCTCCGGCGACAGGATTCTGCTCGACTGTCACCGGGTCTTGGGAAACGGCACCCGCCGAAACATCCGGCACGTCCTGTACGTTGATCCTGCAGCGTACCGCTACGACATGGCCTATGCCATCGCCCGGGCGATCGGCCGGATCAACGAGGGATTGGATGAGGAACCCTACATCCTGATCGGCCCAGGGCGCTGGGCATCGTCCAACCCTCAGCTGGGCGTACCAGTGCAGTACGGAGAAATCAGCGGCGCATCGATCATAGTGGAGATGTCGACCGCGGACTTCTCACCGGAGCTGTCGTACGGCACACACTTCTATGCGGACATGGTGGCCAGCGAGGTCCTCTACCTTCCGTTCGACGAGAGCATCGGAGACGTCCTGAATCATGACATCCTGCGGGAATGCGAGTTGGCCTACAAGGATGAGTACGTGGCGCACTACATCATCCCCACCGGATTGGATGCCTACGTGGACAGCGTCGGGCACCGCGGCGTCATTGCACTCACCGCCGGCTCGCGTGCGTAGGGCATGCTTGTCTTGACCAGCGCGTGATCTCCGGCCAAGAGAAAGCGGCGCCCTTGCGAGCGCCGCCATCGCCATCGCGTTCTGGGCCACCTTCGATCTACTCGAACAGGTCGACCATGTACAGCAACCAGTCGTCCACCGGGCGGGATTCGGCCAACGCTTCACCCAACGGAACCGGTACGATCCGCGATCCGTGCAGTGCGGTCATCACATCGAACCGCTCCTCCAGCGCGAATTCAATCGCAGCCGCCCCGAATCGCGTCGCCAAGATCCGGTCGAACGGCGCCGGACTGCCCCCCCGCTGCAAGTAGGCAAGGTTCGTGACGCGAACCGGCATTTTCATCCGCACCGATAGCTGATTCGCGACGTACTGCCCGACCCCGCCAAGCCGCACGTGGCCGAACGCATCCACCTCGGCCTCGGCAACCACCTGGCCGTTTGCGTCTTTCGGGGTCGCCCCCTCGGCGACCACCACGATGCTGAACCGCTTCTTCAACAGCTCACGCCGCTTGATTTTGAGGAACACCGACTCCATGTCGAACGGCTGCTCGGGAATGAGAATGACATCGGCGCCGCCGGCGACACCGCCCATCAGACTCAGCCAGCCGGCATCTCGGCCCATCACCTCGAGAATCAGCACCCGGTGGTGAGACGCCGCCGTGGTGTGAAGGCGATCCAGCGCATCGGTGATCGTTTCCAACGCGGAGAAGAAGCCCAACGCGTAGTCGGTCATCGCGATGTCGTTGTCAATGGTCTGCGGGATCCCGATCGCGCGGACACCGTGCGCCGCAAGACGATGGGCCACGCCCATGGTGTCATCGCCGCCGATCGCAATCAGGAAGTCGATATCATTGACCTCGAGGTTCTCGACGACACGCTCCGGACCTCCGTCGATCTTGAACGGGTTCGTTCTCGAGCTTCCGAGGATCGTCCCGCCGATATGCAGCAGGCCCGAAACCTCGGCAATCGTCAGCGGCTGCACGAGGTTCTCCAGTGGGCCCTGCCAGCCTTCGAGGAATCCGACGACATCGACGTCGCACGTCGCGCCGAATCGAACGATCGACCGCAAAGCGGCATTGATCCCGGGGGAGTCCCCGCCTCCTGTCAAAACGCCGGCCCTTGGCATTCTTCCTCCTATTCTCCCAGCGTATGCCCCGCGCTTCCGGCCTGCGCAAGAAGCTCGGCCGCAATACGCTTGATCCCTTCCTGAATCGCCTTCCCGGCGACGCGGGGATCGAAGACCTTCTTGTCCGGGCTCCAATCGCTGCCGGAGAACAGGTTGACGACATCATCGGCAACGCCTTCCGGCGGCATGATGCCGTCGGCATGCTCGGCGTAGAACTCGCAGGCCGTTCGCCCATACACGTACTGATAGTGTGTATCCTTGTTGAGTTTCCGAATCCCGTACTGAATTACATCACGCACCTGCTCCGGAAGAAGCCCGGAGGATCCGTGCAGCACCAATGGAACATCCAGTCCCGCGCCCCGCAGCTTCTCGTCGATGGCTTGGGCGAGATCGATTTGTAGCTCGATCTCGCGCCCCTTCGAGACGCCATGTTGGGTCCCAATGGAGATGGCCAACAGGTCGATCCCGGTCCTGGACACGAATTCCACCGCCTCGTCCGGATCGGTGTAGAACGCCTCATCGGAAGCCACTTCATCCTCAACGCCCTTGATCTTCCCGAGTTCCGCTTCGATGAGAATCCCGCTTCCCTCGGCCATCTTCACCACGTCACGGCTGATCCGTACGTTCTCTTCGAAGGATTCCTTCGATGCATCGATCATCAGGGACGACACCAATCGATCCCGAATCGCCTCTTCGATCAAATCGAACTCGCCGGTCGTGAAGTGATCGAGGTTGATGAACACGGAAACCGGCGCACCCGCCGCCAATTCCCGGACGGTCCCCGACAGGATTCGTAGTCCGGTCGCCTTGTCCCCAGCGCCGTTGTACTTGGCGGCCCCCGGACTGATCTGAACCAGCAAGTCCGATTCAGCCTCGCTATAGGCAGCCAGCAGACCCATCAAGACGTTGCTTTCCGCGATGTTGTTCGCCATGAACGCAAATCCACGATCTCTTGCACGTTGATACGCGCTTCGCAGCCTATCTCCTCCGTGAAACCCCATCGTGCCACCTCCGTAACGTGTCGCAGTTTCTGCGAAGACAACCACCAATATTACGAGTCCCACGGTCCACGTCAACGCGGAAGGAATCGGCGGCTCGTTCTGTTCCGCCGCTAGGCGGCTCCTCTTGAAGCTTCGTGGAAGTTCCCGGTCTCAAGGCGGTGGGCACGGCCCGCGCGTGCGGCGCCCCATCTGCCAGGCTAGAATCTCCCCGTATCGGTGCGCTGATCCGTCCGGTGTGCACGCTCCCGCCACACGCTCGAGTGACCCATCCGGCGCTCCGGTTCCCAGAGCATCCGCGGAGGAGGGTTCATGTTTCGGGAGTACTGGTCGAGCATTCGCGCCTTCTCTCCGAATGCGCGCCGCTACCTTACAACCACCGCGCTGCTCGGACTGACCTTCGGCCTTCAATACCTCTTCTTCAACCTGTATGTCCTGTCGTTGGGCTTCGATCAGGCGTTCGTCGGGACCCTGGCCAGCATCCCCGCCCTGGTCACGGCAGTATCCGCCATCCCGATCGGACTGCTCCTTCCACGATTCGGATTCCGTCGCAGCCTGGTCGCAGGCGGCCTACTGCTTGTCATCGCCTTGCTGGGATGGGCTCTTGTGCCGTCCCGTACGGTTCTCGTGATCTCCAGCGCACTGTTCGGCCTCGGATCCTCCCTGTTGTGGATCTGCTCCTCTCCGTTGATGGTTGCAGTAAGTCATGCGGCGGTCCGAACATACCTGTTCGGCCTTCAATTCGCCCTGAATACGCTGTCCGGCGTGGCCGCCAACCTGATCGGCGGATACTTGCCGCGGCTGTTGACCGCGGTGCTTGGCCAGGCATCACAAGGATCGACCGCCTACCGCGGCGTGTTGCTGATCGCCCTTGTGCTCACGCTGTTGGCCATGATTCCGGTGATTCGCTTGCGGGGCCTTCCCGCGGACAAGTGCGTCCCCGTGCGATGGCCCCACCTGCAGCGCCACCGGAAGTCCATCGGCAAGCTTCTCTTCATCCAGCTGTCGATGTCTCTCGGCGCCGGCCTGTTGATGCCATTCATCAATGTGTTCTATCGCCTTCGTTTCGGCGTCCCCGATCCATCGCTGGGTGCGCTGTTCGCTGTATCGTCCCTGATGACCGGCCTGGCCGGCCTGCTTGCGCCGGTCTTCGCCGGCCGTCTCGGCAAGATCCGCACCGTCTTTCTCACGCAGGGATTGTCCATTCCCTTTCTGATCGCCATGGGATTCATCCCAAGCTTCGGTCTGTCCGCCGGGGGGTATCTGATCCGTACAGCCCTGATGAACATGAGTGCACCGGTATTCACCGCCTATTCGATGGGCCTTGTTCCGGCCGGGTTGCGTCCCCTGACCTCGAGTCTGATGACGTTGGCGTGGAACGCCGGTTGGGCCGCTGCGGCGTGGACGAGCGGAAAGATCCAGCTCGCAAGCGGGTTCTCCACGATCTTCACCGTGACCCTGTCCATCTACGCGGTCGTCATCGCACTGACGTACGTCTTCTTCCGCAACACGGCCGAGCTGGGAGCAGGGAACGATGTACCCGAGCCTTCACCTGCAGAGACGGGGGAGGAGCGGAGCTAGCGCGCGCTGCGTACCTCCAGGAGCGGGATCTCCATCCATCGATCCTCCTCGAGCGTTCGAACCAACGAGGCTACGGCACCGGAGACCACCGCTGACAGGCCTTCCCCCCACGAGAGGTCGTCGGGCTCGATCCCGATCAATACGACATCCTCGGCGGATGCGGCGATCTGAGACAAGACGAACGGAAGCGGCAGGCCGTGGGTTGATGCCAGCATCCGATCAGGCGCCGCCGTCGGCAGACGCCGGACCTCCCCGGGCGCCAGCCCCATCCGGGCCGCGTCGACCAACACGAGCACATCGGGCGCCACGCGCCGCACCAGGCCGCCGGCGTTTTCGAGCGACGTCCCGCAGTCGGTTCCCTGCCAGCACGATTCCGCAAGCGCTTCGGCAACCGCCGGCCCGGCGCCGTCATCGTGCGACAGCCGGTTGCCTACGCCCAGAAGGAGCCGCTTCATTCCTCGTCCGCAGCGAGCGGTCGGAAGCGCCCAAGCATCCGGTAGCGCTCGTAGCGCGCGGCAACGAGTTCGTCCACCGGAAGGGCGGACAGGGTCTCGAGCTGCTGCAACAGCTCCTCGCGCAGCCCTCCGGCCGTGCTCTCGAAGTCCTTGTGCGCCCCGCCGAGCGGCTCCGGGATCACCACGTCGACCAGCCCGAGCTCGAGGAGCCGAGGCGCCGTGAGATTGAGCGCTACGGCAGCGTCTTTCGCACGCTCCTTGTCTTTCCACAAGATGGCTGCGGCACCCTCGGGGGTAATCACAGAATAGACGGCATTCTCGAGCATCAACACCCGATCGGCAACACCGATCGCAAGCGCACCGCCCGAGCCGCCCTCCCCAATCACCACGGAGACCACCGGGACCTTGATGCCGGAGAAGGCCAACAGGCTCTCGGCAATCGCTCCTCCGATGTTCTGCTCCTCCGATTCGACCCCCGGATAGGCGCCCGGTGTGTCGATGAGGGTAATCACCGGAAACGAGAACCGCTCGGCAAGCTCCAGCACGCGGCGCGCCTTCCGGTACCCCATCGGCCGCGTCATGCCGAAGAAACGTTCTTTGTTCTCCTCCATCGAACGGCCCTTCTGCTGCGCAACAATCACCACCGGCACGCCGTCGAGCCGCGCAAGGCCGGTGAGCAGGGCTCGATCATCGCCGGAGATCCGGTCTCCGTGAAGTTCGTAGAAGTCGGTGAAGATCGATCCGATATAGTCCAGCGCATACGGACGCTTGGGGTGCCGTGCAATCCGCACGCGTTCCCAATCCGTGAGGTTCGAGTACAGCTCGCGTCGAAGATCCTTGAGCTTCTCCTCGAGCCGAGCGATCTCCTTGGAGAGGTCGATCCCATCCATGGCGTTCAACTGGCGCAGCTCTTCGATCTTTGCCTCCAGCAGATCGAGTGTTCGTTCGTCGCTCATCGGACCCCCACGAAGAAGCCGAGAACCGTAGCCAGTTCGTCCCGTAGCTCTTCCCGTTTCACCACGCGATCGATGGCTCCGTGCTCGAGCGCGAAGGCATCGGTCTGGTAGTGCTCGGGAAGCTCCTGAGAGATGGTGTTTGCAATTACGCGACGGCCGGCGAACCCGATCATCGCACCGCGCTCGGCGATGATCACATCGCCCAACGAAGCGATCGAAGCCTGTACCCCACCGGACGTCGGATAGGTCATCACCGACACGAACGGGAGGGCCTTCTCCGCCAGCTTCCGCCGCACCGTCGCTGTCTTGGCCATCTGCATCAGGGAGAACAGCCCCTCCTGCAACCGGGCACCACCGGAGGAAGAGACCAAGACAAAAGCGCATTCCTCATCCATCGCTCGTTCCATCGCGTGGCAGATCTGCTCCCCCATGACCGAGCCCATGCTCCCTCCGACGAATCGGAAATCCATCACCGCAAGGATCACCCGTTGCCCAGCGATCGCCCCCCGGGCGACAACGATCGCATCGACCATTCCGGTCTTGGTTCGTGCCTCGTCAATCCGCTCCGGATACGGACGGCTGTCGACGAAGCCGAGCGGATCGTCCGCCACGATCGGCTGCGAGAGATCCTCGAACGACCCCTCGTCGAGCAAGGAATCAATCCGCTCGAACGCCGTCAGGAAGAAGTACTCGCCACAGTGAGGACAAATGTTGCTGTTGTCCCGAACGCGCTTCTTGAACACCAGCTCGCCGCACGACTTGCATTTCATCCACAGGCTGTCGTCGGCCTTCTTGTCTACGTTTACACGCAGATACTGCTTCTCTTTGAACAATGACATCGCTCACCTCACGAACGACGGCGGAACGGGCGGAACCGCGCCGGCTCTTCGCCCTCTTCCGCTTCGCTTCGTTTCAGGCTCTCGGGGAGGACCGATCCACTGGAGACAACCATCGACAGCGCATCCTCCACCGGCATATCCACATAGGTCAGTAGACGCCTCGGAATGATCAACATGTATCCCGATAGGGGGTTCGGCGCGGTGGGAGTGTACACGAGAAGACACTCCTCGCCAGTGATGTCCTGTAGCCTACCGAGATCCTCATTGGTGACAAGTCCGAGAACGTTGATCCCTTCTTTGGGGTATTCGAACATCACGACCTGTTTGAACGAGCCGGTCGTGCGCCGGTTCAAGATCGCGTTGGTGAACTGCTTCAGGGTAGAGTACATCTTCCGGATGCCCGGAACGGCGAAGAAGACCCTCTCGATGTAGTAGTGTACCGTCCTTCCCAGGACGTTTCGTGTGATCACGCCGATGATCAACACGATCAGCAACGTCACATAGATACCGAGGCCGGGAATCCAGCGTCCGAGCGTCCGCTCGACGGTCATCCCAAACGCGGTGTTCTTGCCGACCAATCCGTCGATCAGCCGGAAGAGAAACCACAGGATATAGACCAGCGCGCCGAATGGCAGAATCGCCAGCAGGCCGCTGACAAACGTCGTACGCAACCACAGCAAGAACCGTTTCATTGCACCTCGTTCGCCGTTGCGTGCTCATCGACAAGCAGCGGCTTCGGCTATACGGAAGCTTCCCGTATTATACGACTATGAGCCGGATCGGATACATCCGCAAGACCGCCTGGTTCGCCTTTGTCTTCCTCCTCGCCATCTACCTCGGGCTGGTTGCGGTCCGCGTTCTGTATCCCCTGCGCCACATTTCTCTGGTCCTGGAACATGCGCGGCAGCAGGAATTGGATCCGACGCTGGTGTTCGCAGTGATCTACGCCGAGAGCCGCTTCGACACCATGGCGGTCTCTCCAAGCGGCGCGCTCGGCTTGATGCAGGTCATGCCGGCAACCGGAGCGTGGGTTGCAGAACAATTGGGCGAATCCGACTTCACGCCCGACGATCTTCACGATCCGGAGACCAACATCCGGTTCGGCACCTGGTACTTGCGGCAGCTCACCGACGAATTCTCACAATATGAGACGGTTTTGCAGGCGTACAATGCCGGACCGGCGAATGCCGCGGACTGGAGGCAGGATCAGTCTCTTGTGTTTCCCGAAACGCGAGACTACGTTCGACGAACCTCAAATGCCCTTCTCATATATCGTTTGTACCTTCGCTTCCCCGCGATCGGACGGATCACCCCTTCCTTTGCGCTGTAGCGTTCATTGCACAACCCCGAGTGGTTGGCTAGACTCGGCGCATCTTCACAGTAGGGGACAGGAGGTTCCATCGTGTCGGAGGCTAAACAGTGGGTAGAGAGAGACCCGAATGGGGAGAACGTCTTTTGGCCCACCGAAGAACTAAAGGCTGCAACCTGGGTATCGGATGAAGCGATCTATCAGGAGGCTCTCTCCAATCCCGAGGCTTTCTGGGCGAAGCACGCCGAGGACCTTCACTGGTTCAAGCATTGGGAGAAGGCATATGAGTTCAGCCCTCATGCATACAAGTGGTTTGTCGGTGGAAAGACCAATCTCTCGTACAACTCCCTCGACCGGCACATCGAGGAGGGCCGCGGGGATCAGATCGCGTTGATCTGGGAGCCTGAGCCGATCGACGAGGAAGCCGTCAAGCTGACCTACAAGGACCTGCATGAGCGCGTCTCGAAGTTCGCCAATGCCCTCAAGGCGCTCGGCGTGAAGAAGGGTGATTCCGTAGGGATCTACCTTCCGATGATCCCCGAAGCGGTCATCGCCATGCAGGCATGCGCCCGGATCGGCGCCCCTCACAGCGTGGTCTTCTCGGCATTCAGCCCGGACTCCCTCCGGGATCGCATGGTCGACTGCAGCGCCAAGGTCGTCATTACGGCGGATGGCTACTACCGCCGAGGCAAGGCGATCAACCTGAAGAAGAACGCGGATCTCGGCACCGCGAACTCCCCGGTGGAGAAGCTCGTCGTCGTCCAGCGCGTCGGAATGGATGTGGAAATGACCGCCGGCCGCGACGTCTGGTACCACGACATCGTTGCACAAGCCTCCGCCGACTGTCCGGCAGAGGAGATGGATGCCGAAGACCTCTCCTTCCTGCTGTACACCTCCGGGACCACCGGAAAGCCCAAGGGCATCATGCACACCACCGGTGGCTATGCCGTCCAGGCATACCTGACCGCGAAGTGGAACTTCGACCTTCACGCCGGCGATGTATTCTGGTGCACCGCGGACGTCGGTTGGATCACCGGTCACACCTACATCAACTATGGTCCGCTGATGAATGGCGTCACCACGCTCGTATACGAGGGCTCGCCCGATGCACCGGACAACGGTCGATTCTGGGCGATCATCGAGAAGCACAAGGTCACCCAGCTCTACACCGCGCCGACTGCGATCCGGATGTTCGTGAAGTGGGGCGACGAGTGGCCGGCCAAGTACGACCTGTCCAGCCTTCGGCTGCTCGGAACCGTGGGCGAACCGATCAACGTCGATGCATGGATGTGGTACTTCGATACGATCGGCGGCGGGCGCTGCCCGATCATCGATACGTGGTGGCAAACGGAGACCGGTGCGAACATGGTCAACAACCTTCCCGGCATCGGCCCGTTCGTTCCCACAGTCGCCGGCCGGCCGTTCCCCGGCATCAAGGGTGAGATCCTCGACTCCGGCGGCACGCCCCTTGCCCCGGGCGAAGGCGGGTATCTCTCGATCTTCAATCCGTTCCCGCCAGCGCTCACCCGCGGAATCTACGGAGACATGGAGCGCTTCCAGGCCCAGTACTTCGCCGAATACGGCCCCGAACGCTACTTCACCAGTGATGGCGCCCGCAAGGATGAAGAGGGCAACATCCGGATTACCGGCCGCGTGGACGACGTCATGAACGTCGCCGGCCACCGGCTGGCCACCGCCGAAGTGGAGAGCGCGCTGGCTCAGAACGACAAGGTAAGCGAAGTCGCGGTGGTTTCACGGCCGCATGATCTCAAGGGCGAGGTCCCGGTGGCATTCGTTCTGCTCCGCAAGGGGATCGAACCGTCCGACGAGATCACCAAAGAACTCATGGCGACCGTCAATCAGGTGATCGGCCCGACCGGACGGCCCGACCGGATCGTGTTCGCGCACGACGTGCCCAAGACGCGCAGCGGAAAGATCATGCGCCGCGTACTGAAGGCACTGGTCCGCCACGAGCCAGTGGGAGACCTGACGACCCTCCAGAATCCGGAGAGCGTCGACCAGCTGAAGGGGCTCGTCGACTACAAGGGCTAGCTGGTGGATCCGGTTCCGCGGAACAAGAGCTAGATCGATGGGGGTGGCCATCCGGCCACCCCCGTACGATTTCGGGGGGTAGGTATGACACAACAGAGAGTCTTTGGAAGGAAGCCCGAGACCGGACGGTGGGGATTCGTCCTTCTCGGTCTGCTGATGAACATCTGTCTCGGCGCGGTGTACGCGTTCAGCGTGTTCAAGAAGCCCCTGCAGGACCTGTGGGGCATCAACGCGACACAGAGTGGTCTGCCGTTCATGATCTTCTTGGCGATGTTCGCCCTGTTCATGGCGCTCGCCGGCGGACTCGTTGGAAAGTGGGGCCCCAGGAAGACCGGGCTCCTCGGTGGCGTTCTCGTCGGCGCAGGCTGGATCCTGGCGGGATTCGCGCCCAACATCACCTGGCTGACGGTCTTCTACGGCATCATCGGCGGAGCCGGTGTAGGAATCATCTATGGCTGTCCGATCGCCGTTTCCGCCAAGTGGTTCCCCGACAAGAAGGGCCTCGCCGTAGGATTGACTGTCATGGGATTCGGCCTCTCGGCGTTGATCATGGCACCGTTGATGCGGTCGATGATCGCCAATCAGGCCATCGGTCCGATGAACACATTCACCTACCTTGGCATCGCGTTCGTAGCGATCCTTGTCCTGCTCTCCCTGCCCATGCAATCCCCGGCCGAAGGGTGGCGTCCCGCCGGCTGGAGCGGACAGGCCGCCAAGGGCGCCGGCAGCGATCTAACCCGTGGGCAGATGGTTCGAACCGGCACATTCTATGCCCTATGGGGCACCTACACCATCGGGTGTCTGGCCGGTCTGATGGCGATCGGCATCTCATCGCCGGTGGGAGAGGAAGTGGCAAAGCTCACCCCGGCCATGGCCGCGGTCTCCGTGTCGGTCTTCGCCATCTTCAATGGCATCGGCCGGCCGATCTTCGGTTGGCTGACCGATCGGCTGAGTCCTCGAAACACCGCCGTACTGTCGTTCGTCCTGATTCTGGCGGCAGCCGCATTGCTATACCAGTGGGGCGAAGGAAGCACGATCATCTACTTCATCTCGTTCATCATCCTGTGGATGAACCTCGGAGGCTGGCTGGCGATCGCCCCGACAGCAACGGCCACGCTGTTCGGAACGAAACACTACGCCAAGAACTACGGCCTGGTGTTCACCAGCTACGGAATCGGCGCACTCCTCGGAAACACCCTCGCCGGGATGATCCGGGATGCGTCCAACAGCTATCTGCCAGTCTTCCTTCCGGTGATGGGATTGGCTGCGCTCGGGATCCTCATCAGCCTCATCGGCCTGCGGCCGGTCAAGCAACCCTAGACCGAGGCGGAGCGCAAGAGATCGGGGCGGAGCGACGGGAGTCGCTCCGCCCTTCCCTTTCCTCTCCACCACACCGATCTCTACAAGCCGATCCACCTCATCATGTCCTGGCTCCCTTCGAGCGGAAGGGGTAAGCTATCCCCTTGGAAAGGAGCACCATGCCGCGAAGCGCCTCGAACCTCGTCTGGATCGACCTTGAAACCACGGGCCTCGACCTGGAGACCCGCACCATCCTCGAAATCGCCACCATCATCACCGACAAGGATCTCAATACACTGGAAGAAGGACCGGATCTGGTGATTCACCTGCCGGACGAGATCCTCTCCTCGATGGATCCGTGGTGCATGAAACAACACAGCGCAACCGGTCTGGTCGAAGCGTCGCGGACATCAACGGTCACGTTGGAGGAAGCGGAGGAAGAGACCCTGAAGTTCATCCGGAAGCATTGCCCGGCCAAGATGTGTCCTCTCTCGGGCAACTCCATCTGCTTCGACCGCCGTTTCCTGATCCGCTACATGCCCCGGATCAATGACTTCCTCAATTACCGGAATGTTGACGTCAGCTCCATCAAGGAATTGGTGTATCGCTGGAAGCCTGGCATCAACGGCCAACTGGAGAAGAAGTCGACCCACCGCGCGCTGGACGACATCCGCGAATCCATCGACGAGCTCCGTCTGTATCGGCGCCTCGTGTTCGGAGAACAGGATGCATAGCGTCGCGTGGTCGGACATCGTTGCGGCCCGCCGGCGTATCGCTCCGCATACGCACCGCACGCCGGTCATGACTTCGCAGACGCTCAACGATCGATGCAATGCCACGGTGTTCCTCAAGTGCGAGAACTTCCAGCGAAGCGGATCGTTCAAGTTCCGCGGTGCAACCAACGCGGTGGCAAGCCTCAGCCCGAAGGAGCGCCTTCGTGGCGTCTATGCACACTCGAGCGGCAATCATGCCCAGGCACTTGCGCTTGCCGCTTTTCTACACGATGTGCCGTCAACCATCGTGATGCCGGAGGACGCCAACCGTACGAAGATCGAGGCCACTCGCAACTACGGCGCGTCCATCACCTTCTGTGAACCGACACACGAAGCGCGGTGGCAGGCAGCCGAACGCGTCGGGAAGGAGACCGGCGCTACCTTGATCCATCCGCACGATGATCCGCGAGTGATCGCCGGGCAGGGAAGCGCGGTCTGCGAACTGCTTGAGGAGATCGGCCCGGTCGATCTCGTTCTGGCTCCGCTGGGCGGCGGTGGCCTCCTCTCGGGGACGTTGATCGCCGCCAAACACCTCCTTCCCGGACTCACGGTGATCGGCTGCGAACCGGCAGAAGCGGACGACGCGTATCGATCGCTCGAGTCCGGACACCGTATCACCGACTTCGTCCCTCACACGATCGCCGACGGCCTCCGAACCCCCCTGGGCGAGAAACCCTTCGAGATCATCCGCGATCTGGTCGACGAGATCGTGCTCGTCTCGGAGGATCAGATCGTTGCTGCCATGCGGTTTGTGTGGGAGCGGATGAAGATCATCATCGAGCCATCGAGCGCCGTCGCCGTTGCCCCACTCCTCTCGAGGACGCTCGACACCGAAGCGAAACGCATCGGGGTCATCCTGAGCGGTGGTAATGCCGATCTCACCAACTTTTTCACGCATCGCTCCCTCTAGCCTACGCCGGTCGATCCGGCCTCCCCACCACGTCTTCCGAGTACTTCCCAGCACGTTCGCGAGCGCGGGCCTGTGATCCACGATACGGTCGTTGGTCACCCTGCGAAGCGACAAGGACCCTCTGGAGACGGAATGTCCATCTCTTGACATTTTGCGCCGCTTCGTACTACAACTAGTGTTTGTGGGGAGCTGCGGCGTCCGCAAACCCCCATGCAATGCACTGTACTGCCGGGCCAAAGCCTGGGTGGTTAGGCGAGGGATTCCTACCGCGATTCATGTTGACGTAGGAAGGAGGTACGACCGTGAAGAGACGACTCGGAGCTGTAAGCGTCATGGTGCTTATTGCCGCGACGCTGTTCACCGTGTCCCTTCTGGCATCGGATGCTCAGATGTACTTCGCGTCCGACAAGAACGGACAGAACCGGGTGACGAACATTCAGGAGGGTGACGAGATCTTTATCGTCGTCATCGACAACGACCAGAACATCGATTGCGATGTTCGCGACAAGATGTGGCCGGATCTCAAGATCTTCGATCCGAAGACTGGCGGGTACATTGTTTGGGACCCAAGGGGCGGAACGCTCGCCGACGACTACCTGGAGGAAACCGGTGCGGACACCGGCGTCTTCGTGTCCAAGCGCTCGTTCCAAGTAGGCACCCGTGAGAGCTACGCGCAAGGGACCCCGAACCTGTTCGCGCACGTCGTAGACGTCCCAGTTGCGGGCGTGCTCGACGACTTCCAGTGGGGTCACTGGGAGTATGTCGACGACGGCGACGCCGATGGGTACGCGGATGAGCGGGAGTGGCTGGACTACGGTCCGGTATTCCATGCCAATCAGGCCCCCCCGGCCTTGTTCGCCCCCGCCGATGTTCCCAGCAACGCCACCCTAGCCGAGGGCCCGTACGACTACATCATCGGCCGGTTCGAAAACATGGACACGTTGGTCGGGTTGTATCAGGATCCGAACGACGTGACCGATGTGGCGCTCGGCCTGATGAAGATCATCGATACCGAGGCAACGATCTCCTGGGATCAGACGATCTACAAGGACGCCAACACCTCGGCGACGATCACGGTGGTGGACCCGGACGAGAACTTGAACTGCAACGAAGTGGAATTCGTGCCGGTGTTCATCCTCATCAATCCCGGATCGTGGAACCCGTGGGATGCCGTCACGGCGAGCCCGACCAACTTCTGCATGCTGCTCCGTCAGGGCGGCGTTTCCGACACCGGCAATTTCCCGACGGCAGCCACTGTGCTCGCTGAGCCGGTCCGCTGGTACAACATCTACGACAGCGGCCTCGCCGCAATAGCCCTAGACACGCAGGCCGGAAGCACGCCCCAGCCAAACAACGATGCCGGCGTTCGCTACGTTCAGTACCCGAACACGACCAACGCTCACGACGGCAACGGCGCGGTCTTCGACACCGTCACAACCTCCGGTGTGACCAGGATCCAGTTCTACGCCCAGGAGACGGGGGTCTCCACCGGCGTGTTCCAACTGAATCTGAACTCACTGCTCGTCGATCTCGGGTTCGATCAACTGTACGTACGCGACGTCTTGGTCGCCTACTACCTCGACCCGAACGACTTCGACGACTTCAAGCTGGCGACGGCCTACATCGAAGAACAGCAGCACTCGAACACCACGTTCACCGATGCGGCGCGCGCACCGAAAGGTCTCTACTGGATCGGGCGCGATCCGGTGTACGTCCAGGTGATCGATGCCAATGCCAACGTCGATCCATGCTGTCCTGAACAGGTGGTGGTCCACGTCTGCGATCCGCATGGCGAGGACGACTCCGAGTGGCTGATCCTCGACGAGACCTCGTCGAACAGCCCCGTCTTCTTCAGCTTCGCCGGCACACAGCTGTGGCCGGTCTGGGACGCGCTCGGCGTCGGCTTGGCCGATTCCAATGGCGGATTCCTGCTCCAACTCGACAACTGGAAGATCGAGGCGTTCAACGAAGACTCGATCTACGTCCGCTACAACGACGTGTACTACGAAACCGATACCACCGGCATGGCCGGGCTCGGCGACGTAACGTCCGATTCGACTGCCAATACCGCGTTCCCGCCGGCGATCGACCGGATCCGCGTGGCGAACGACGTGTCGTTCGACCTGATGGAGGTCGGCGACACGCAGGTCTACGACGGCACGGCAGTCAACATGTACTTCCTTGACCGCCAAGGCAACCGGGTCGCGGGGTACGTCAACTCCGACTGCGTGTTCGTCGAGGTGATCGATCCGGATCAGGATGAAGACCAGTTCCGCCGTGAGCGGATCGATGGGTTCTGGGATGGCTACCAGAACCTCCCGTTCGGGCCGATGGATTACCTCGAAAACCACGAGGCGTGCGGCTACTTGAATGTCCAAACGCACTCGGTGAACGCACTCCTCGGAGACACCAACATCTTCGAGAGTGACGACGACACTCGTAACCGGATGGAGCGGGCGAAGCTGTACGTGCTGAACCCGCGCAACGGCCGATGGGCCGCGGTGGATCTGATGGAGACCGGTATCGCTACCGGTGACTTCGTCTCGGTGATCTGCATCGATCTGGTCGGCGTATACGACTGCGCCCCGACGCTCGGCGTGCTGCCAGGCGACACGATCCTTGCGGCGTACCAGGATCCGTCCAACCACTCCGATTCGGCATGGATCTCGATCAAGGTCGGCATCGGCGGTGCCGGAACGCCGCCGAGTCAGCAATCGACGACGATGTTTGTCGATGCTGACGGAAACGAAGTCGCCGATTACACCGACGCCGATCTGATCTACGTCAAGGTGATCGATCCGTCCCACGCGGGCGCTACGGTCCTGCCCGACGCCGTGGAGATCGATGGAATGACGTACGATCTGTCGCCGCTTGCCGGTGCGCAGAACGATACGTTCATCACCGCGGGTCTCGACCTCGGCGCGGCCGCCGGTGACACCATCACCGCGACCTACGAGGATCCGACCGACCCGACCGACACCAGCTCAGACACGATCACGATCGTCGCCAGCGTGCTGGCGGTCGACGAGTTCTACGCGGCGCCGAATCCGTTCGACGATGAAGCGGCCTTCGGCTACACCGGCAGTGGCATCGCCAGCGTGATGTCCGTCGCGGTCTACGACCTCACCGGCACGATGGTGTGGTCCGACGAGCAAACGAATGTGTCCGAGATCGTCTGGAACGGAACCAACGACGCCGGTGTGGCACTCGCCAACGGTGCGTACCTCTACACGATCACCGCAACCGACGGAACCAACACGTTCCACGGCAAGGGCCTAGTCTTTGTGAACCGCTAGGGCAGTTGGGCGGGTGGCCTCTTGCGGGGCCGCCCGTCCCCTTCCCAAAGGAGGGATGAACGGTATGAAACGAGTCATCGTAACAAGCATGGCGCTCCTTCTGGTCCTGTCCGCGGTTGCGCTGGCCGACGGGATCGGAGCGTTCAGTGCGTTGAAGAACGGTGTAGGCGCCCGCTCACTGGCGATGGGCGGCGCGTTCGTCGCGGTCGCGGACGACGCCACCGCGATGTTGTGGAATCCGGCCGGGCTCGCCCAGCTCGATGACACACGCCTTGCAGGCATGTCGACCGACCTGTTCGGGATGGGAATCACCCACCAGTTCGTCGGTGCGGTCACCACCTTCGCCAACCTCGGCATCGGCCTCGGTTGGGAACGGGCCGCGATCGACGGCCAGGAGGTGAGCGAAGGCGGTACCCTCGGCGGTACCTTCACCTGGGTCGAACAGGCCCTGATCGGATCGTTGGCCACCAACGTCCTTGATGTGGCGATGGCCGGAGCGAACGTGAAGTATTACCTGGCCGACAGCGGCCTGGGCGACGCGGCCTCCGGCTTCGGCTTCGACCTCGGCCTGTTGGTCAGCCTGGGCGACATGTTCGTGATCGGCGTCAATGCCAAGGACCTCGCCGGCTCCACCATCGCGTGGGACGGCGGAGCGACCGACATCATCTCCGGCCTGTACACCGCCGGATTGGCGATGAAGTTCGCCGAGGACAAGCTGATCATGGCTGCCGATGTCGACTTCGAAGGGACCGGTCTCGGCGATACCCACGTCGGGGTCGAGTTCCAGGTGATCGATGAGTTGGCGCTGCGCGGCGGCGTCGTGCTCACCGACAACTTCCAGGACTACTACTTCACCGTCGGCGCTGGGATCAATGTCGCGGGCCTGTACGTCGATGCGGCGTACGTGCTCGAAGAGAACCTCGGCAACACCCTCGTCTTGTCGGCGGAGTTCTCGCTCCAAGGCCTCCTCGGCGAAGAAGAGGAGGAACCGATCGGCGTAGAGTAAGCAACAGGCAAGCAACCTACCTTGCAGGGAAAGCAAAAGGGGAGAGAACCATGACGGTTCTCTCCCCTTCGCTCTTCAGCATGATCTGATGGTAACACCTAGTCGGTCGTCGCAGTGTATTGAATGACCAGGTTGTAGTCTCCGATTGGGAGACCGCCAAGTGCCTCGTCCTCGAAGAACAGCTCGTAAGCAACACTCACCTGGTGGATACCCCATGAACCCGATGTCTGATCTATCGAGAGCGCCAGCGCACTGTCGATGATCGATGTATTCGCACCAGCGGGTATCGTAGACTCTCCCCAGAGAACCGCACCTACGAGCGTCCAAGAGGTTGTGCTAAGCACACGGAGCTCAGTCGTGTCGTCGCCTACGTACGTACCCCCACCCCCGATTTCCCCGAATCCAACATCGCCGTCGCCGACGACTGACAGAGAAATCCACGATGGGATGGAAAACGACGCATTGATGGAAGACGAAGACTCACTGGCCATTCCAGCAACAGCAACCGCCAAGACGGCAACCAGTCCTACCAGTACGATCACACTGTACTTCGAATATGTCCTCATAAAAAGCACCTCCGAATGGTTTGTTGAGTGCATCTAGCAACTCGGCCACCATCTGGCGCTGCGGCAACCCGGCCATCTGGCTGGCAAAGCCAGCTTGAGATCCGATGGTTTTGCGTCCCGTCCTTTCGAACGGTTTGCCCTTCTCGCAATGCCACGGAATGACACCATGGCGCTGCCTTACAGGTCCGAAGCTTTGCGTCCCGTTCTTTCGAACGGTTTGCCTTTGGTAGATGCTTCTCTGAGGATTGGAACATCGCGACGGACCGTCCGTCGCAATCCTTTTTCTTGCTGAATCCACACCACTTGGGAATACAGCTACTGTATCGCTTGGATTTACTTATCAAAGAACACTGCCGTTGCCATGGCAACCTATCCAGATTATGCCACACAACCGGTTACGCTAGACCACTGCAACGCACACCTCATTCCGACGCCACCGGTCCACTTCCCAATCGAATCCGCAAGGCAAAGACCGTCCATTCGCAGAAGGGATGAGATGATTGAGCAGGCGACGGAACTCGACTGAAAAAGCGCGATCCTTCACCTTTCTCGCCGGAGGTCTTCTGGCAGAAAGGACACACGCGTGAGCAGCACCCAGCTTCCAACGCTTGATGCGCCCCACCGCAGACAATGCCCTTCTCAGTACCGAACGAGGAATAGCATGGTCCCTCAACCCACACGAAACGCACGCACTCCACGGACGATAACGTCTCCACCGTAATCGAAAGAGACAATCGCCTGATAGATGCCAGGCAAGAAAACTCCATCGAGCAGTTCTTCAGAGAAGGTGATCGTTCGTTGACTCCCAGGCAGGATTCGGAAGTAGTCTCTCCCGAACTCCGAGAAGGATTGAGACCACACGGTTGCACCTGAAGCATCGACCACCACGATATCACTTCTCACGACGAGTTGGACATTCCCTGTGTTCTCGAAGGTCGCATCAATAGACAGTGGATCGAAAGAACGCTCGCGAACGCCGACAACCTCGCCAGCGAGGATCTCAGTCCCAGGTGCCGTGACGAACACCTTCAGTCCCACAGAGGGACGCGACACGATCTGCGTACCAGCAATCTCACCTACAACCACCGACCTACTCTCTGCATGTATGATGCTCCACGTTGTCCCGGTGAGATTCTCCGGCACGTCAATCGTCGCGACAATCTCGCGCGTCTCGTTGGGCCCCAGCGTGATCTCTCTATGAGATAGCGCGATCCAATCAGCGTTTGATTGGTTAATCGTACAGAAGGTTCCACCGGCATCGTCGATAGATGTAACAACGCTTCCCGAAGTGAGAACCTCCTCAATCGTAAGACCACGGAACGCATGCCCACACCGGACTGTGAGCGTAACAATCGCCTGGTCGGCGGCGACGATCGGCTCCACACGCCGCAAAACAGAAGGAAAGAGGCTCGATCGATAAGGCGGAGCCTCATCACCAAGCTGGGAGGCCAGCTTCTCAGGTCCATCGATTGGCTCACTCTTCTGTGGCACCCATGTACGGAAGCTCCCATGGATTCCGGGTGCCTCGTGTCCACTCCATGCCACAGTGTACTGGACAGAGACAACCTCGCCTTCGGCAAACGCACGATCAAACGTCCAGCGAGCCCCATTCATCGGAACACTGAAGTCATTGGTTCCGTATTCGTCCCGAAGCCAATCACCGACGTGAATTTTCAGGGCAGCAGTCTTCTCCGAATCGTTCTTGAGGAGCAACCTGACTGACTGATGATCTCCCGGAGACAACATAAGGTCCAGTTCCCCCGGCGACCAGCGTATGGCGTGTGCACCCACCCCAATCAGTCCAGCAAGCAAGATGGCAACCGTCGCACTCCGTAGTCCGCGATGCATTTCTCATGCCTCCTTTCTCATCTGAGTCTCCTAGTCCGTCGCCACAGTGAACGTTATCGATAGCGCGTAGTCCCCTTCAGGTAGGCCGAACAGATCTTCGTCAGCAACATCCAGGAGGTATGTGACATCTACAAACGTTGCTCCCACATTTGCCGAGTATGGTTCATACTCGATGCGAAGCACCCGGGTCACCACGTCATGAGATGCCCCTTGGGGTATCAAAGCCTCAAGAGAATGGCACAGGGTCCATCCGGCCGATGTACTGGTGATCTCAAGCCGTGTTCCGTTGTCAGCCAACGTCTGGCCAATCCCTTGCACCGGAGGAAACCCAACCAGCGTGCCGTTGACAATCACAACCGAGAGCACGGCTCCGCCGCACAGTGGCCCCTGTACCGATCCGATAACGATCTCTTCACCACCCGGTGCGGTATGTCCTAAAGCGACGGCGATCTCGCCCACGTCCCACTGCCCGCGCAGGAACAGGATGAATTTTTCATTGGTCCGCGATCCGGTGAACCGGGCGCCCCGGAAGGGTTGATCAACCCACTCGAACGGCGAGGACATGGTCTCGTCGATCAGTTCCGAAGTGAAACATGAATCGAGTTCCAGTACCCAGAATGGATCCTGTAGAGAATCCTGACACCTCAACTGATATGTGAAGCGTGTCATGTCCCACTGGGGAAAGTACTTGTTGGAATGAAGCACAACCGACATCTCGCTTCCTGACACACCAACACCCACGAGGCTCACAAGAGCCAGAAACAACGGGACAAGAGCACACGTCCTCCAAGAATCGGTTCTTCCACTCATCACCTCGACCCTCCTCTACTTCGTCTCATCCCCCCAACAACGCGCCTTGTGCTCGGCGCATCGTTGCTGCAACCGGATGCGAAGAGCGAATCTCACTCCCACTCGATGGTTGCAGGCGGCTTGCTGGTGATGTCATACACCACCCGCCCTACCTCGGGAATCTCTCGTGTAATCCGTTGCGCCGCTTCATCGAGCACCTCGTGCGGCAGACGCGCCCAATCGGCGGTCATCGCATCCACGCTGGTCACCGCCCGCAAGGCAATGACGTTCCCGTACCGCCGTTCATCGCCGGAGACGCCGACACTCCGGATCGGGGTCAGCACTGCCAGCGCTTGCCACGCGTGGTGATACGCGTCGAATTTGCGCAGGGTCTCGATGAACACCGCATCGGCCCGCCGGACGATGTCGAGCCGCTCGCGCGTGATCGATCCGAGGATCCGAACGGCAAGGCCGGGACCGGGGAACGGGTGACGCAGCCGGATCTCGTCGGGGAGCCCGAGCAGCTTCGCAACGTCGCGGACCTCATCCTTGAACAACGTTCGAAACGGCTCGAGCAGATCGAATCCGAGATCCTCGGGCAATCCTCCCACATTGTGGTGGCTCTTGATGTTGGCGGTACCCTCTCCACCCGCCGATTCGATGACATCAGGGTACAACGTTCCTTGGGCAAGGAAGCGGAACGGCCCCTTCCGTTGTGCGGCCTCACCGAACACCCCGATGAATTCCCGTCCGATGATCTTGCGCTTCTCCTCCGGATCGCTCACCCCCTCAAGCGCACAGAGAAACCGCTCGGAGGCATCGACCGTCTCGAGTTGTACGCCCAACGGGTGGAGCGCCCGCTCCACCTCGTCGCGCTCACCGGCGCGAAGCAACCCGTGATCGACGAAGACCGCAAGGTGATCGACGCCGGCCCGCGCGAGCAGCAGAGCCAGGGCGGAGGAATCGACGCCTCCGGACAGGCCAAGGAGCACACGATCGGTCCCGACGCGCTGGACGACGCCGCGTACCGCGTCGGCCAGGGTGTTCTCGGGAGTCCAGTCCCGCTTCACGCCGGCTACGGAAAGGAAGTTGGACAGAATGGCCGCGCCATCCGGTGTGTGAACAACCTCCGGATGGAACTGAACGCCCACCATCTCGCCATCGGGAGAACCAAGGGCCGCGACAGGGTTGGAGTGCGTTTCGGCCAAGCTCTTCCATCCGCTGGGAGGCCGGATGACTGCGGTGGAGTGGCTCATCCACACCGGCAGGCTTCCGTCAAGCCCTGCAAACAGGGCCCCACGATGGCGTATCAATGTGTCGGCGCCGTACGAACGCCGACCCGCTTCCCGGACCTCTCCCCCGAAATGCGCCGCCAAGAGCTGCATTCCGTAGCAGATTCCAAGGATCGGGACACCGGATGAGAACAGGCGGTCATCCGGCTTGGGCGCGCCCGGTTCGAATACCGATCGCGGTCCCCCGGACAGCACGATCGCATCGGGAGATTCCTCTTCGATCCGCTCCCAGGGTGCCGTTCCCGGGAGGATGACCGAGAAGGCATGAAGCTCACGAATCCTGCGTGCGATCAACCGGGTGTACTGCGACCCGAAGTCCAGAATGACAACACTCACGTCCCACTCCCGTCGCTGCCCCGGGCGAACCGAACCTCGCCAGTTGACACATCCATGGCTTCGATGGAAACAAGGGGAACGACCGGCACCCCGAACCGCTCCAACGCTGCCCGCCCATCGGCAAACGCCTTCTCGATGACGAAACCGAACCCGACCAGTGTTGCGCCGGATTCATTTACCATGTCCGCCAACGCCGCGCTGGTGGTCCCGTGATAGAGAAAATCGTCCACAATAAGCACCCGGTATTCCGGACCCAGGTAGTCGCGGGAGATCGATAGCTCGGTCCGTGTCCCCTTGGTCGGAGAAACCACCGTTCGGGTCATCGGACGGGTCATCGTCGCCGCCTTTCCCTTCTTGGCGTACAGCGCACGAGCATCCAGACGCCGGGCCAGCTCATACGCAACGATATTCCCCGCGGCCTCGGCCGTGAGTATGCAACGGACATCGAGCCCGCCGAATCGTTCGGCCAAGCGGCGGCCGACCTCACTGATGAATGCGGGCGCGATTCGATGGTTTAGGAACCCATCCACCCGGAGAAACTCCGGCCCCAGAACCTGTCCCTCGCGTTGGATCCACTGCTGGACCATCACTCCGTCCTCTCTTCCGCTGCCGTACGCTATTTGTATCTCTCCGCGCTTCCGCGGTACGACACGCCTAGCCGTTCCTCGGTCCGATCCGTTGCCGGAGGCGGAGTCGGCGACAATGCCGAGATCTTCTCATACAGATCTTGCGACATCTCGAAGGCTGCTGCTGCCAAGGAAGGCTCGAGCTGCTCCACGCTCCGCGCACCGATGATCGGCGCCGTCAAGGCGCTGTTCCTCTTGACCCACGACACAGCCAGTGTGGCGGGATGACAACCGACCTCGCCGGCAATCCGGGCCAACCCATCGGCGATCTCGTAGTACGAAGGATTCTCGTACCGCGTCTGGTACATGTGGTTCTCCACCAGACGTCCCGTCCTCGGTTTTCGGTCCGTTCCGTACTTCCCGGTGAGCAGACCGCCCCCGAGCGGGCTGTAACTAATCACGCCCAACCCCTCGCCATGCGCCATCGGGAGAATCTCCACCTCGGCCTGCCGCTTCACCAGGCTGTACATCGGCTGAACACAGCAGAACGATGGCAGATCGAGCCGGCCGGAGAGGCCTATGGCTCTAGCCATCTGCCACGCAGCCCAGTTGCTTGCCCCGATGTGGAGCACCTTCCCCTGCCGCACCACCCGATCGAGCGCGCGGAGCGTCTCCTCCATCGGGGTGATGGGATCGTAGGTATGAAGAAACAGGATCTCGATACGATCGGTGCCCAATCGGCGAAGACTCGCATCAACCGACGAGACGATGTGTCGGAGAGAGAGTCCTTGATCATTGGGACCTTCCCCCATGGGGAATCCGACCTTGGTGGTGATGACCACCTCATCCCGCTCCGCGGCAATGAACCGGCCGAGCATCTCTTCGGCACGCCCAGCGCTGTACACATTCGCACAGTCGAAGAAATTGATCCCGGCGTCACGGCACCGCGCATACATGGCATGAGACGTCTCCTCCGTTGCGATGTCGCCGAATGACATCGTCCCAAAGCAGAGTTCCGAGACCCGCATGCCCGTCCGTCCCAATGCAACGTATTCCATCGTTCAACACCTCCGGGGAGTAGATCCCTTTGATCTTAGCCGTAGGCGGGACGCTTCGCGAGACACCGGGCTGAGACTCGGATCTCACAGAGCGCCTTTCGTGTTGCAAACGGACGCTAGCTCCAGGACGCTCGCGTGAAGACCGTCTCGCCGTCGATCAGAACGCTTCGCGAGACACCGGGTTGAGACTCTGCTTCTCGCAGGGTGCCTTTCGTGCTGCAAACGGACGCTAGCTCAGGGAATCCCGTGTGTAGACCGTCTCGCCGTCGATCAGAACGCTTCGCGAGACACCGGGCTGAGACTCGGATCTCACAAAGCGCCTTTCATGTTGCAAACGGACGCTCGCGTGAAGACCGTCTCGCCGTCGATCAGAACGCTTCGCGAGACACCGGGTTGAGACTCTGCTTCTCGCAGGGTGCCTTTCGTGCTGCAAACGGACGCTAGCTCAGGGAATCCCGTGTGTAGACCGTCTCGCCGTCGATCAGAACGCGCTCGACGTGACAATGTGCGATGTCCAACGGGTGGGTCGAGAGGATCACCAAATCGGCGTCCTTGCCCGGTTCGATGCTTCCGACGCGATCGTCGACCCCTAGGATCTCGGCCGCGGTTCGGGTGATCGCACGCAACGCCTCCGATTCATCCATCCCCTCGCGCACGGCGACTGCCGCATTCAGGGTGAGGTACTTCGTTGCCGACGCCTCGTCGGTTTGAATCGCCAGCTTGACACCCGCCTTTGACAGAACCGCCGCGTTTGCGGGCGTCATCTCGCGAAGCTCCAGCTTCATCCGCGAGAAGAGAATCGGCCCGCAGATGCATGGAGCACCCTTCTCCGCGATCACATCCGCAATCTTGTACCCCTCTGTGGCGTGAATCAGGACGTAATCGAGCTCGAACTCCTCGGCAATCCGCACGGCAGTCATGATATCATCGGCACGATGCGCGTGGATGTGTGCCTGAAGCTCACGCCGAAGCAGCTGCCCAAGGATCTCCAGCCGAAGATCGGTATCGAACGGCGCCGGCCGCGTCGCGCCCTCGAAGCCGCGGTTGTACAACGCGAGGTCCTGTTCGTACCGCTCACGCTTCTCGAGGTAGATCCGGGCCTTGGCCAACCACTCCCGCAGGATCGCGGCGCTCCCCATCCGGGTGGATGGCAACTTCTTCTGCTCGCCGTAGACCCGCTTCGGGTTCTCCCCTAGGGCCATCTTGACGGCACCCGGCGCCTTGATCACCATCTCGTCGATCGTGCGTCCCGCGGTCTTCAGGACCGCCGTCTGTCCGCCGATCACATTCGCGCTCCCGGGGCTGGTGTTGATCGTCGTAATCCCCGCGGCTCGCAAATCCGGAAACGCCAGATCCTCCGGATGAACCGCGTCGATTGCGCGGACGTGGGGCGTGATCGGATCGGTCATCTCATTGCCGTCGAAGAACCGAGGATCGATCCCGTCCGCGAACAACGACACATGGCAATGCGCCTCGATGAAACCCGGAACGATCGTACACCCCGTCGCATCGATCACATCCACCCCGTCCGGCAGGCCCACATCCTTGCCCACCGCAACGATCTTCCCCTGATCGATGAGTATGGCGCCCTCGTTGATTCGTTCTTCCGGCGTCAGAATGGTACCACCACAAATCGCTTGCACCGCTTGTCCTCCTTCGACATCACGCACAGATGCAGAAAGTATAAGCAATCCCAACAAGGCGAGCCAGACCCCATCTTCACCAACCCACAAGCCGGTTCTCTGGGTAGCTCCGGCAGCGGCAGATCCTCCGGCTGCAGCAGCTGGCGGCGCTGCCGGCACCACAGCCGGACATGCGCTAGTGCATGGATCGGGCCATCGATCACCTTTCCAGAGACCGGGTGTGGTTTCCTCCGTGCCCGGATCCGTGCTACAGTGGGTTCGGTCAATCCAAAGGGGGATTCCATGAGCCTGAAGAGACAACTGGTCGCATTGGGTCTGATTGCACTGGTCTGCGGACTCTCGGTATCCGGCTTTGCCCAGGATACCTCCACACCCATGACGGTACCGCAGACCACGGAGACCGCCGTCAACCAAGCGCTCACCTACATCGACAGTGCCGCGAAGTATCTCGGACAAGGTGTCCTGTACGTCCTCAACCTCATCACGGACGATCGCGTGTCCACCGATCTGGAAAAACCGATCGGCTACCTCGCACTGATCACCCTGATCCTGCTCATCTTCGGCCTGCTCGATTTCGCACGAAAGATCATCTGGATCGGTATCATCGTGGGTTGGGTGCTCCTGGTGATCCGTATCGTGCTCGATGCGCTGAATCTCTGACCGTTGGCGCCGATCTCCCGGTCCCCAGGATCTGTCGTGGGCCCCGAGGCCTGAAGAACGCCGGCAACGCAGTCGGTTGGCCGCCTGTTCTTTTCCGATTCCGCTCGATCCGATACGCTGTGGAGCAACCGGAGGTGACGCCATGAAAGCGATGTGGAACGGCATCGTGCTCGCCGAGAGCGATGACACGATCGAGATCGAAGGGAACCACTACTTCCCGCCCGGAGCGGTCCAAATGGATTATCTGCGGGAAACCACGAGACGATCGACGTGTCCGTGGAAGGGAGAAGCCCACTACTTCGACATCGTTGTTCGCGAAGAGGCAAACAAGGCAGCCGCTTGGACCTATCCCCACCCCAAGGAAGCAGCGAAGCAGATCACCGGGTATGTGGCCTTCTGGAAGGGAGTCGATGTAAGCTGATCCTCCAGGCTAGCGGTGGCCGCCTTGACCGGAGAGCTCGGGAACACGTCGATGCTTCTCGCGGAAGACGCCTCAGACCCCGGCCAGGACCAGGACCATGCCGCCGGCGAGCGGCAGCGTAACCGGCTCGCGCAACACCAGCCATCCAAGCAACACGGCGATGACCGGATTGACGTACGCTAGGTCATGGAAATGCTCATCGGAAGAACTTCCAACACGCGGACATACGATGTGAATGAAACCATCGAACCGGCCACCACAAGATATGCCCACGCGCCCTATGCAGAGGCCGTCGGCAGTGGCTCGCGTGTCACAAGCGCCAGCACCGCGAAACCGATTCCCCCAAACAGCTGAAGATAGGCCGCACTGGCTATCGGAGCGATTCGAACAGGCCTTCGAGATTGCAGGATCGAGCCCACCGCCCAACTGATCGGCGCGACCAGCAACGCCACGATGCTCGCTAGGTCAATCCCTCCGGCCCGTACGAGGCGCGGCGCCGAGAGGAGGCCAACCCCAGCGAATCCGATACACAGGAACAGCCCCAACACCGCCATGTGGGGCGCTTCCGATCCAGCAGTGCTTCGATCAGGGCAGTTCAGATTGGGAGAGAACCGAGAAGCAGCGCGGCATAGCTGGAATCCGCGCGCTGTTCGGCCCAATTGACCAGTCCATTGGCTCCGGGCCACATCACCAGTCCTGTCGCCATCAGAGTCAACCACTCGCCGCGGGTCAGCGCAATGCGCTGCCGCGGCAATCCCGCCCAGACGAGCAACACACCGCCTGCCGCAAACACACGCAGCGCGCCCAAGGTGAACGGCGGGAAGCCCGACCCTTCACGAACCGCAAGTCGAGTGGCAAGATAGGTACTCCCCCACACGACATAAACGATCAACAGATGTGCAAACCCGGTCGCAGAGGAAGCCGGGTTGGGGCGAGTTTTCACGCAAGGTCCTTGAGAACGTTCAACCAATCCAGCAGGAGCCGCGGGATGAGGAACTGTCCCCTAACGTGCTCTCTTCCGGCTTGTCCTTGCTCGGAGCGAAGCTGAGGATCCTTGAGCAGGGCCAGGATTCGGCCGGCAGCCTCATCGTAGTCGCCCGGTGTCACCAGGTACCCAGTCCGCTCATTCTCGATCTGCAACGGAATGCCGCCCACGCGCGTCGCCACGACCGGCGTGCCTTTCCACAGCGCCTCCGACACCGTGAGCCCGAACCCTTCACGCCGGGAAAGCTGTACCACAACCGCCGCCCGCCGCTGCAGTGCGTTCACCAACAGGGGGTCCGATTGCGTGATCAGTTGCACGTCCTGAACCCGCTCGGCCTCGCGCGATACTTCCGCGTAGATTATCGGACCTTCCGGATCGTCGTTCGCCATGTTTCCCAGCAGAATGAGCTGGCAGTCCACGTCCTGCTTGACCCGTTTGAAGACCTCGAGAACGCCCACCGGATCCTTCCACTTGTCGAATCGCGAGACCTGGAGCAGGAGAGGTCTGTCGTTCGAGATTCCGTACTCGGCCAGCTTCCCATCGATCTCGCTGTCGGAAAGGTCCCGGTTCAGATCAGAGAACGGATCGATCGCCGGTGAGATGATGTGGGTATCCAGCGGCCACTCCGGCCTGCGGAACGACTCGGAAGAAACCACGGCGCCGTCGTACCGCATGATGTACGGACAGAGCGCTTTCTCGATCTTGGGATCGGGACTCGACACATCGATGTGACAGCGCCACACCCATGGATTCTCTCGCTTGCGGAAGCGGATCATCGGCAACGGCTGAGGATCGTGAACGATAACCACATGGTGCACGATGGGGCTGTACAGCGCGAAGGTTTCGTTGATCGATAGATACGCTTCGAGATCCGCTTCGGAGAGCTCGACCTGCTCTCCTTGCAGACCGTTGTGAAGCTTCTTGGTCACCGCAAACAGCGACGGATCTCCGTACAGCAGGTTCCAATCGGCGTTGACCCCCACATCGTTCATCAGCGGGATCAACGAGTTCAGCATCCCCGCAACACCACCGCCATGGAAGGTCGAATTGACGTGCAGTACCCGCAAACCGTAGATCGACCTCGCCGCCCGCTGAATGTCGGCCAACACCTGCCCGTCGACAATCCTCGAATACCGCTCGATCCCGATTCTGTCCATGCCGTCTCCCTTCGTCGCTTGTGTGGTGAGAATATCCCTGCGCACACGGTCAATTCAAGGGCCCGGCGGGACCTCTCAACGTGCGGTTTCTTAAGTATTCCAAGCTCATTTTTCCTCGCCACGCCCGATACCCTCAAGTGGACCTTAGCCGATGCTGGGCAGACGGCTATCCCTTGACCGATCCGGACAGAATCCCGCGAACGAAGTATCTCTGCAAGGCAAAGAAGACCACCAGTGGCAGGATCATCGAGACGAACGCCGCCGCGGTCAACACGTGCCAGTCCTGTCCCAAGTAGCCGACCAGGTTGCTCACCTGAAGCGTCATCGGAGCCACATCTTCCGTTCCGCCGAGGTAGATCAGCGCAACCAGCAGATCGTTCCAGACCCAGAGGAACTGAAAGATCCCGACCGACGCGATCGCAGGCACGGAGAGCGGAAGGATGATCTTCAGGAACACCTTCCATCGAGAAGCGCCATCCATGTACGCAGACTCGAGCAGATCGCGGGGCAGCCCTCCGAAGTAGTTCCGAAATAAGTAGATGGCGAAGGGAAGACCGTATCCGGTGTGCGCCAGCCAGACCGCGAAGAACGATCCCGACAGCCCCAGCCGGTTGTAGATCCGCAAGATAGGGATCAACGTCATCTGCAGCGGAACAACCAGCAGGGCCACCACAACAATGAACAGGACGTTGCGCCCCCGGAACCGCATCCACGCGAAGGCATAGGCGGCGAACGCCGCCACAACGATCGGGATGATGGTCGAGGGAATTGTAATCACCAAGCTGTTGACGAACGCTCGTCCCATGCCCTGATCGGCAATGACCTCGACGTAATTTCGGACCGTGAACTGGGTGAAGTCAAACGGCGTCTGAAAGACGCTCCACCAGCCGGAGCCCGTCACATCCACCGCGGGCCGGAACGAGCTGATGAACAGCCCGAAGGACGGAAGCATCCATACGACGCAGATGAGAAGGATCACGATGTGCAGTGGGCTCTTGGTCAGGAACCGCACGATCTTTTCGCTCATCGGATCGCCTCCTGCTCGCGGAACTTCTTCAGGTTGAACAACATCACCGGGATGATGGCCAGGAGCAGAACCACGGCAATCGCGCTCGCTCGTCCGAAGTTCCTGAACTGGAACATCTCCTTGTACATCCGGTTGGCGATCACCTCCGTCCCAAAGTTGCCGTTGGTCATGACGTAGACGATGTCGAAGATCTTCAGCACCGTGATCAGCATCATGGTCGCGGCAACCGCAACCGTCGACCGCATCAAAGGAAACGTGATCCGCCAGAAGACCTGCCATTCGGTGGCGCCGTCGAGGCGCGCGGATTCCAGGAGCGATTTCGGGATTCCCTTGTATGCCGCAGACAGCACGACCATGCAGAAGCCGGTCCAGATCCAGATGCCGACGGCAATCAGCGCGAAATTGTTGATCCACGGCCGCTCGATCAACCACCCGATCGGCTCTCCACCCAACGCCACGACGATCCCATTGAGCAGACCGATCTGAGCCACCGAGGCAGGCCGGAACGCGTAGACGAACTTCCAGATGACCCCCGAGCCAACGAATGATACGGCCATCGGCAGGAAGATGATCGCCTTGGCCAGCCGCTCGTACTTGACGCGATCGAGCAACACGGCGAGAGTCAGTCCGAGGCCCACGGTGACGCCAGTGAACACGACGACCCACAGGAGATTGTTCCGCAACGCCGTCTGCATCGCCCGGTTGGTGAACACGAACCGGTAGTTGGCCATCCCGACGAACGCCTCGCTCGAACGGTCCGCGAAACTGAGAACGATCGTATGGATCGTCGGATAGACGAGAAACAGGGACAGGATGATCAGGGCTGGGATGACGTAGAGCCATCTCGTGATGCCGCGTCCACCCATGCGAGGCTCCTCTTGCCGAGGCGCGGGGATCTCCTCCTTATAGAGGTGACCCCCGCGCGCCCATGGAAGGGCGTTGTCTCACGCCTTTCGATTCGCTAGTAGGCCGCCTCGATGTCCTCGAGGATCGAATCCAAGTCTCCGCCGCCGACGTAGTCGACAACCCCCGTCCAGAACGCCGCGCCGACGTTCTCCGGCATCAGATCGGATGCATCAAAACGGAATGCGGAGGCATTGACCAGAGAGTCGGCAATCGCGCGAACGATGTCGCTCGGATAGACGTTCGGATCGACGCTCTTGTTGGCCGAAATGAATCCGACGCGCGCCGCCCACACTTCCTGCACAGCCGCCATCGCAAGGTATCGCATGAGGGCCTGCGCCTCGACCGAGTTGCTGAAGGTCACCACCACGTTGCCCCCGCCAAACGCAGGAGTTCCAAGCGCCGCATCGATCGGCGGCGTAATAAACCAATCGTAGTCGGTTCCGGGGACGAGGTTCGGGTAGTCCGCGGTAAAGAAGCCCTCGATGAAGCTCGCCTGATGATGCAGGTAGGCATTCGGAGGGTCGGTGAACAGATCATTCGGTGAATCGCCGAAGTTCGTGGTGAGGGCGCCGGTTGTCCCGCCAAAGACGTAGTCCGGATTGAGGACGATGTCCCCGAAGTACTCAAAGGCCGCCTTGATTCTCGGATCCGTCCACGGGATTTCGTGTGCGACCCATTGGTCGTACACATCGGCACCGGCAGTCCGCAACAGGATGTCTTCGATCCAATCCGTCCCCGGCCATCCGGTTGCCGGACCGCTCTCCAAACCGATTGCCCACGGGGTGCCTCCGTCTTCCACGACGCGATCCGACAGGATGATCAACTGGGCCCATGACGTCGGGATCCCGTAGCTCATTGCAGCGAACTGCGCCGGACTGTACCAGATCATGCTCTTGTTCGACACCGCGATGTAGAACCCGTAGAGCGTTCCGTTCACCGTTCCCATGTCCAGCCACGCCTGACCGTAATCCGCCTCCAGTTGAGACTTCATAAACGTCAAATCCTTCAGCAGACCCTCGCCAACCAGCGAGACCATCTGCCCAGGCTTCGGAAGGAGAACGACATCCGGAGGGTTCCCGGCTTCGATCCTTGTGGTGAGCAAGGCCGGATCTCTCGTCCAGATCGTTTCCACTTTGATTCCCGTTGCGGCTTCGAAGCTGTCCAGCGTGGCTTCGATCGCCGCCGCCTCCTGATCCGCCATTTCCCCAAGCAAGATCAGACTCCGTTGCTGGGTCCAACCGATTGCAGCTACAAGAGCCACGCAAGACAGTACCAGAAGTAGCCCTGCAACTTTCCTCTTCATGACGTTACCTCCCTATTGATTGCGCAGCGCTGGTTCCTCACCTATCGCATTCCCCGCAGTACACCTCCTTTTCTCCGGAACGCCTCCTTCAAGCGAAGGCAGCTCCTCAAAATCGTGGACACGATCGCCGGTCATCCCCTTGCAGGTCCTCGTCGCTGTGGCGCACAGCAGCTCCGGAGCGCGTGAGCCACCCGATCACCTTGTCCGTTGTGGACCGAAAGATCCCGAACGCTCCGCACGGAGCCCCGTGGATCCAGAGATGGTGTGATGGTGATCTGATATTCGGCGAACCCTTCTGTGAAGTTGACTACGGAACACAGTAGGGGAATCACGCAAGGATTGTCAACCATGAGAAGCGCCCCACCGGCTGCTGCATCAGGCATGATCCGCTTTCTCTCCAAGCGGTTACAGCAGAAGACGCAGCCACAGGAAAGGAAAGAGAATCCACACCCGGTGCCATGGCCAACGACCTCCAAAGGGTTGCTCGATCAGCGCGCCGCGGACTCCTCTACGGACTCGGCGACAAAAACTGCGCACTGCCAGGGCGAAAGGCGGATGATCGTCTCTCCCGCGGATACATGGATGACGTTGGATCCGAGAGCATCCTCGCATTCGCCATCCTCCATCCGAAGCCCTCGCAGGCGAACCGTGATCGCGACCTCGGTAGGATTCCCAACGACAAGGAGGGTCGCCGACTCTCCCTTCCGGACATAGGCGACCGATTCGGGATGATCGCACGGCGGGATCTCGATCGACGATGCCTCCGGATTGATCACGAGGTTCTCGAACCGGTGCCGCAAACCCAGGGTCTCTCGAACCATCTGAAGCGGATTCTCGCAAGCGTTCCACGGATAGCTGGATTCACTGTACAACGGCAACTCGCTCTCAGAGAAGCGGGCTGCATCTTCGACTGTGAAATCCAATCCGGTGTTCACAGGAACCGTCTCCGCGAGCTCGAATCCCGAGTGCACCACCGGAACCGCGGGAAGAAACGCGCCGATGACCCAGGCGAAAACGGATCGAGCCACACCTCCGGTTCGAGCCGCACACCGGGGGGTATTGTGCGTTTCCGGTGTGGCGAAGATCGGCAGCGGCAGGCCGCACTTCGCCCACAGCGCCAGCGCTTGGCGCAACCGCCGCCCCCGGTGGACAAGCCACCAGTAGTTGCCGATCACCGCGTTGTAGCCCTCGCGACGGCTCCGCTCCTTTGCCTCGAAGTCTTCGTCCCATAAGGCGAAGCAAGGATCCGCACCCCGAGCTCCTGCAATGATCCGTTGCTTGAGAGACGGAGGGAGTGCATGGCCCATATCGATCATCGCCCCGTCGATCCCGTAGCGACTCTGGAAGTGGGGGAGCACGCCCACGATGTGCTCCCAAAGGTCCGAGACCTCATTCTCGGGACGGGCAAGCCGCGCATCGTACATGCGGATCGTGTTGTAGGCCATGTAATTGAAGTCGGGATGACGATACAACCGGAGGTAGGTCACATCCCTCCACGGCGGCTGAGCATCATCGGGGGGCCAATCGGCGAATGCACCGGGAATCCGCACCTCCGTGCCGTCTGCGGCTGTTCCCACATACCTTGTGCCATCGAAACGTACACCATCCCGTGACGGTGCGGGTGCATACAACGCGCGATACGCCGTGGGAGGTGCGGGCAGTCCGTCGAAGTCTCCGCGTTCGACCATGACCCTCATCCGCTTCAGATCGCTCTCCGGAAATGTCGGCCTTCCACAACCGGCCCCGTTGGCATCCGTCGCGCTTTGGCGAGTCCAGTAGAACCACTCCGGGTGCTGACCGATCCATTCGCTGTCCTTGGCTGCCGTACGAAAGACAAACTCGAGAACCACCCGTATTCCCATCCGGTGCGCGGCTTCCACGAAAGCCCGAAACTCCACGTCAGGCCCCAACCGAACCACCGGCTCCGAGAGCGTCTCATCGAGCTGGTACGGGTTTCGCATCGCATACGGAGACCCCAGGCTCCCCTTTCGACCGTCTCGGCCGATCCTCGACACCGGCAGCAGATGGACCGTATTACAGCCGAGAGACCGGATGTACGGCAGCAGGGCGATCGCCTTCACGAAGGTCCCGGTTTCCCTTACGCCTTGGCGATTGAGCACAGAGATCCTTCCGTCTCCATCGTGATCGTAGGCACACGTTGCGCGCACGAAGAGGTTGTAGACCACGGCACGCCGCGACCAGTCACCGCGATCTCCCGCCATGCACGGGATCGGCTCGGCGGCAAGGATCTCCTCGATGCGCGAACGCCAGAACGAAACCGCTCCGACCTGAACGACCCCGCCGGAGGCATCGTCGCTGTCCAGCCAGCGGGCCGGCACACGGTATGCCTGTGCCACAGTGACCTTGCGCCGTTCCATCCAAGCGAGGCGTTGCTCAAGGACGGCTAGCGCGGAATCTGTCCGGGTCGCTCTCTCTCCTCCAAGACGTCCGACGAGCTGCCTGGCTCGCCGAACCATGTCCTTGCGCCGGCCGGCGGCTTCCGGTCGCCCGGCGAAGTCCTTCGTCGCTGCGGAGAGCCCGATGCTGTCGCCCTGCTGCTCTCGCAGGAAGTACAGGTGCCGAGAGATCCACACATACAGGTCCGCTTCGGTTCGTCCCGGGAAGCGATCCAGAAGATGCTCCTCTCGCAGAATCTCGACCAGCGGGCGGTACAGCCCGTCGTACCACGACACCACGGCCTCCTCGTACGCGATGTCGGCATCCTTCTCGAGTCCCAGGAAGTAACGCCGTTTGGCGATGTGCTCCAACAGGATCGCGTATCGTCCCGGCCGGGTGAACTCGATCCGCTGCTCCGGACGCAGCCGATCCAACCGCGTCTGCCGAAGGAAGTCGCTGTACTCCCTCTTGATGATCAGGTCCGGGATGTTGGTGTTCCTGTCAATCGGAACGTTGGGGCGGAAGTCGACCACCTCGGCCTCGATCGTCTTGATCCCCAACTGCCGCGCAACGGATACACGATGATTCCCATCCACAACGAAATACGCCTCGCCGACCCGATAGACCTTGATCGGAGGAAACCCGATATCGCGGTCGAAGGTCCTGCGTACGTTCGACCAGCGCTCGCGGCTCTCCGCCGTCTTGGGAAGGAACTCACGGTCGAACTCGTGGTACCGGTTGACGCTCCCGATAACCCGGTCAATCGGAATCTCCCGTATCCCTTCGTACGAAGCGGACTTCAGGCTCACTTGGCTCCGAACGAGTTCGAACGGCAGCAACAGGGACGGCTTGCCGGTGACGAAGGCGATAATCCTGTTCCAGGTAGCCTTTCGTCTCGCCCGCTCGAAGTCTCGTTCCGTCATGCCGGAATCTCCACCACCTCGTAGCCGTACACGTTTCGAACCTCGGTTCGATGGTACTGCCGTGGGTCTGTATCGTATCCATAGGAGGGATGGACATGCCCGTGGAAATGGTAGCGCGGCTCGGTGCGCCGGATGAAGCCGAGGAACGCACGGAACCCGCGATGACAGAGATCCTGACCCGCGTGGATGCCGTCGGGCGGCGCATGCGTGACAAACACATCCAGACCACCTCGTCCGAGCCACCGGTTCCACAGCAACCGCGCTTCCAGGGCTCTGGCACGCTTGCTCATCTCCCGCTCGGTGTACTGGTAGGCTCCGCCGCCGTACCACATCGATCCCCCAAGGCCCGCCACCGTGACCGGTTCACAACCTGGAAACCGGAGCGTCACGAGACGCCCGTCGATGTTCGTCGCACCCTCGGGAGCATGAATCGTCCGCCCGTCGGCCGTCTGCATCGGCCGGTCGTGATTCCCGGGCACGTACAGCAGCGGAACGTTGAGCAACGTGAGGATGTACTCCAGGTACGGAAACGGCAGATCCCCGCATGAGATCACGGCATCGACACCGGAGAAGCGCTCCCGGATCGCAGGAGAATAGAGGGATTCGTGCACGTGATCGCTGAGAACGAGGACACGCAGGTTCTCTTGTTGTCTACTCATTCTGTCCCATCTCGCCCTGGTTGACATCGAGTTGACGCACGAGGCAACCGTTCCTATACTACGGTTAGTTTCTTCTGTGAAGGAAGTAAGTCTATGCGAATTCGCAAGGGTGATCAAGAACTGATCCGGAAGCAGAATCGCGCACTGGTTACGAATCTCCTCCGGCTCAACGGCCCCCTCTCCCGCACGGAGATCTCCGAACGGACGGGGCTGGCCCCATCGGCACTCACTCGCCTCACGCGCGGATTGATCGATGAGGGCGTCGTCATCGAAACCGGCAAGAGCACATCGAATGGGGGCCGGCCCGCCGTCCTCTTGTCCCTCAATCCCGGGTACCGTCAGATGATCGGCGTCAAAGTCGAACGCGCGCGGTTGCTCGCCGGCACCGTCAATGTCAATGGCGAGATCGTTGAACGCACGGAGCTTAGGTTTCCCACGATTCCTTCGCCACATGAGGTGGTCGATGGCATCGCAAACCTTGCCCGCGAACTGTCCACCGAGACGACGCTCGGGCTCGGTGTCAGCATCTCGGGCTTCATCGACATTGAGTCAGGCACCGATCTGTTCACCCCGATCCTCGGATGGGAGAACGTTTCGCTCCGCGATCCTTTGATGGAGATGCTGGATATGCCCGTCTGGATCGAAAACGACGTCAACGCGCTTGCGCTGGCTGAGAAGTGGTACGGCGCCGGAGCAGCATTCCGCCACTTCCTGTGCATCACCGTGGGTGAGGGTGTCGGCCTCGGCATCGTGATCGCTGGTGAGATCTACCGGGGCGCCTTTGGCGGCGCCGGCGAACTCGGCCACACAACCATCGATCCCAATGGCCCGGTTTGCCGCTGCCGACAGCGCGGGTGTCTGGAGATGTACGCCTCCGACATCCATCTGTCGGCGCAGGCAACCAATCTCGGCCTGGAGAACATCGATGCCCTCATCCAATTGGCTCGCCATGGCGATGAGGCTGCGAAAGCCGTGTTCCGTGAGATGGGGCGCTATCTCGGCATCGGCGCAAAGAACGTCGTCAACCTGCTCAATCCGCAAGCGATCGTTCTCGGCGGAGAGCGGATGGACGCAGCAGACCTGTTCCTTCCGGCATTCGAAGAGCAGGTTTGTCAGCACTCCTTTCCGGCCGAAGCCATGGGGCTCAGGATTGTCCCGGCATCGCTTGGCGCAGATGGCTTCGTGATCGGCGCGGCAACCCTCGTTGCCGCAGATTTCTTCCGTGTTCCGGCCAAGGAGGCGGTGGTGTGAAGCTTCGGATCCGGCTCTCCTCTTCCGGCCTTCCCAACATCCTGTCGGACGAGCGCGTCCTGGTGTCCGATCTGGATGTCGAACTTCCGGGATTGGATCGGGAACTGGATCAGCCGCTCGAACTCGCAGCGACCGCTTGGAAGATTGTTGATCGGGATGCCGAAGGCCGGGCCACTTGCCTGCGCAGCACGATACTCAACGACGATGGGCCCATCGCCACGGCGGAGATCCGGTCGTTCGAGTCGCATGTGTCCTTCGCCGTCACTATCCACGAGACGCTGAGCGGCTTGCACGTTGAGGACACGTTCGAAGCGTGCGCGTACGCGCTGCCGAGATTCCACAGCGACGATAGGCTCCGCTCCTTGGCAACAACGTACGGCCTGGGGCCGTCCGGTGGAGGCGGTGCGGGGGGGTACTGGCCGGACGCGGTGGTCGCCGACCGGCCGGCTGAGCTCCCGTCCAAGGCCTTTGCCCCGATGATCCTGTTCGACGAGCACGAGGCGCTGGCCGTTGTGCCTGCCGATCACTTCTTAACCAGCGCGCTGTTGGCCGACCAGGGCATCGTGCGAAGGACCCTCCATGGATCGATCGATCGTCTTCCTGCCGGTACGCGAATCGAGACCCTGTTTGCATGGGGAGGAGATCTCACGACAGCGATGATGAACGCCGGGAACCTTCTGCTGGCGCGCGGCGGCAAGCAGCGGCCCGATCCAGCCAGCCAGGTCCTGACCTCAACGCCCGGATGGTGGAATGCCTACGGGGCATACTACACGGAGCCGATCCACGCCCTGGATGCGATGCGACTCGCGGAAGTCGTGGAGTCGCTGCAGAGGCAGCAGGTGCCAATCGGCTACCTCGGCCTTGACCTTTGGTACCCGTACAAGGAGATCGGCCAGGCCTTCGAATTCACGCCGAATCTCGAGAAGTATCCGGACGGCATCGGCACGATCTCCAGACGCTTCGGACTGCCGGCGGTGCTCCACCTTTCCGCTCTGTGCGGCGAAAACGCCTACCACGCGGATGGTTCGGATCCTACATTCTACGGGGAAGTCGCCCAGGAGCTGCTGCGTCACGGCGCGGTGACTGCTTGGCACGATTGGCTGCGCACCCAGCAGCACCTCACGCCCAAGCTGCGAAACGACACGGATTCGGCCGACGGTTGGTTCTCCGGGATGGCGCACGCCATGGGGGTATGCGGAATCGATGTCCTGACCTGCATGCACACCATGGGCATGATCTTGGCGTCCACCGCCCTGCCCAGCATCGTTGCAGCGAGAAGCTCCATCGATTACCTCTTTTCGCAGCCAGAAGCATTGGACACATTGGAACGCATCGGCCTCGGAGGGTTCCGGAACGAAGCGATATCCCTCCCGATCATGCGCCGGCAGAACCTGCTGGTGGGATTTATCTACTACACCCTGGGGCTGTTGCCGTTCTACGATCTGTTCCTCACGCGGTGGCACACTGAGATCGGAGGACACTCCCCCCGGACCGAGGCCGTGTTGCGCGCCCTATCGTGCGGCCCAGTGGGGATCGGCGATGGGCCGGGCATGACGGATGTCGATCTGGTGAGATCCCTGGTGTCGTCAAGCAGGAAGCTGCTGCAACCCGATCATCCACCGTATCCGGATGCCGATACGCTTGGGTCGCCGATCGAGATCTACCGCACCGAGCATCGGGCCGGATTGACTACTTGGCGGTATGTCCTGGCGCTCAATACCACGTCCCACCCTCAGACATTCGATCTTCCGATGCCGAGTGAGGACGTGGTGATCTGGGACGGGATGCGTGGTGAGATCGTCCCGCGGATGTCCGGATCGTTGCCCGCCGGAGAGATCGCCTACTACGTGCTCTTCCCAAGAGCGGAAGGCATCGCTCCGTTTGGGGTATGGGAAAAGATCGTTCCTGCACCGGCAAGCGTCATTGAGGCCGCTTCGTGGAACAGGGGATGGCACGTGAACGTTCGTGCCCCGGGAGACTCCTTTGCGATACACGCGGTGTGCGGCATCGACGTCTCGGATCAGGCAGGACGTCTGTTGCCGCAGGAGTCCCGTGGCTCACTCACGGTTGTGCCACTCGATGAGGAGATCTCGGCGTTACACATCACCAGGAGGTGATCTGTGTGAGAGGCAAACGAACCATCGGCCTTCTCGTCATCGTCTTTGCAGCGGCCGTCGCCGTGGCGACCGGCGCACAGAAGGCCCCGTTGAACCTTGCCATCGTCTGGCATCAACACCAGCCGATGTACTGGAACCGGCTCACATCCGAGTACGAACTGCCATGGGTTCGTGTCCACGGTGTGCAGGAGTACATCGATTCGGCCCGTATCTCGGCGGAGTACCCGAACGTGCACGTGACCTTCAACCTGCAGCCGAGCCTCCTGTGGCAACTGGAGGACTACGCAACGATCACCGCAGAGGAAGCGGCGCTCGGCGGACTGTATGACTACATCGGCGCGACGGACAACCACCTTCACTGGATCTGGACCCTCGCGACCACTCCGGAGGAATTGGCAGCTGATGACCGGGCCGACCTGCAAGAACAAGCGTTCTGGCTCAACGGATACATGTTCGACAACGATGCCGATGATCCGTACTACGATCCACGATATATGCAACTCAACACGCTGCACAATCAGCGCTCCCTTACCGACGCAGAGCTCCTCGATGCCGCCGCGCTGTTCCTGCTATGGCAAGTCTCGCCCGAGCTTCACGAAGAGCTCGGCCTGACGGAATACCGCGGCCACAGTGGGTTCACCGCGGAGGACATCGTAGCGCTGATCCAGGCCCAGACGGCGGTGCTGCGAGAGGTGATCTCCGCGTATCGAGCCATCGCCGATCTCGGGAATGAATTGATCACCAGCCCGTTCTACCACCCGATTCTTCCGCTGCTCGCAGACCAAGGATGGGACAACGATATCCTCGGCCAATTGGCGTCCGGTCAGCATCAACACGAGCAGCTGTTCGGTACCGCGGCGACCGGCGTGTGGTCACCGGAACAGGCGGTCTCCGAGGCATCCGTTGCCCTTCTTGGAGACGGTGGATTCGCTTGGACATCGGCGGATGAGGGGATCCTCGCCCAGGCCCTGGGACACAGTCCAACGATTGCCGAGCTCACCCGACCGTACTGCTGGTCCGAGGTTGCGCTGTTCTTCCGCGAAACCGAGCTATCCAACCGGATCGGCTTCGCGTACGGCAACAAGCCCACGGCAGAGGCCGTTGCCGACTTCATGGGAGAATTGGAAACCGTGTGGAACGGAATCGACGATCCGACCAGCCACGTTCTCACCTTGGCGATGGACGGCGAAAACTGGATGTTCATGGCCGGCTATCCGAACAACGGAAGGACCTTCTTGCGGTCGCTCTACGAGGCGCTGGACACCGCCGAGTGGGTGACCAGCACGACCCCGGCACAGAGGCTCTCCTCCGGAATGGTCACCGTGAGGCTCGATCAGCTTCCCACCGGATCGTGGGCCGGAGACCTCGCCACATGGAGCGGTGAGCCCGATGAGGACATCGCCTGGGAGCGGCTTGCGATTGCACGTGACGTGGTTCGGGAAGCCGGAGACCCCGCCGAAGCCCTGGAGGCAATCCATGCAGCACAAGGATCCGACTGGTTCTGGTGGTACGGAACCGACCAGGATTCCGGGACCGACGACCTGTACGACTGGCTGTTCAAGGCCCATTTAACGGGCGCATACACCCAGGCCGGATCCGCTCAGATCCCTGAGGTCCTCAGCCTGCGCTTGACGCCACCCGTGACGCAGGATCTCGGAGAGATCAATCCGGTGATCGACGGCGCGTCGACGCCCGAGGAAGGGTGGGAGGACGCGGTCGAGTTCGTGGGCGAAGCGGCGCTCCGTTCGGCCCGGGTGGCCTTCAGCGAGTCGGTCCTTTACGTCCGTGTCGATTCGACGCTCGATCCCGCCGCGTGGTTCGGCGAGGAAATCTATCTGTCACTCTATGCTTCGGGAGCACCCGGCACGCCGGTCAATGTGACCACAAGACACAGCGGCGTCCAGCTCGGGTTCGAACTGGCGTCGGCGATCCAGATCAACTTCTCCAAGATCGGCACCGATGGAGCCGGCGTGGTATCGAAGTACGCCGCGGACGGCGTGGGTGGATGGTCGTACGCCTCCTCGATCCGTACGATGAACAGCCGCCGCGTGAAGATTGGCGAGTGGATCGAGTTTGCGGTCCCCTTCTCCGAACTCGGAGTGGAACCCGGGAAGGCGCTCACGATTGCGCTGGTCCTCGAACGCTCGGGAGAGGCCATCGACATCCTTCCCGAAACTCCCGTTCTCGCCAGGGTTCCAACCTTGCTTCAAGGCGTGGAACGCTTCGTGGCAACGGATCCCGTGGGCGACGATCATGGCACAGGTACGTACACCTATCCGCTGAACTCCATCTTCGATACCGTCGGATTGTTCGACCTCCTCGCGTACCGCGTGTACGACGCCGAAGACCGGTGGCAGCTGGCGTTCGATTTCGCAGCACTGCCCAACCCGTGGAACGGACCGCAGGGGTTCAGCCACCCGCTGCTGTATCTCTACTTCGACGTGTCTGACGGCGGCCTCATCGAATCGCACCCCGAAGGCGATGCCGCACGCGTGGAATTCGATCCGGAACACCCGTGGGACGTATTCATGCGCATCGCAGGCTGGCCGGCGTACGGCCGCCATCTGTGGACCGCATCCGGCGAAGGACCCTACCTGGTCGAAGTGGCGAGTGATCCGAAGCGGGGGAGGATCATCGTAACGATCGACAAGTCGCTGATCCCGGAGATCAGCGGATGGCACTACGTCCTGGTGACATCTCAAGACGGCTACGGCGCCGACTACGCGCGGGCCATCGGCGCGGAAGCCTCCGAATGGGCCGGAGGGGGCAATCCCGAACCGTTCTGGGCTCCCAGCATCTACGAGTACCTAGACAGTTCGGAAGCCACGCAGGATAAGATCCTTTTGACATACAGCAAAGAGAAAGAGCACTTCGCAGTCCTCACTCCTCGACACGTCATACTCGACATTCCTTAGGGAGGTGATGTAAGACAGTCATAGCACTCAGGCGAGCAACGTACGGAAGAACAAGAACACAAGGTCAAGGAGGAGAGAACATGAAGCGAATTGCACTCCTGCTAATCAGTCTGATGCTTTTGGCGGGCCTCGCTGCCACGGCTAGCGAAGCCGGAAAACTGCTCATCTGGGCCGACGACACCCGAGCGCCCATCATGCTCAATGTCGCGGAGCAATTCACATCCGTCTACGGCGTAGAGGTCGTGGTGCAAGAAGTCGGATTCGGCGATATCCGTGGCCAACTGGCCACCGCCGGCCCGGCCGGAGAAGGTCCCGACATCCTGATCGGCGCACACGACTGGTTGGGTGAACTCATCCTGAACGGCCTGCTCGAACCGATCGTCCTCGAGCCTTCGACGATTGCTGACTTCAATCCGGTTGCCATCGATGCGTTCGGTTGGGGCAACCAGCTGTACGGAGTCCCCTACGCAACCGAGAATGTCGCGCTGGTGTACAACAAGGATCTGGTTCCGGAAGTCCCCGCGACGTTCGAGGAGCTCCTTGTCCTCGCGAAGTCGCTGACCGACCTTGAAGCCGGCAAGTACGGCTTCCTGATCCAGCAACCCGATCCCTTCCACACGTTCGCCCTTCACTCCGCTGGCGGTGGATACATCTTCGGCAAGGATGCAGAGGGCGTGCTCGATCCATGCGATCTCGGACTTGACAACGAAGGATCGATCGCCGGCGCGATCATTCTCGACCAGATGGTGAAAGACGGAATCGAGATCGCCGGCGCGGGATATGCCGAAGTCACCGGCGCATTCAATGCCGGCAACCTCGGCATGATGATCGGCGGGCCGTGGACGCTGGCTGATGCCAAGGCCGCCGGCATCAATTACGGAATCTCCGCCATTCCCCCGATCAACGGGAATGCTCCGGGCGTCTTCGTCGGCGTTCAAGGGTTCATGATCAGCGCGTTCTCAGAGAACAAGGTCCTTGCCAATCTGTTCATCAAGGACTTCCTGATCGCGACCGACGTCATGCTCGGCCTGTACATCGAAGGCGACCGTCCTCCGGCATACCTCCCGGCTCTCGCTTTCCTGGCTGGGAATGAGGACATCCAGGGCTTTGCCGCGGCCGCGGCAACGGCAGTCCCCATGCCTAAGATCGCCGAGATGGGATCGGTCTGGTCAGCATGGTCGAATGCGCTGGAGCTCATCGTCAACCAATCCCAGGATCCAACGACGGCCATGCAGGACGCAGCAGCCGAAATCCGCGCCCTGCTAGGTTGCGAATAATCTTGTGGCCGGAACCGCCCAAGGGCGGTTCCGGCCCCTTACCCCAATGGTCTGGAAATACGTTGCGAAACACAGTCTAAAGATCGTCTTCCTCGGACTTCTGTGCGCCATCGCCATTTACGTGTTCTCATTCTTGTTGGCGCGGCGGCTTTATGTCCCTGCCGTCATGCCATTGATCGGAGCCGGGCTGATCAGCTACATCTTCTTGTCCGAGAGGAGGTATCCCCTTCGCTGGTTGATCCCGGGACTACTCTTCCTCGCCGTCATGGTGGTCTATCCCATCGGCTATACCTTCGTCTCCTCGTTCACCAACGTCGGCACGGGGCACATGTTGTCCAAGGATCAAGCGATCACCCAGCTGCTGGACCGCTCTTTCACTCCTCCCGACGGTGTTGCTTATGCCTACACCGCACTGGCGGATGATTCCGGTGCACTGGCCTTGATCCTCTACAACCCTGATCAGAACATCCTCTATATCGACGGCGTTGCATCGGATCTCTCGCCCGACGATCCGCGCATCGTCGACGCAGATGGCGACGGGAAGCCCGAGGAATTTGGCGAGTACGCCGCCCTTGGAATCGCTCAGCTTGCTCAACGCGTCTCCGAAATCGAGGACTACCGGATCGAGTACAGGGGATCCGTGATTGGGTTGGAGAGCCTCACCCAGTTCAGAACGCGTACACCGCTCTACCGCTACGACGCCGAAGCGGAAACGATGACCGACCTTCAAACAGCCGTCGTCTACACCGCCATCGAAGGCATCTTCACCGACGATGCCGGCCGCGAGATCTATCCCGGCTACAAGGTCTGGAAGGGTTTCGCCAACTACGCGGCCCTGATCACGAATCCCCAGATCTCCGGCCCGTTTGCACGCGTATTCCTTTGGACGGCTCTCTTCGCCACGCTCACTGTACTGCTCAACTTCACGCTGGGTCTGGGAACGGCCGTGCTGCTCAATGATCCGTTCATGCGGTTTCGAACGCTATACCGCGTTCTGATGATCATTCCGTATGCCTTGCCGGCATTCGTCACGATCCTCGTCTGGAGAGGGATGCTCAACGAGAATTTCGGCATCATCAACAAGATCCTGGTCTCGCTGTTCGGATCCGGTGCGCGTCTTCGATGGCTTGCCGACCCATTCCTCGCCAAGGTTTCGGTACTACTCGTCAATCTCTGGCTTGGGTATCCGTACATGATGCTGATCTCATTGGGCGCACTGCAGTCGATCCCGACCCCGCTGTTCGAGGCGGCACGCGTCGATGGCGCCACGTGGTGGCAGCAGTTCCGCAAGATCACCCTGCCGCTGCTCCTGATTCCGCTCGCCCCCCTTCTGATTGGCGCGTTCGCGTTCAATTTCAACAACTTCACGCTGATATGGCTACTGACCGAAGGGAGGCCTCCCATCGCCGGAGCGGTCACTCCGGCGGGCGAAACGGACATCCTGATCAGCTACACCTACCGTCTGGCCTTCGAAGGTGCACGCGGGAACCAGCTCGGGCTTGCCGCCGCAGTATCTGTCATGATCTTCATCATCATCGCCACCATCAGCGCGATCAACTTCCGAATGACCGGTTCCTTGGAGGAGCTGAGCAAGAATGTATAGCAGACACACTCTCCTTGGGAGTCTCTGGCGACACGCGCTCATCCTGTTTCTCGTCGCTTTCTCGATCTTCCCGGTCCTGTGGATCGCCTCGGCGTCATTCAATGACTCAAACAACATGCAACTGCAGCAACTGGTTCCGCCGAACCCGACGGTCGAGCACTACCGAGAGCTGTTCAACACACAGCAATACCCCTTTGCAACGTGGCTCCTAAACAGCCTGAAGGTCACACTGATCACTGCGACACTGACCGTGGTTCTCGCCGGCCTCGGCGCGTACTCGTTCTCGCGTTTCCGCTTCAAGGGGCGCCGCGTCGGTCTGCTTGGCCTTCTCTTGATCCAGATGTTTCCGCAGATTCTTGCGTTGGTCGCGATCTTTCTTCTCCTGTTCTCTCTCGGCAACATCTTCCCCTGGGCAGGCCTCAATACACACACGGGACTAATCCTCGTGTACCTCGGCGGCGCCATGGGATTCAACACGTGGCTGATGAAGGGCTATTTCGACACGATTCCCCGGTCGCTGGAAGAGTCGGCCAAGGTCGACGGCGCAACGCCATTCCAGGCGTTCATACGAATCATCCTTCCCCTGGCGCGTCCGATCCTTGCTACGATCTTCATCCTGTCGTTTATCTCGACGTATTCGGAACTGATCATCGCTACGGTACTGCTCCGCGATACCTCCAAGTTCACCCTTCCGGTCGGCATGGCCCTCTTGATCTCCGATCAATACGGACGTCGCTGGGGCATCTTCGCCGCGGGCGCTCTGATCGCGATGCTTCCGTTTCTCGGCGTATTCATTCTGTCTCAGCGTTCGCTCGTGTCCGGCCTAACCCAGGGGTCTGTGAAGGAATGAATCGCCCGTCATGCCGTCGAGAACGACGATTCGCCAAGAGGATCCATTGGTCTCTCCCGGCATCGACCACGGCCGGCGCGTTCGCATCGCCCGGCGCCTCCCGGGGGAAGAAACCCTCCAGAAGCGCCGGCCGACCAAGCGAGAGACACATCGGCACGCAGATCGCCCGGATACCCCATGCCCCCGATACGAAAGGAGCCTAGACTTGGACCACAAGTTGCCCGATTGGGTTCGCCACGCCGTCTTCTACCAGATCTTCCCCGACCGCTTCCGTCGCGATGCCGCGCCGTGGCCGGAGAACGCACACCTGTGCTCCGGCCGCAAGCCGTGCAATGGGAACCTTCGTGGAATCCTTCACTCGATCCCGTACCTTGAACGGCTGGGAATCACGGCACTGTACCTGACGCCAATCTTCCACGCCGGTTCTTATCACAAGTACGACACCATCGACTACTACACGATCGATCCCTGTTTCGGCGACAATGAGACCTTCGGTCGCCTGGTGAACGAACTGCACAAGCGGGACATCCGGATCGTGCTCGACGGGGTGTTCAATCACTGCAGCGACCGGCATCCCTTCTTCGAGGATGCGATGAAGAACGGTTTGGGATCGGCCCACTGGGACTGGTTCAACATCCGTGGGGACCGCGTGGTCAGGGGGACCAATGCCAACTACGCCCGCTGGGCCGGCGTCGAAACCATGCCTGAGTGGAACCACGAGAATCCCGCAGTGGCCGAGTACCTCCTGTCCGTTGTCCGTCATTGGATCGCCGAATACGGCATCGACGGCTGGCGGCTCGATACCACCGAGTACCTTCCGCCGGACTTCGTCCGCGCGATCTACGATACCGCGCGCGCGGCCGGCCCGGACACCTACGTCTTGGGCGAAGTGATGGGGCTGGGAACGCCATGGTTTCGTCACCATGCCCTGGATGGTGTCATGCACTACAAGCTCTGGGAAGGTCTCGTCGCCTTTCTGGCGCAAGAGATCTGGGACGCAAGAACCTTTGCCTGGAGCGTCTACAGTCACTGGCACAGCTACCCGGAAGACGCGAACTACGGGTCCTATACCCTCTTGTCCAGCCACGACAAGCCGCGATTCCTCACACAGTGCCACGGAGACATCCGGCGGCTCCGCCTAGCATTCGCCCTCCAATTCACCTTTCCCGGTTCCCCGGCCATCTACTACGGAGATGAGATCGGTCTGGAAGGTGGGGACGATCCGGACAACAGGCGGTGCTTCCCCTGGAACGAGTCCCTGTGGAATCAGGAACTGTTCGCCGAGGTCCAGTCGCTCGTCCGGCTTCGCCGCACCCATGTGGCTCTGCGTACCGGCTCGGTCGGCTTGGTCAAGGCTCGGGACCGGTTCCTCGTCTTCCATCGAACCCTGGACGCAGACCGGTTTCTGATCGCGATCAACGCCTCCCCAGATCGGGAAGAGACGTTCGCGCCATCCGACGGATCGTGGATCGATGCGCTGACGAATCAGAAGGCGGAGAGAGCCCTGTGTCTCCCTCCGCTCTCCTACAGGATCCTCCGGCAGGTATCCGACTAGCCCGCGACTTCCCGGTACAGATCGAGATATGCGCGTGCCGACCCTTCCCAGCTGAGATCTTGTCGCATGCCGCGATCGATCAATCCTCGCCATCCGGCCTCATCCTCGCGATACACCGCCAGGGCTCGCTTCACCGCATCGAGGAATGCTTCCGGCGTTCGATCCCGGAAGAGGAACCCGTTCCCGGTATTCCCCGATCGATCGTACTCGTGAACCGTATCGGCCAATCCGCCGGTGGCGCGAACCACTGGAACCGTGCCGTACAGAAGGCTGTACTGCTGATTCAGCCCGCCAGGCTCGTAGTGGGAAGGCATCAAGAACGCGTCGGATGCAGCCTCGATCCGATGCGCCCATGCCTCCGAAAAGGTGATCTGCGCCGAGACGCGGCCGGGGTAACGTGCCTGAGCCTCACGGAAGTACGCCTCGTACTCCGGAGCCCCGGTTCCGAGAAGGGTGAATTGCATCCCCAGGTCCATCATCCGGTCGAACGCGGCCATGATGAGGTCGAACCCCTTCTGCTCCGCCAACCGGCTGATCACACCAAGCAGAGGAGCCTTCGCATCGATGTGCAAGCCGAGTTCGGCCTGTAGCCGCTCTTTGTTGACCGCCTTGCCGGAGAGATCTTCCGCATCGTAGTTCGCCCAGAGATGTTCATCCGTTTTCGGGTTCCACACGTCCACATCTACACCGTTGATCACTCCGGAGAGGTCGGCCCGACGGACATTCAATTCCGCTTCCAGTCCGGCGCCCTCCTCCAGAATCTCCTTGGCATACGTGGGAGAGACCGTGTTGATCCGGTCGAATGATAGGATGCCTCCCTTCAGCAGGTTGATCCGAGCACCCTGCCGGTACGGCTCCAACGCTGCATCGGACAGCCCGGTGACCTCCGCCTGGTCGACGGGAAACACCCCTTGGTAGCCCAAGTTGTGGATTGTCAGCAACGACGCCGCCTTGTCGAACCCGGCCACCGCCCGGTCCGCCAGGTATCCGGAAAGCAACGAGGTGTGCCAATCGTTTCCGTGGATAACATCCGGCCACCAGGAAAGCGCCTCACACAGCTTGAGCGCTCCCAGAGACAGAAACGAGAACCGCTCCAGCGCATCCGGGTATTCCCCGCCCTCGCCATAGATCTCCGGTCGATCGTAGTAGGCATCGTTCTCGAGGAACACGATCGGCACCGAACCACCCGGCAGGGTATCTTCGTACGCCACGCAGGGAACCTCCCGTCCACCGATCGGAACCGAGAAGCGGCACGCTTCCGTGGGTGATGCCGCCTCAGCAATCCTTCGATACTTGGGCATCACAACGCGCACATCGACGCCGAGCGCGTGGAGGGCTTTCGGCAACGCAAGGGCGACGTCGGCCAGCCCGCCAGCCTTGGCAAACGGCGTCACTTCTGCCGAAACAAAGAGGACTTTCATTTTTTCCACCTCCGAAGAAAGTATCCGCAGATCGCGTCGGCCCGTCAACTCGGCGAATCTGCTGTTCCCTTCTTTGCTATCCTCATTCACCCTCCCAGCCCCGCCACCGCCAGGATTCGCATAGGTAGCGGCTTTGAGTACAATCGGACCGAAACCTACGGACCCAGAGGAGAATGAGGATCATGCCTGAACTACGTCGAGGCCCCACAAGCAATCGTTGGGTAATCGTTGCCCCGGAGCGCGCCAAGCGGCCGTCCGATTTCGAGGTGCGCGGGATCGAGCTGGCGGAACAGAAACCGGCCAATTGCGTCTTTTGCGCCGGGAACGAAGACCAGACTCCTCCTGAAGTCTACCGTATCCCATCGGAGGATGGATGGCACGTCCGGGTCGTACCGAATAAGTTTGCTGCGCTCACGGACTACGAGGATCTCGGACGGGAAGCCGTCGCTGGGTTCTACGATCGGATGAACGGTGAAGGAGCGCACGAGGTCGTGATCGAGACGCCCGATCACTACGGCGAACTGCCTGATCAGCCGGTCGAGCAATTGAAGCGAATCGTTGACGCCTACATCGATCGATTGACCGCGCTCATGCAGAACCCCTGGTTCCGCTACATCCTCTTGTTCAGGAACCACGGCAAGGAGGCGGGCGCATCCCTTCTTCATCCACACTCGCAGATCATCGCCACCCCGATCGTCCCCCAGGAGATGCGCGAATCGCTCGAGATCGCCAAGCGGTACTACGAGCGGAAGGAACGCTGTCTCTTCTGCGATCTGATGCTGTCGGAGCTCAAAGACGGAGAGCGCATCGTGGACGAAAGCGAGGGATACGTCGTATGGGCGCCGTATGATTCACGATTCCCCTTCGAACTCGTCCTCTATCCAAAGGCCCATTCGCATGACTTCACCACCTTGACCGATACGCAGCGCTTCGGACTGGCCGAGATGCTGAAGTCGACCCTGCAACGGCTGGTCGCCCTGCTGGGGGACGTTCCGTACAACTTCGTGTTGAAGACCACGCCCAATCCGATTCCCCGTCCGGGAAAGCCGGGATACTGGGCGACGCTGCAGTACGACTACCACTGGAGGATCGCGATCCTCCCCCGTCTGACACGTGTTGCCGGTTTCGAGTGGGGAACAGGGTTTTACATCAATCCGATGCCACCGGAGGATGCCGCGCGCTACCTCCGCGAGGTGGCGATTCCCTAGAGCAGGGCGATCGATCGGCACGGGCACCGCTCGGTTGAAGGAGACGTGACTCCCTTGCCACGCGTCATGTAGCTACCCCCATCCTGCCGGTTCGTTGTACACTGGTCGTGGCCGTGCGGCCACGATACAACCCCCAAGGAGGGCGCATGATCGTTCTCGCCAACCGTGCTGCATCCCATGGACGTTTTCTTGCACGGTTCGAATCCGATGCCATTCTCTCCCGGATCTGGGCGCACGATCCTTCCGTTTGGAAACGCAATGCAACCGACATCGTCCACCGCTTGGGTTGGCTGCACGCGCCGGAGAGCATGCAACCGCACCTCGACCGGATCGAGTCTCTGGCATCGCACGTGGTTCAGGACGGTTTCCAAGATATCGTACTCCTTGGAATGGGGGGCTCGAGCCTGGCGGCGGAGACCCTGATTCGCACGTTCGCCCCGATCGCGGGAAGCCCACAGGTGAGAATCCTCGACACCACACACCCCGATGCCATCCGCGCCATCGAACGAACCCTCGACTTGAAACGGACACTGTTCATCGTGGCAACCAAGTCCGGCACCACGACGGAGACCCTCGCCCTGTTCCGCTACTTCCATGCGAAGCTCGAGGAGACCGGCGCGCCGTCCCCAGGACGACAGTTCATTGCAATCACCGATCCCGGCAGCCCCCTGGTGGATCTCGCGACGACACACGGTTTCCGTGACACGTTCCTCAATGATCCCACCATCGGGGGACGCTATGCGGCGCTGACCTTCTTCGGCCTCGTTCCGGCGGCCCTGGGCGGCATTCCGATCCGCACCTTGCTCCAACGCAGCCGCGAAATGGCCATCCAATGCGCCAAGTACGGGACGCTGGAGAAGAATCCCGCCGTTCAGCTGGGCATATTCCTCGGCTCGTGCGCCGCAGGGGGGAGGGACAAGGTCACGTTCCTGATCTCTCCATCGCTCCGGCCGTTTGGAGATTGGGTGGAACAGCTCATTGCGGAGAGCACTGGGAAACAGGGCACGGGAATCCTCCCCATCGTGGACGAACCGGTTGCTTCACCCGCCGCCTACGGAGATGACCGGGTCTTCGTGCACCTTCGCATGGCATTGGAGCCGATGGCGGATGCCGCCGAGGCTGCGCTGCGCGATGCCGGCCACCCCATCGCGTGCGTCACCATCGACTCCGCGGAAGCGATCGGCGAACTCTTCTTCCTGTGGGAGATGGCCACGGCCATCGCGGGCTATACCCTGGGGATCAATCCGTTCGATCAGCCGGATGTGGAATACTCCAAGGCATTCACACGCCAGATGGTACTGGACTACCGCTCCACGGGAACTCGGCCGCCCAGTTTCGCCAAGCCCGCATCCGCATCCGCCCTTGTCCGTGTGCTCGACTCGCTGGACTTCGGAGATTACGTGGCCCTGCAGGCCTATGTTCCGCCGACGCCCGAAATGGCCCACGCCCTGAGAGCACTGCGCGTCGCGCTCAGGAGCCGCTACGGCGTGGCCACGACCGCCGGATACGGCCCCCGATTCCTTCACTCCACAGGACAGCTACACAAGGGAGACCGCGGCAACGGTCGTTTCATCCAGTTCATCATGGATCCGAAGGAGGATCTCGAAATTCCTCCGAACGATACGGCGGAGACTGCGGGCACGCTCTCATTCGGAGTCCTGATTGCGGCACAGGCTGCGGGCGATCGGCAAGCCTTGTTGGGGAACGGTCGCGACGTCGCGACCTTCCGTATCGGCCCCGATGGGGAGAGCGCGCTCCAGTCGATCGCCAAGCACCTCACAGAGGAAGCGAATTGATCTCCATCGCGCGCGGCATGTCTACACACCGTAGTATGATCGAGTCAACACGAACGTTCTTTGAACACGACAGGGGGAAACCATGAGTTCATCCGGCGGTAGCGTTCCGCTCAAACAACGGGCCGCAGAGCGTGCCCTGGACTTCGTCCAATCGGGAATGATCGTCGGTCTCGGCCACGGCTCGACAGCCGAGTTCGCCGTACGCGGCCTCGCCGAACGGTTGACGAATCAAGACATCCACAGCATTCGCGCCATCCCGTGCTCGGTGGCGGTCGATCGCCTGGCTCGCTCACTGGGAATTCCCATCACAACGCTGGCCGATCACCCGTCCATCGATGTGACGATCGACGGCGCAGATGAAGTGGATTCCAGGATGGACTTGATCAAGGGAGGCGGTGGCGCGCTGTTGCGAGAGAAGATCGTGGCCGTCGCCAGCCGACGCGAGATCATCGTGGTCGATGGTTCCAAGCTCTCACAGCGACTGTGCACACGATTTGCCCTCCCTGTCGAGGTCGTTCCGTTTGCCGAGGCGGTCGAGACCCGCTACCTCGAGTCCATCGGCGCGACCGTATCCCTGCGCGGCGGGGACCAGCCGTTCCACACGGACCAGGGCAACGTCATTCTCGATTGCCGCTTCAAACCGATGGAAGATCCGTACGAGCTGGGCCGCGCGCTCGATGCCCGGCCGGGCATCGTGGGGCACGGCCTGTTCCTCGGAATCGCAACCGATCTGGTGGTCGCCGATGATCGCGGCGCGCACCACTTCGCCCGCGGCGACGACCTGTCCGCCGTACTCGCCGGATGAATCTGCGAGGCGGCAATCCGCTTGCAGGCTCGAAGGCGTTGGATTCCGCGACCATCGTCATCTTCGGCGGATCCGGAGACTTGACGCATCGCAAGCTGGCCCCGGCACTGCACAGTCTGGCCTGTGCCGGTCTCCTCTCGCAGAACGTTCGGATCCTCGGAGTCGGCCGCCATCCCCTATCCGCGGAGACCTTCCGCCAGCGAATCCTGGAAGGGATCACGGCGCATGCGCGACTCACCCCCGGCACACAGATCTGCAGGCCCTCGTCTCACTTCGAGCAGCGATTCGACTACATCGCCATCTCCGACGAAGCGAGCGGCGGTTTCGAGCGGCTCGCTGCCCGGCTCGCTCTACCGTCCGGCGCGGATGCGAACGTTCTGTTCTACCTGGCGACGCCCCCCGAGGCCGTTCCGGAGATCGTACGCAGCCTCGGCCGAACCAAGCTGATGAACGAGACCGCCGGCTGGCGCCGGCTCGTAATCGAAAAGCCGTTCGGGACAGGCACAGAGAGCGCGCAAACGTTGAACCAGCTGCTCCACGGCGTCTTGGACGAGTCACAGATCTTCCGAATCGATCACTACCTCGGCAAGGAGACGGTTCAGAACATCCTGACCTTCCGCTTTGCCAACGCGATTTTCGAACCCCTGTGGACCCGCTCGCACGTTGCTCACGTTCAGATTACCGTAGCCGAGGAAGTCGGCGTGGGAAGCCGTGCCGAGTACTATGAGAAGGCAGGCGTCGTCCGCGACATCCTCCAGAACCACGTCCTTCAGTTGCTCGCGCTGGTTGCCATGGAGCCACCGCGCGAAGCATCACCCGATGCGTTCCGGGACGAGAAAGTGAGCGTTCTCAAGGCCGTCCGCCCGGCCGAAGCGCACGCCACGGTCTTCGGGCAGTACGAAGGATACCGAGACGAAGCGGATGTGTCTCCAACGTCAACGACCCCGACATTCGCCGCCCTCCGCCTGTGGATCGACAACGAACGTTGGCGAGGCGTTCCGTTCTACGTGCGCTCCGGAAAGCGGTTGGCGGAGAAGACCACTGAGATTACGATTCAGTTCCGCCCCACACCGCATCAGCTGTTCCGTTCTTCGGCGTCCGTTGCCAACCGTCTGTCGATCCGGATCCAGCCCGACGAGGGATTCCACCTGCGGTTCGAAACGAAGATCCCCGGGGCGGGCATGGTGACCCACCCCGTGGACATGGTGTTCCACTACGCGGATCAGTACGGCACCATCGCGATTCCGGACGCGTACGAGCGTCTCCTGCTCGATGCACTGCAAGGGGATCCGTCCCTGTTCATCCGTGCAGACGAAATCGAGACCTGTTGGTCCATCGTCGAACCGATCCTTGACGAGGACATCCCCATTGCGTCGTATCCTCCCGACACCTGGGGCCCCCGCGAAGCCCGCGAACTCCTGGTTCGCAACGGATGCCAGTGGCTCCGCGAGTGCGAGGCAATCCCCCCACAGAGGTAGGTTGCGTTGTTGACGCATCACGTATTCGAGAACTCCAGCCAGCTGGCGGACCACGCCGCTGCCCTGATCGCTCGCCAAGCGAGAGAGGCCATCCGGGCCCGCGGTCGCTTCGTGCTGGCCCTATCCGGCGGGAAGACCCCCGGCCCGACCTACGAGCGCCTGGCCCGTGCCAGAGGTCAAGCCTTCCGCATCGATTGGGGCCGGACGCACGTCCTCTGGTCGGATGAACGGGGCGTTGCACCGGACGATTCCCGTGCCAATGTGGCAGCCGCGCGCGCGGCCTTGTTCAATCGCATCTGCGTCCCCGAGAGCAACCTCCACCCGATGAGTTCCGGTCCATCGATCATCGATGGGGCCGATGCGTATGAGATCATGGTCAGGACTCTTCTTGGATCTCACGGCCGGATCGATCTCATCCTGCTTGGACTCGGCGCCGACGGACATGTCGCGTCGTTGTTTCCCAGCCATCAGGCCCTGCAGGAGGATGTGCGTTGGATCCTCCCCGTCCACGCACCCGCCACGCCTCCGTGGCGGATCACGATGACACTGCCCCTGATCCGCCAAGCGCGGCACATCCTGTTCTTGATCGCCGGAGAGAACAAGCGCGCAGCGCTCGCCAACTGGATGGAGAATCGAGAAGTTCCTGCCGCAAGAGTCTCGGCCGGCGTAGAGGATGTCACGGTACTTCTCGATCGTGATGCCGATCCTACAGGCTGACGATCCCGCACCCGACGACGGCCGAACCGCCAAAGCTCTCCTGGGGCGCTCAAGCACACCCTCTGAACCGAAGGCATCGGAATGGAGAGCAGAGAGACAGCTCCTGCCCCATCCAAAGCTACAGGAAGCGGCATCCTGCTTGTTGCCGGAGATTCACGAATGGACCCGTCCGATGGTTTGACGAATCGCCCCCGACCGTCTACCATTTGCGCAGCTGGCCAGAGTGGCGGAATTGGCAGACGCGCGGGACTCAAAATCCCGTGGCCCTTTGGGTCGTGTGGGTTCGACCCCCACCTCTGGTACCAGAAAAATCGAACGCCTAGCCGCTTTGGCTAGGCATCCGTTTGGATCGCACTCACACCCCTGACAAGAATCAGCCTCGATCGCGTTCGCGCCCCGACTTCTGTGGTTCACCCCACGGAGGACGCGGCGCTTCTTCACGGCTGCGTCGCCCTCGGCGCAGGAACGTGGGGATATCGAAGTCATCCGCACCAACTCGGCTTTCCTGCTCGAGCTTCGCGAGGATCGTTTCATTGGACAACGGAGCGCTCTCCTCGTCTTCGCCCCGATAGGAGACCTCAAAGCCGGTGGCGATGACAGTCAGCCGCACGGAATCCATCCCGTCACGGATTGCCGTTCCAAAGATGATGTCCGCACGATCCGAGACGGCCTCGCGGATCAGCGATGCAGCCTCAGTGACCTCTTCCAAGGTCAAATCGGAGCCGCCAGTGATGTTCATGATGACCTTGCGCGCACCACGGATCGAACCATCGAGCAACGGAGAGGAGACAGCGTTTCTCGCGGCTTCTTTCGTCTTCCCATCGCCGTTGCCGACGCCGATCCCCATCATCGCCGTACCGGCGTTGCGCATCACGCTCTCGATATCGGCGAAGTCGAGGTTGATCATCCCGGGGATGGTAATCAGATCGGATATCCCTTCCACCCCCTGGCGAAGCACCTCATCGGCGATTTCGAAGGCTTTGGTGATCGGTGTATCCGCCGGCGCCACCTTGAGGAGTTTGTCGTTCGAGATGCAGATCAGCGCATCGACCGCTTGCGCAAGACGTGCGATGCCGGCTTCGGCCTTCTCCGCCCGCGCGATCCCTTCAAACGAGAACGGCCGGGTGACGATCCCGGTCGTCAGAATCCCTGCTTCGCGCGCCAGAGAGGCGAACACGGCAGCCGCCCCTGTTCCCGTTCCGCCGCCCATGCCGGCGGTGATGAACACCATGTCCACCCCGCTCAGCAGATCGACGATCTCCTCACGGCTCTCTTCCGCAGCGAGCCGTCCGATCTCGGGGTTTCCGCCCGCACCGAGTCCGTTGGTCAGCTTGCGACCGATCTGCAGCGTCCGGTGAGACCGAACCACTTCCAGCACCTGCGCATCGGTATTCACAACGATGAGTTCCACGCCCTGTACCCGCGTGTCAAACATGCGATCTACGGCATTGCCGCCGCCGCCGCCTACGCCCACGACCATCAGCCGTGCCGGTGATGTGAAAGAATTCTGCTCAGCCATCGGCCTACCCCCGGAAGAACCGGTTGAACCACGCAAATAGTTTCCCGATGATCGAGCTGCGCTTCCGCTCGAAATACTCGGGCTTCTTGAAGTCTTTGGTCTCCACGGCGTACCGCAGCAATCCGATCGACGTTGCGTAAATCGGCGATTCCACAATATCGCGCAGCCCATGGATTCCCTGCGGGATCTTTCCACGACGGACCGGAATGTCGTACCGCTGTGACGCGAACTCCGTCAGACCATCAAGGAGGGACGACCCGCCCGTTAGAACGAGCCCTGCAGGCACAAGATCCCGATAGCCGGCATCTTCCACTTCCTGCATTGCCAGATCTAGGAGCTCTTCTACTCGCGGCTCGATGATCTTTGCCAGCTTCTTCTTCGAGACGAGTTTCGTCTCGTCCCCACCGATGGTCGCGACCTCGATCTTGTCGTCTTCTCCAACGCTGTCCACGAGTGCGGTTCCGTGTTGCTTCTTCACCAGCTCCGCTTCTTCGATCGGTGTCTGCAGGCCCACGGTGATGTCATTCGTGATGTGTTCCCCGGCGATCGGAATGACCTTCGAGAACCAGATATCCCCGCCTCGGAACACGCTGATGTCCGTCGTTCCGCCGCCGATATCTACGAGGATGACACCCAGCTCCTTCTCCGCAGAAGACAGCACAGCCAAGGACGAGGCGATCGGCTCAAGAACGATCTGCTTGATCCCGATACCCAATGTCTCGACGCAGCGAACGAGGTTGTGAACCGCTGTAATGGCCCCGGTTACGATGTGGACATCGACCTCCAGCCGAGTTCCTGTCATGCCGACCGGATCGGTGATGCCATCCTGACCATCCACGATGTATTGCCGTGGGATGACGTGGATCATCTCACTCTCGGGGGGGATCTGAATCGCCTGCGCGGTCTCCACGACGCGCCGGACGTCGTCCTCCGTGATGATGCGATCGGGTCTGTTGATCGAAACTGTGCCGCTGTTGTTGATCGACGTGATGTGCTTGCCGGCAATGCCGACGTATACAGCATCGATCTTGGCATCGGCCATGTTCTCGGCCTCTTCAACGGACTTGCGGATCGATGTGATCGTTCGACCGATGTCGACCACAACGCCCTTCTCAAGACCGTGAGAATCCGCCTTTCCCATACCGATGATCTCGATCAGACCATCGACAGCGTTCCCGACGAGAGCGACCACCTTGGTGGTGCCCACATCAAGCCCGACAACAATCCTCTCTTTTCTCATCTCTTCACCGCCTTACCGAGGCACAAGCGTCGCCTCCCCCTCGAATCTCAGATCAATCAGTTCGTAGTTCGTCGCTTCAATCGTACGACACAGTGCCGCCAATTCCACTGCGCGGGATCCTGCGTCATCGATGATGCCAAGTAGAACGCGAACGCCCTCGTCCGCCTCCAGCACAACCGAAGTAGGGTCCGAGACATCGAAGGCTCGAATCAACAGCCCACAAGCCGCATCACCGAATGCCTCAAGCAGTTCGACAACACGCGCATCGAGCGTGCACGCTCCCGCCGCCGACCCGGAGAATGACGCTCCGACGAGCACGGGAAGGGATGCCATTTCTTCACACGATGTGGAGACAATGACGCCTCCCTCTCCCACCAGGCCACACCAGCCGCTCGACAAAGCGGTCGTTGCGATCGGCTTCCGCTCGACAATCTCTACGTTGATCCGATGGAAGAGCGCGCGCGAAACCACGGCCTGTTTGACCCACGGCAACGTGGCAATGCTTTTCTCGACGCGCGTTAAGGAAACGGCAAACAAGGAGATCCCCCGATGGAGCCCTGACGCTTGAACGACTTCACCGGATGTGACATGGTGATTGCCGGTTACAGCAATCTCACGAAGATCAAACAAGCGTGGCCATGGTGAATACAGAGCAACGACAGCAGCAATGATAAGAACCCCCCCTACAACGACAGCCCGGAATGCGGCATTGCGTCTAGACTCCCCCTCCTTCACCCTTCAATGACCTCACTCTAGATCGAGCGAAACGCGAATTCTGTTATACATCTTTTATCGGTGAATGTCAATTGAGTTGCACATCACAGCGTTCGCGGCAGCCGGAATTCGCCCCCTGCCTGCTCTAGGCTTTTCTCTTTTGTGATCTTTCTTTCTCATCATTCTGTTGCTTCCTATAACCCTGTACAGGTGGATATTTCCTGGATTCCAACGACTCGAAACGGAGGCCTCGGCGCACGCCACTGCTCTTCCCTAGGGGCAATCGCAACAGACTCCGCAAGGCCGGCTTGCCGGGCAGAGCCTCCGTTGCTTGAGAAACGCAGACAGCTCGGCGCTCACAGCCCAGATGTCTCCAGCACCGAAGCTGATGACGAAGTCGCCGGTGCGGATCTCTCGTTTGAGGAAACCCAAGGCATCGGACTTCTCCGCAATTCCACACACATCGACGGCACCCTGACTCTGGATCGCTTCGACGATCGATCGAAATGTCACACCGCTGAGCGGGGTTTCGCTGGCCGGATAGATGTCGGTGACAATCACCTTATCGGCTTTCTGGAACGCACGCCCAAACTCCGTCCCGACATCGCGTGTCCTGGTATACCGGTGAGGCTGAAAGACAGCGACGATTCGCCGGTCCGGCCATCCCGCGCGGATCGCATCAAGCGTTGCCTCGACCTCCTCCGGCAGATGGGCGTAGTCATCGACCACGATGACACCGTTTTGATCAAGAAGCTCGAAGCGTCGCGAAGGAAGAGCGAAGGACGTGAGCGCCCGGCAAGCATCCGATACCGGGATCCCAGCAAGTGCCGCGGATCCCAAGGCGCACAGGGCGTTCCGAACGTTGTGCATCCCGGGCGCGTGCAGCTTCACCTGTCCCACATGGCGCCCGTCCTGAATCACATCGAACCTTGTGCAGAAGTGACGGAACTGCACGTTCTCCGCACGCAGATTCGCATCGCCATCCACACCAACGGTCAGCGCATCCGGAAACTGCAGCGCCAGGGCCCGTGTATTCGCATCATCGATCGACAACACCGCGTGTTCCGACCCGGCAACGTACTGGGAGAATGCTGTCTTGATTGCATCGAGGTCCCCGTAGGTATAGAGATGATCCTTGCCGATGTTCGTCACCACGGCAACGGTCGGAGTCACGGCAACGAAGAGTCCGTCGCTCTCATCAATTTCGGCGGCAAACCACTCGCCACGCCCGAGATGCGCGTTGCCACCCAGGCTCGGGCAATGTGCGCCGATCAGGTAGCTGGGATCTCGCCCGACCTCGCGCAGAATCGTTGCGACCATCGCCGAGGTTGTGGTCTTCCCATGGGTGCCGGCGACGCCGATGCTCCGGTATCGGCTCATCAGATCGGCCACCACATGAAGCCTTGCGATCACGGGAATCCTTCTCTCTCGTGCGGCAACCACCTCAACGTTGTTCGATGGAATCGCCGATGAGATGACCACCTGGTCGAGCGATGAATCCACGCATCGCTGATCGTGGCCAAGGTGGATGGCCGCTCCGGCATCGCGAAGTGTCGACACCTCGCGGTTCCCCCGAAGATCGGACCCCGACACATCGACACCCTCGGCAAGAAGGATGGAGGCTAGACCACTCATCCCGGCCCCGCCGATGCCCACAAAATGGACTCTCCTGCGACTGGTCAAGCCCCTGCTCCCCTCATCAATCCCTTGATCTCTCCGAGAATCAACGCCCGTGCGTTCCGCCGCCCACTCCGCCAGGCATTCCGGGCCAACAACGCCAGTGCCTCCTCATCGGCCACCAGATCCTGGATAACATGGACGAGCCCGCGCGAAACGATATCCCGCTCATCAACCAGAGTGCAACCCTCAATACTCCTCAGAGCCCGTGCATTCTCCCACTGATGGTTGTCCGCCGCGCCGCTCCACGGAACCACGAGCGATGCCTTTCCGCATGCCGTGATCTCGGCCAGTGTCGTAGCCCCAGCGCGGGAGACCACCAGGTCCGCCACAGCAAAGGCTTCACCCATCCGGTCGATGTAGTGTCTCACCACGACATTGCGCACCCCTGCGTCGTGAAGCTCCGATCGAATGCGTTCCTCATCCGCAGCACCACCGGTCACCAGGAGTACTTGAAGTGAATCGGTCCGAGCCAGTGACTCCTTGGCCGCAAGAATCGAATCCACCAGCTGCGAAGACCCAAGGGATCCGCCGAACACAAGGACCGTGCGGCGCGACGGGTCGAGGCCGAACATGCGATAGGCCGCATCGCTTCGGCGGGCCAGCAGCAGCTCCCGGCGCACCGGGTTTCCTGTCACCGCCACGCGCCGTGCGTGAGCGAAGTGGCGCCGCGCTTCCGGATAGGCCAAGAGAACCCCATCGACGTAGCCGGCCAACCGGCGATTCGCCAAGCCGGGAATCGCATTCTGTTCGTGAATCAGGGTTCGAATTCGAAGGAAGCGGCCCAGCAACGCAGCGAGGAACACAGGCGGAAACGAGCTGTATCCTCCAACGCCGATGACGATCTCAGGCCGGAATCGCGCCAGGATCAACAGGCTCTCGAGAAAGGAGTACAGCAAGAGGATCCACGCACGCAGGCGATGCAAGGAGCGGGCTCCGGCCAGCCCCACCGCGTGGATCGGGAAGAAGCGGACCGACGGATGCGAAGGAAGAACCCGAGCCTCGATCCCGCTCCGGGTTCCAACGTACCCCACCTTGACATCCGGCTTCCACGCACGCAGCTCTTCGATCACAGACATGGCCGGATAGAAGTGTCCACCGGTTCCCCCCCCTGCAATGAGAACCCTCATGATGCAGCCCCTCCTTGTTTCGACACATTCAGCAGAATCCCCACCATCGCCAGCGTCACGAGCAGCGATGACCCCCCGTTGCTCAAGAACGGGAACGTCAACCCAGTGACCGGAAGAACCCCCAGAACAACCCCTGCGTTGAGCAAGGTTTGGAACCCGATCGTGAAACCGATGCCCAATGCAAGCATCCTTCCCAACTGATCCAGAGCACGCTCCGAAATGACGAAAGCTCGCCAGACCAGCACCCCCACGAGCGCAAGCACCGCAAGTGTTCCGATGAACCCCAGCTCCTCGGCAACAACAGCCAGAATGAAGTCGTTGTGCGCCTGGGGAAGGTAGAACAGCTTGGCACGCGAAGCACCCAATCCGCGTCCAAACAGCCCCCCGGAGCCCACAGCGATCAGCGACTGGATCGGCTGATAGTTGGACGATGTGCTGTACGCACCGGGATTGAGAAACGATAGGACCCGTTCGAAGCGGTATGGCGCAAGCCGAACGGCCGCATACACCAGCGGAATACTCCCCAAACCGATCGCGCCGATGTGCCGGATGCTCGCGCCACCGGCAAAGAGCATGGTGACCGTGACCGCCCCGTACATGAGCAGCATCCCCAGATCGGGCTGGTTGATCACCACCGCGGCAATCACACCAAGCACCAAGAGGAAGGGCGCAATCCCGTCACGAAATGAGCGGATCCGCGCCCCTTTGCGCGAGATCACCGTGGCCAGGTAGATCACCAGGGCGAGTTTGAGAAACTCAGTGGGCTGCACGGCGAACGCCCCAAATGAAAGCCATCGTCCTTCGCCAAGTCCGAGCGGTAGAACGGTCACGACGGTCATCGCGAACGCCCCGATCAACAAGAGGTCGTTAAGCACAGCGAGCCGGTGGTAGTCGAGCAACGCGAAAAACACGAGAAGCGCCGCGCCGCCGAAGGCCGCGATCGCCTGTTTGAAAAGCATATGCATGTCGCTTCCGTAGTGGCGGAGAGAGAATGGCGCACTGGCGCTGTAAAGGATCACCAGGCCGCCGAGCAACAGCAACAGCGCCGCAAGTATGGTCCGTCGATCCACCCGTTCGTTCACGCAGTCGCCCTCCGCAAGTCGTTGTGCACCCACGCCTACTACGAATACGGCAGATGTCCCGGGCGCAAAAGGAGCGACGGGCGTACGAAAACGAAGATCGGTCCGCTGGCAGGCAGACAGGTGTCCCGGCGAGGAGGCGCCGGGGTCCTTGTTTCAGGGTCGAAGGAATCCGGATTGTCGACGGATCAATGCCACGAAGGCGTCGCCACGCGCAAGGCAGTTGGCGAAGGCGTCATAGCTCGAACAGGCAGGCGAGAACAGCAGTGTATCGCCCGCTCGCGCCAAGTCGAGACCGGCTGCCACGGCAGAGCCCAGATCTGGGGCCTCGATCACCGGCGCAGCAACCGCCCGAAAGACGCCCCGCAGCGCATCGCGTGCCTCACCGTAGAGCACCATGCCGCGAAGTGCGATCGCATTGAGTTCGCCGGCGAGCGCCTGATAGCCTCCCTGCTTCCAGCGTCCGCCCACCAGCAAGACGATGGGGCCTTCGGTCGCGCGAACCGCAGCCACCGTCGATGCAGCATTGGTGGACTTGGAGTCATCGATGATGCGCACGCCCGACACCGACCCGACCGGGTCCAGCCGGTGCGGTGTGTGCAGGGCCGCTCGAATCGCTTTGTCGGATACGCTTCCCACCTCGAATCCTGGGACAAGTGCGCGGCAGGCGGCGGCTGCAGCGGCCAGATTGCTCTGAACGTGAGGAGGAAGTCCAAGCCTGTGCTCGGTCCGGCCTGCGTCCATTCCGTCGTAGAACACACGACGGGCGCGGCCGGCGGCAAAGACGTTCTTGAGCGCGGCAGGGAAAATCGCTACATCATCCGGTCCCTGAAGACGAAACAGCCTCGACTTCGCGGCGGCGTAGCCCGCCATCGTTCCATGACGATCGAGATGGTCCGGCGTGAGATTGAGGAGTACGGCTACGTCGGGGCGAAAGGCGACGGACTGCTCGAGTTGGAAGCTGCTGACCTCAAGAACGAGGGGCTCGTCCGGGGGCGTGTTCACAAGCGAGATCGCCGGCGTTCCGATGTTCCCGCCGACATGAGCCTTGACGCCCGCTGCGGCCAGCATCGCTTCGATCAACCGGACGGTCGAACCCTTCCCATTGGTCCCCGTAACCGCGATCATCGTGCGCTCCGGGGCGTGGAGCGTCACGAGATCGATCTCAGACAGGACCGCCAGGCCCCGCCGAGCCGCCTCGGCAAGCACCGGGTGCGACGGGACGACGCCGGGGCTCAGCACCACCGCATCGATCTCCTCGAGAAGGGCTGAAGAGTGTCCCCGCTCTTCAACGGGGATTCCGCGTGCCGCCAGATCGGAACGGTCGTCATCATCCAATCGCCCCGCGTCACTCACGCACACTGAGATACCCTGGGAAACAGCAAACGCGACCACTGCGCGTCCGGTCAATCCGTACCCGAAGACGGCAAGTCGCGTGATCTCTCGCTTATCGATCCATAAGCCCATGGCGAACCAGCTGTTCCTCCAACGTGAGATCGCTCAGACTCCGTTCCAGCATCAGCTCCTCCGCCGTCGCGCCACCAAAGGCGATCTGCGGAGCCAGTCCGATGACCTCACTCGAGCGGACACGCAGGCCCCGAAGATCCGCCTCCCGCCGCACACGCCCGAATGCCGCCGGAAGATCGGTCGCACCAATATCCGTCAGGTTCATCGACACCTGCACACAACCCTGGCTCGCCAAACGGAGGCCGAGGGCCTTCACGCCGGGCAATCCGCCGGGGGAGCTGGCGCGAATCGCCGAGGCGATCGACCGGGCGGCAGACAGATCGTCAGAGGAAAGGATCACGTTGTACGCCACCAAGGGATCGCGAGCGCCAACCGCCGTTACCCCTGCCGTCGGGTGAACCCGTGGGGGCCCGAAGTCGGGAAGCCACTCCGCCTGTGCCATGCGGCCGGCGACGCCCCGCAGCCCGCCACGCCGAATCTCAGCGAGGTTCCGCCGCTCGGGGCGAATCGCCGCATGTTCGTACAGATACACCGGGAGTTCGAATCGTTCGGCAAGGATCCGTCCCGTTTTCCTTGCTGCCGCCACGCACTCACGCATCGATCCACCGGCAAGGGGCACAAACGGTACCACGTCAACCGCGCCCATTCGTGGATGCACGCCCCGGTGACCTGTCAAATCGATCGCCTCGATCGCCCGCTCCGTAAGTGCGACGATCGAGGCGATCAACCCTTCGGGTTGTCCAACAAGGGTGAGCACGGACCGATGATGATCCAGGTCCATCTGAAGATCGAGCAGCACGCAACCTTCGCTCTGCGCGGCAGCCGCTACGCGATTGATGACGTTCCGATGCATCCCCTCACTGAGATTGGGAACACACTCGATCACTTCGGCTCACCGCGTCTGAGGAAGCAAGAGCGAGACGATCGCCGAGGCGGCCAATTCTCCCTCAACGGTTGCCCGGACCTCCGCCTGCAGCAGCTCACGCTTCCGTCGCACAACCTTGGCCTCCAAGCGTAGCTGGTCGCCGGGAACGACCTTGCGGCGGAATCGAGCCTTCTCCACGCCGACCAGGTACCCGATCGCTGGGCCCGCCGAACCGCCGGGCACGGGAATGAACCCGGCGGTCTGAGCCATCGCTTCGAGAATCAGCGTACCCGGCATCACGGCTTCCAAAGGCTCCGGGAAGTGGCCGAGGAAGAACGGTTCATTGATCGTAACGTTCTTCAGCGCAACCACACATTCGTCTCCCTCCTCGAGAATCCGATCGATCATCAGGTACGGATATCTGAGCGGGATCCGTTGTCGGATGCCTTCAATGTCCATATCCGTTCCGTCTTACAGGTACGAAGAGATCTCGCTCTTCACCAGGTCGGTGATATTGATGATCGTTGCGGAGTTACCGAAGATGATCACGTTCTCCTGTCTCAGGACCAGGTCGAAGCCTTCCGCCAACGCCACCTTCTGGGCCGCGGCAACGATTCGCGTGGTCGCAACTTGCGTCAGCAGCTGATCGAACTGCGAGAAGGCACTCTGAACCTGAGCAAAGCGGCTCTGGAATTCGGCCGGATCGATCACGCCCACCCGCACTGTAGAAACGAGGTTCTTGACCTCATCGACGATCGGCTGCGCTTCTTCACGCCATCGCTGGAGCTCGGTCCGTACGTCGGTGAATGCGCTCGAACCGATCATCTTCTCGATCGTGCCAACATCGATCGTCAGTTGCGCATCGAGCAACTCGACCTGCAGCTCGTTGTACCGCTGCTCGTACTCCTCTCTGGAGATCGTGCTGGCCACGAACTCCTGCTGCAACGAGACGATTTCATCACGCTTGTCCGCCGCGTTCTGCCGCAGATCACTTACGGCATCGAGGAAGACGGTGAACGCTTCCTCCGCATCGATGAAGGCAATACGCAGGTCCGACGAAGACCCGCTTGCGTTCTTGAGTTCGTCGATCTGGCTTTGCAGGGCTTCCACATCCGCGCCAGCGTTTCCACCGTCCTGCGGAAGAACAAACTGAAGGACCAACGCACCTGCAGCCAACAGCAATGCAAGCCCAGCAACTACAATTCCACTCCGAGACATACTACTCCTCCTTGTCAGTCGACCGATCTCTTTCGATTATAGATCTCCTGGCAAATTTCGCCATGTGCTAGAACATGGGGCCGAACCCTACATCGAACTGAGGGACCCAGCTCCACTCCGGCCCGAGAACCCACGCGAAATCCAATCGCACGAAGACCCCAGCCGCGTTGATTGCAAGCTCAAATCCGGTTGAGGCAAGAACATTCTCGAAATTTACCGCATCGAGGTTTACCCCGGCGTCGAGGAAAGTCGTGAAGACGAGCCCCTCGATCAGCTCGATACGATGTTCGAAGTTGCCGACGAACATCCGATGGACCGTCTGACCTTCGGTCCCTCGCACCGTGGTGGGGCCTCCCAACTCGAAGGCCTGGGCGGTGGCCAGGGCGTCATCGCCCCAACTCGTCCGCAGCCGGATGCCGAACACCTGATCGAGACTGCCGAGAACGGAGAAACCAGTCTCCTGGAATTGAATCCACGTCCCAATCAGCTTGAGGTACTCCTTGCTTGCGGAGAACCCGCCGGCCTTCTCCAGCGATAGCACACGCCGTTCGCCCTGCGTGGGGAAGTAGGGATCTTCGATCGTGTTGTAGCTCACGGAGACCGTGACTGAATCGATCGGCGTCCACCGAGTTTCACCCACAACCTGCTCGTTTTCATGCGCAAAAGAGAGCGACAGGTCGCTGAATGCGGCGATCGGGTAGTCGAACCCAACCCGTGCGCCGAGCGTCATCAGTGCGTGCGCGTCTTCACCCGATCCCACATCGGCGAGCTCCCTGTACAGATCGAGTCCCACGCGATCGAACTCGGGGAAGTAGGCCACCGTGGTGTATCCGACCGTCCACGTGCTGGTGAGGGGGTCGATGTCGGAAGAAAGCCCGCGCCGGTAGCTCAGAGAGACATCCTGTCCAGTTCCAAACAGGTTCTTCTGCTCGATGGACAACTCTCCGACAAGGCCGCCGGTGCTCGGTTCAAGTGCCAGCGCCCCGTTCATCCCACCCAGACGTTCCCGCTCGGTGACCATCACGGCCACGCGGACCTCGTTTTCATCCGTCCACTCCGGGAGGAGATTGACCGATCCAAAATACCCAAGGGATCTCAATTGCTGGTAAGCGACCGCCAGGTGATTCTTGCGCAGCGGCTCTCCGATCCGGAGATCTAGATTCCGCTCGATCACGTACTGCTGCGTCGTCGTGTTCCCCGAGATGAAGATCTCGGCCAGGCGTCCCTCGTGAACCGATACCCGCAGGACACCGTCCGCATCCGGTCCATCCGTTGTGAACCGGACCATGACATAGCCGGCCCCCTTGTACAGATCGTATACGCCTTCCAGCACGCCCAGCAATGCGTAATTGTCAATCGCCCCGTCGGGCACCGGTCCCAATGCCGCGTTCACGGCATCTGCCGGGAAACGGGTGATCCCATCGACCTCCGCGCTCAACGCGGTGATCTCCTCATCAATCACCTGCCGCTCGGTGAGGTTCCACACGAGGACCACCTCATCCGCCTGATCACGCACCTCGGGGACCACATCGACCCCAGTGAAGTAGACCGAGTCCCGAAGCCGGGAGAGCACGCGCTCGATGTCTTCCTGACGCAGGGGCTCTCCGAGCGGAAGATCGATCATCTCCTCGGGAATGCTGTTGGGGACGGTCTGCAATCCGGTGATTTCCGTACCCACGACCCGCCCCTCGATCAATTCGATCGCCAGCGTGTCTTCCATCGACACATCTCCGATCATGACCAGCAGGTATCCGCGCTTGTTGTAGTCGGAGATCACTTCCTGGAGTGCCGTCTCCAGTGCCACGCGATTGATCACCTTGTTCTTCCGGATGTCATTGTCGCGAAGGATCCTCTTGAGTCTGAAGTCGGACATGAGCGGCTCTTCGATCAGCGGAATTCCGAACAGCTTATACCATCGGACATTGACGTTTCCGGAGATCTCGATTTCGCTCAGCACGGGATTCTCTACGACGCGGAACACCACCCGGCCGTCCTCGGTCACCTCTGGCAGGACCTCACTGAACCAGCCAAGATCGTAGATTGCCTGCGAAGCGACCTTCAGATCCGATGTCGTGATCTCATCCCCTTCGCTGATCGCAACGACATCCAGGACCTCGAACGTGCGGATCTCGTGATTGCCGTCTACGGTGATCTCCGTAACCACCAGCGGAAATTGGACGGCGGCGAACACGCTCCCCCCCCATCCCAAGACCGCCAACAAGCCCCCGATGATCGCCAGCTTCCTCATGCACTTCCTCCTCTGGGCCTCTTCAATCCAACCGATATACCACCGCAGCAAAGACAACGGGGATCTAATCCATGACTGCGAAGCGCGCCGAGAAGATACCATGGGGATGTGTTTTTTTCATGAATTGCAGATGGCATTCCTATGCTCCGCCCTGCGTTTCGGGCGCACGGAACTTGATCGCTTCGGCAACGTGTGCTGCCTGGATGTCCGCTTCTTGCTCGAGATCGGCAATCGTTCGGGCCACTCGAAGCACCCGTGCATGTCCACGCGCGCTCAATCCAAACCGTGCCGCGGCGCGCTTGAGCAGAACCTCCGCCGCCTCGTCCAGCGCGCAGCATTCGTTCAACTCGCGCCCATCAAGCTGCGCATTCGCCGCATGGGTCCCGTTCTTCTCCGCCCGATCCCACTGTCGCAATCTCGCGCCAGCCACCCGAGCCCGGACGGATTCGGAGGATGCGGGCACATGCACGGAGAAGAGATCATCGAGCGGAAGCCGAGGGACCTCCACGTAGATGTCGATTCGATCCAGAAGGGGCCCCGACAGACGCCGCCGATAGCGCTGGATATCACGCGCCGAACAGGTACACGGTTGCGCCGAATCCCCTAGAAAGCCGCACGGACAAGGATTCATTGCGGCAACCAGGGTAAAGGAGGCCGGGTAGCGAACAGAAATGCCTGCCCTCGAAAGGAGAATCGATCGATCCTCTAACGGCTGCCTGAGCGTCTCGAGAACCCGGCGATCGAATTCGGGAACCTCATCGAGGAAGAGGACACCGTGATGCGCAAGACTAATCTCTCCCGGCCCCGGCACACCGTGCCCTCCGCCCACCATCCCCGCGTACGACACCGTGTGATGGGGGGCACGAAACGGTCGCCGGGTCACCAACGCCCGTCCCCGCTCCAGCTGGCCGGCCGAGCTGTAGATGCGCGTCACGTCCAACGCCTCCTCGAGCGATAGCGGCGGGAGCAGTTCGGGAAGGCAACGCGCAAGGAGACTCTTGCCCGCCCCGGGCGGTCCGGTCATCAAGAAGTTGTGAGCATAACGACGGGCGAGGTGGCCCCCGGAATATGCAGATGCAATTCGGCTCTTGGATTGCAGGATGAGCCAAAGACAAAGACCTCAGCGCCAACCGCTTCGAGCGCAAGGCGCTTGTCTTTGTAGCCAAAGGTGCGTAACTTCGACTTGACCTGTTTGCACCAGTTGGCCACCCCATCAAGGCGCTTAAGAGCAACCTGTGCTTGCTCAAGCTCTCTCCTGCCTTGCTCCATTTGACATTCGAGACGCTGCTCATCGGACTCTAGTTTCCTTAGCTCGTCCAGGAGTTTCGCTCGAATCCCGTCTGCGTTTGCGGAGTCGTACTCAGCTCCCAGATCCCCTAACGCTTCGATCAAGCCTCGCTGACGTGCCTTCGTGGCCGCAATGGCTCGCTTGATGGCCTTGCAGCCACCGTCGCTCAAGGGCTTCGATCGAAGCCTCTCAACCTCCCTCTGAACAACCTTCGGGTCCGTCAGGAACGAGCAAACACAATCCCACACCCAGTCGTCTAGGCGCCTGCTGTTGATCCACGGCCTTGAACCCGGTCTGCAAGTCGATCGCCGGTGACTGGTCTTCCCACGGCATCTGTATGAGTGTTCTACTCTCCCTGTTCGTCGCCGAGTGTCTGTCCACATTGGGAAACGGCACTCGCCGCACTTGATGTGCCCGCGAAGCAGGTAATGCTCTTCATTACTGCAGTTTCGTGACGCGAGATCCTTATTTCGCTTCAGCCGCTCTTGCACGAGCCCCCATGTCTTCTCATCCACGATCGCTGGAGAGCATTCACCTGGCATTTCGATCCACTCATCGCGGGGCCGTTCAGCAACACGGCTCCCTTGTCGAATCCATCGCCAGGAAAATGCTCTCCCTGCATAGGCCGGCTCATGCAGAATTCGCGATATCGTGCTCTTTGACCAGTGATCCTTCCCACGGGGAGATGGGACTCCTTCATCTGTCAGGCGCCGGGCCATCTCGCGTATCGAAACGCCAGATGCAGCCCACTCGAAGATCCTCCTGACTACCGCTGCCTCGATTTCGTTGATCGTTCTAATACCGTTTCGCAAGTAGTACCCGTAGAGGCTGACTCCCGTTCCGAGGAGCTTCCCCCCTTTCACCTTGCTGAGCTTCCCTCGGAGCGTGCGCTCGCGGATGAGTTCTCGCTCCAGCTTTGCTGCATATCCTTTCACATATTGTACGAGCATGCCTTCGTCCGATCTCTCAAACGACTGAGTGACGAAGCGCACGTCCACGCCATTGCGTTCTGCCTCCTCAAGGACGATCACAAGGTGTATCGGGTCTCGCGAGAGCCTGTCAGCCGAGTGCACGTAGAGAGCGTCGATCCGATGACTGGCGATCAAGCCTTCTCGTATCCTTGTCAGCTCTGGGCGGTTCCACAGCTCAGCGCCAGTATGGACCTCCGAGAAGACAAACCCTGACGGAACACTGCAGCCATCTCTCGCAGCTGCCTGCGCACAACCCTTGAGTTGCGTGTCTAGTTGCCGCTTCTCCTCTTTTGAAGGGCTTGACACTCGCGCGTAGATTGCTGCCTTCATTCCTCCTCCTTTCGACTCATTACCATTCTGTTTGCGCACTTTTATTATACGGACGATCGGAGGACAACTAAGCCCTCCTTAGGTGTCCAGAGCACGTTTCGAAAATCTGGTTGTCATGAACAAGAACCGAAATGCAGCCTGGAGCCGTCTGTGGAAGGGACTACTCCTTGGCGGTACCGAGAAGAGCTGCATCGCCAGTGAAAGCAGATTGAATCCCGATAGTGACAATCGTGGGAGTCACTGCTCGCTCGATGAGAACGGGAAGTCTCCACAATCTCCCGGATCGGGTGAGGACGGTGGTCCTTCCCCATGAAAGCCAGTGCCCCTGCGGTAACAGGGGCAGCCAGCAACAGTGTCTCTAACCCTTCACGGTACACCGCCGGAACCGATTCGGTCAAACCCGGCTGCGCGTCGACAAGCGGCCAGCCTGATCTTCTTCGCCTTTCCGAGATGGGTTTGTCGCTGATCCCGCTCCAGCCTGGAACCAAGATTCCATATCGCGGGTTTCGATGGAAACGCTATCAGAATGGCACCACATCACCGCCTCAGATCGATGCATGGGCATCACAGTTCGAGGGGTGCAACTGGGGGTTACTGTTGGGGCGCCCGTCTCGCGTCATTGCCGTAGACGTTGACTCCCTCGAAGCGCTTGAATGGTGTCGGCAGCAAGGCGGCCTGGACGTTCCAGGGGCAGTGTGGTTCAAGACCGGTCGTGGCTGGCAGTGGTTGTTCCGTCTTCCTGAAGAGCTACTTGATGTCCGGGGTGTGAACCCGTATCCCGGTGTTGAGTTGCGAGCGAATGGCCAATACAGCGTAGTCCCGCCGTCTATCCATCCATCGGGGAAGCACTACGCATGGCAATGCGCGCCAGAAAGCTACGCCCCTATTCCTCAAGTACCCAAGTGGGCCCTGAAACTGCTCGAAGGGCCTTCGACGTCAGGCCAGATCACGTTTTCTGCCACGCCAAAGCGATCAATGACCGGACCTCGAGCGAAAAGACCAAACGATCTTGGCCAGCAGCACGACGCCAAGCATCAAGATCGCAGTGCGAACCCTATCCCATTGACGACGATCAACCGCGGACTTCTACGCTCCAGCGGGTATCGCCTGCTAGCGGAGTCCCGATACCTGAAAGGCAATCGGCGGATGGCCTTCTACAACCTCGCGTTGATCCTGAAGGGCGCTGGAGTGGGTTACGAAGCTTCATGGAGGCTGCTCCAGCAGTGGAGGTTGTCCAATACCTCACCTATCTACGGTGAGCGTGGCGACGACGATCCTGGCGAGGCACGCCGGGTATTCAACGCGGTGTGGGCTCATGGATATCGCCCCACTGCTAAACACCTTCGCGAACCTGTCAATGAACAAGGGCAACGGATCTCGAAGGCTGCGGCCCAATCGGTTTGCCGCTTCTATCCTGATACACGTCCTCGAACCGATTGGAGGCATGAACCAGCTGTTGTGGCAGTGCTTCGAATAGTTGAGTTTCTTGCACGGAACCGAGTCGGTCTTCATGGACCGATTGCGTTCTCACATGCCGAACTGGCGCAGCTGGTCGGCATCACAGAGGCTCGTGTTATGCATGCGGCTCGTATCTTGACAGCTCTTGGGGTCAGAACGCTCCGAACTCGAGGTCGATCCCAAACGTCTCATTACAGAGTCACAACCCTTCACCAACACACACCCCGCACCGTTTGTAGGATGTTCGTTAGCTGTGGCGCCTGGAAGGGGGGGATGGATTTTCTGTGGCACCGAATCGTGCGTTGCTTTGGCAACGTCGTCAGGCCGCTGGACGAGGCCTTGAACTCCCTGCGGCAGGGAAGAAGCGGAACCACAGACACTACATCTCTGTCAGCTGCAGAAGGCATACCCTTTGCTGCCAACTCTAGGGCTCCGCCGGCCAGGATGGCAACAGCGGTCGTTAAGACAACTCGCCTGAAGCCGGTGCGGCCCCCCATGGCGCTGGACTTGGGGGCGGCGCTCTTGATGTAGGCTGATGGCAGCTTCCTCCACAACCCTGACATCGCCGCCCGGCATCTCTCCCCCGAAAGCGCACACAAGTCCGGTCTCCCGACAGGGGCGACGCAATAGGCGCGTCTTTGCTATGCTGCACAGACAGCTTAGACTGTCTGTGGAACAAGATCGGAGATTCCACTTGGGGGGCGAGAGGAGGGTGACAATGCCAGAAGTGATTATCATACCCGAAGGCAAGGTCTGCGATTACATAGATGGAAAGTTCAGGAACGATACACCCGAGGAGTATGTTCGCCAGAATATCGAGAAACGTCTGGTGAACGAGCACAAGTACCCGAAAGGTCGCATCGCGGTTGAATTCACGCTTCACGTCGGTTCCAAGAAACCTCGCGCTGACATCGCAATCCTTGCGCCAGAGGCGCCCGCACGCGAACAGGAGTACATCCAAATCATCATTGAGTGCAAGAAGGAGAGCGTAGAACCTAACTCGCGTAGAGACGGCGTAGGGCAACTCAAGTCATACATGTCGGCGTGCCCGAATTGCGAGTGGGGAATGTGGACTAACGGGAAGTACAAGGAGGTGCTCCGGAAAGTCGTCACGGATGAAGGCGAGATCAGGTTTGATGAGTTCAACGACATCCCTTCCGCTGATGGCAGCATAGAGGTCATAGATAGGCCGAATCGTAGAGCACTGAAGAGCGCGGTGGAAGACAATCTGCTATTCGTATTCAAGACGTGCCATAACCATATCTACGCCACTGACGGCATGCAGAAACAGCCGGCATTCTTCGAATTGCTCAAGGTGATCTTCTGCAAGATTGAGGATGAGCGGAACCTCGGCAAGCCTCTTGAGTTCTATGCTACATCTGGCGAGCGCTCGAATCCGGACGGCCAACTCACCGTACAGAAACGCATTGCAGCGATCTTCGAGCGTGTCAAGAAGAAGCACCCGCGCATCTTCGACCGAGCAGATGAACTACGACTGAAACCTCGAAGCCTGGCCTATGTGGTCAGTGAGTTGCAGAAATACTCCCTTCTAAACACGCATATCGATATCAAGGGTAAGGCCTACGAGGAATTGGTCGGTGCGAATTTGCGGGGTGACCGAGGGGAGTTCTTTACGCCGCGGAACGTCATGCACATGGCTGTCGAGATGATCTCGCCAACTGTGGATGAACGTGTGCTAGACCCGGCCTGCGGAACCGGAGGCTTCCTGGTTGTCGCAATGAACAAGGTCATCTCATCACTTGAAGGAGTGCTTGAGGCGGAGTCGGGCACGCCGACAGGACGGTGGAGTGATGATGAGAAACGTGCATTCCAACAACGTATAGCTGAGATTGCCCGGAGCAACTTCTTCGGATTCGACCTGAACCCGGATCTTGTGAAGGCTACCAAAATGAACATGGTCATGAACAACGACGGAAGTGGCAACATATACCAAACTGACTCGCTCTTGCCGCCTCATGCATGGGACGATGATTTCCGCAAGAGCCTGACACGCGCGCTCGGCCTTCGCGAATCCATCCTACGAAACAGCGACACCATAAGTATGGCTGACGTCATCGTTACAAATCCGCCCTTTGGGAGCAAGATCCCAATCAAGGACCCGCACATTCTTGAGCAATTCGACCTTGGGCACATCTGGAGGCGCGAAACGACCGGAAGCGAACGCTGGACACTGACTACGCGCTTGCAGAGCTCGGTCCCGCCCGAGCAGCTGTTCATTGAGCGATGTCTGCAATTCCTGAAGCCTGGGGGACGGATGGCAATCGTTCTCCCAGACTCTATTCTTGGCGCACCGGGACTTGGCTACATCCGCCAATGGCTGATCAGCAAGGCCTTTATCGTGGCAAGCATCGACTTACACGAGGACACCTTCCAACCGCGCAATGGAACGTTCACCTCCATCTTGTTTCTCCGCAAGAAGACGCCGCAGGAGATCCATGAGGAAGAGCGCTCTGGCAGAATGGCTGACTACCCAATCTTCATGGCAATGGTCGATCGTGTCGGTCATGACAAGCGAGGCTACACGCTCTACAAGCGCGACGAACAAGGCAACGAGATCCTTGTACCCGATGTAGAGGTCGTTGCCCTTGACGACACGCGGTCGAGCGAGATTTCATCGATGCGGAAGGTGATTGACGATCAAACGCTGGACGTGCCAGCAGTTTTCGCTCAATGGAGAGAGAGAGAGGGCGTCTCATGGTAGCAGGCATCCCCCCGGAGCGCGATCCACGATCACCAATTGTAGTCCCGGTCGAAATGGCCGAGCAGGATCTTCGCTGGTCGAGTATCAGCATGCGTGAGGTCCTGAAGAGAGATGTTCTTCTCAAGGCGGCGGTGTTCGACATCGAAGGCCGCCATGCGAGAGAAACCCTAGAGGAATGCAGATGGCCTCTCACAACTCTCGCCGGGGAGCATGGCATGGCCGAGGCATTCCACCGCCCTCGATTCAAGCGTTTGTGGGTGGAGAAGTCAGACCTCCCCATCCACCAGCCTGGCCAGATTGGCGAACTCAATCCGAGACCGGCAGGCTACATATCGCCTCTTACGAAGACAGACATCGAGGCATTGCGGGTCACGAAGGGACAGATCCTCCTTACATGCTCAGGCAGATCAGGCAGCATCGGCAGGGCAGCCTTCGTCTCTCAGACTCTGGACGGGAGGATCTTCAGCCATGATCTGATACGCATCTCGTGTCAAGACAGCAACGACAGCGGATACATGTACGCTTTTCTCCGTACACAGACGGGACGTACGCTCATTAGGAGCAACGAGTACGGCGCCATGATACCTCACATTGAGCCGTTTCATCTCGAAACAGTGCCGATCCCCAATCCGCCGCACGAGCTGAAGCAGCGGATAGGCGATCTCGTATGCCATTCCTACGCTCTCCGCGACGAGTCGAATGCACTGCTCGATGAGGCTGAACAGCTCCTAATCCAAGCGTTGGAACTCCCGCCACTGCCGGAGCTACATCCACAGTACTTCGATAGATCAGCGGAAGTCCGCAACTACACCGTGGCGCTCTCCACCCTTGCTGGACGTCTTGATGGCTCCTATCACGCTCCCATTGTGGGCGCGATTGTGCAGCAGTTGAGAGCGGGGGCTGCTGAAGTTACAAGCATCGGAGATCCACGGATCAGCAGGCGCATCATTCTTCCCGGCCGCTTCGCCAGGGTTTATGTAGGAGAAGGACAGGGTGTTCCGTTTTTCGGTGGCAAGGGGCTATATGATCTTGATCCTGCCAAGAAGAAGTACCTATCGCTAGCCCACCACGCGGATCGGATTAGGGAGCAGCTAACCCTGCGAGAGAACATGGTGCTGATCACATGCAGCGGTACGATCGGCAAAGTGACTCTTGTACCCAGACACTGGGAGAAGTGGACCGCTAACCAGCACATCATACGTGTGCAGCCAACATCGCGCGAGATGGCGGGCTACATCTATGTGTTCCTTGCTACAGAGTACGGACGTGAACTCATTCGGCGCTTCACCTACGGAGCTGTCGTGGATGAGATTGATGATCGCCACGTCGCAGCTGTTCCCATCCCCTTCTTGAAAGATCTTGCAGTCCAAAGGGAGATTGGCCGCTTGGCACTCGACGCCAATGCGAAGAGGGCGGAAGCGTACTACGTTGAGCAGAGCGCGATCCGTGCCGTCAACGAAGATGTGATTCACGCGAAGCTAGACGGCTAGAGAGCAGTGAGAACTCATGCGAAACGCTCAGCAGACGCAGATGCCCCAGGCAAGCAATGAATCCGAGCCAGGCTGCCCCTCAGACGATCGAGTTCCTCGGTGGAACATGTGAGGTATCGGGAGGCAATCCGGGTACGGGTTTCAGACGCGTCTCGGTGCAACGGAGCCAGCAACAAGAGGCTCCTGATTCTCCACACAGGCTCGTCCGCAACTTGTCCTGCTATCTCACGTGGAGCGCTTCATCACATGACTACCGTGGCATGCATTCCGTAGCTGACTATCCTCTCCCGTTCTGGGAAGCCAGTTGGCCTAGACCTGCGACTCCTTTGCGATGTCGTCTAGCGCTGTCTTCACCAGGAAGATGACGTGTTCGACCTGCTTCCTCGTGAGCGAGATCAGTTCTCCCTCTTCGAACCAGGGAATCGTCTCGCACTTCACCAGCTCCGGTAATGCGACCGCCCGGTGGTGTATGATCGACCGTCGCAGTAACCTCAGATCCCCCATTACCGGAACCTCAAGGGCACGTCTATCTAGGTTTAGCTCAGCGGCGATACGGCCTCGGTAGTAGTCCTCCCAGTATTGGTAGAGCAGGACCATGCAGAGATTCCCAATCACATGGTCGTTCTGCCCGTCTTTCAGATTGCGTTCCCGGTACTCCTTCTGAGTGCAGATGTGTAGAGCATATGCGCCAGGATCATCCGGAGCTCCATGCCCATAGATTATCTTGGCAGCATCTAGCTTCTTGGGACTGCGGTCCGGTAGGCGGCGCAACGATTCGAGACGGAGCCTGTCGAACTCCCTGACGATCAGGTCGAAGCCGGACTTGCTGTCCAAGTACACGCCGTAGACGCTATCGAGGACCGCCCGGAACTCCTCTACAGCTTGCGATGACGGCATTGTTCTACTCGCTCCAGAAGGCTAGATCGGCTGGCAGTTCGTACGGCGCCCCGAGATCGCGGAGCTGCTGCAGGATACCTAGAACAGCGTCAAGTCCGCGCTTGGCTTCATCCAGCTTACAGTCGGCTCCGCTATGCATGATCTCGTTTCGCTTCTGATTGAGCCACTTGACTTCAGCCGCGAGTGCTTCATTCTCCATGAGGCTACAACCGGTAGCCATCTTGAGAACAGGCCCCAGAAACGTGGAAAGACGAGAGCTCTCGATTCGCCGCAGGAGACGCCCTGCTGCCTCCTGATCTAGATGCGGCAAACGATCGCACAAGAAGCTCTGCAATAGATCATCAAGAAGGGCAAAACCAACAACGAACGCCTCACTTCGGTATCCGCCATTCGCGAGGTCGACCGCCCGAGCAAGGAGACGGACTTCATTCGGAAGCGGGGATGAGATATCTACACGGACATCCTTGAACTGTGGTGGGAAGTTGATCGCGGACGCGAATGACTGTGTAACTCGTACGCTCGCAGTCTCACCGTTCAGAAATAAGTTGGCGAATAGCAGATCGATCTCGCCGACCGTTCGGACAACACTTGCGCCAAACTGACTGGAATGGGCAAGTTTCAGATGCATAAGGAAGTGATTCAGAGCCGGTAGGATGCTCTCGTTCACGATCCGAGAATGATTCTCCATAAGCCAAGTTCGCAGCTGATCCTCTGCAAGCTCGTGGCGCAGCTCCCTGACGATCTCAATAAGAGTGCATGGACCAAGGCTGATGCTGTAACCTTTACCGGGGAGCAGTTCGACCTTCTCGCTGTACTCAAGCTTGACGTAGGTCGTGAAGTCGTCGCCTGGCAGCACAGCAGAGATGTCGACAGGCGCCGCATTGCAGTGGAAAGGCAGCGCAACTCGAGCCGTTAGCTCATAAGTACGTGCATTTCGCTGCTCCACAGCTTGTCGACCTCCCACAAGATCATACGATAGCCCGGGCTCCGCACAACATGGAACTCTCGGCGTTCCATTTGCTCCAAACACTTGCGCTGTCTCTGCGAGGCAACCTTGGGGCAGCCAATTGCCTTCCATTACGATGTGCAGCAGAGGACATTCCTCCATCGGGAAGCTCTCCGCATCTCCTTCGCCATTGACGCAATCAGTCACTGATGCTCACTGCTCTTCATCTTCTCTCCAGAAGCTGCAATTGTGATCCTGCATGCCGTAAAGGGTTCATCATGTGAACCCAAGGGTTCACCACATGAACTCAAGGGTTCACCACGTGAACCAAGTAGTACATACAGTAGTAAAGACAGTAATAGTGAGTAGATAGGCGCCAACGCCAGTCTTGCGGATCGCGATTCGCGTCGCTCTTGGTCTGCTCTTCACACTTCTCCCAGAAGCTGCAATCCAAGCCGGCTGCCGATACCACAGCACCTTCTCTCCAGAAGCTGACGTCGACCGTTCTCTCTCGATAGGTCTTCGGGCCGGAGACTACCCATCCGCCTATCTGCCAGGGCTGCAATCGACCATCAGGAGAAGCTCTTCTCCGCGACTGAGACCAGATTCGTCGCCGATTCACTACATGGGGTAGTCGAGCTGGAAGCTCAAACACAAGACGATATCGTTTGTGAAGGGGACCCTTTCTAAACGATGTAATTGCAGAATCAGCCTGCTTCCTTATATAATAGACTTCATGGGAGGTATATGTACGCATGCATACAGCGCAGATAGCAATTGGCTACGCCAGAGTCAGTACCCCCACACAGAAGGAACAAGGCGCCTCACTGGAACTGCAATGCGAGCGCATCACTTCATTCTGCAATGCCAAAGGATGGATTCTTCGCAAGATCCACGTCGATGCTGGCTGGTCCGCCCGATCGCTCGATCGGCCCGCTTTACGCGACCTGTTCGATGACCTTCGTCTCGGGGACATAGACACGCTAGTGGTCTTGAAGCTTGACAGACTAACTCGCTCGGTTAGGGATCTTGGCTTCCTTGTTGACGAGCTGCTTGGTAGTGTTTCGTTGGCTGCAGTGGAAGAGTCAATTGACACAGGAACCGCTAACGGTCGCATGATAGTGAATCTGATGACGTCAATCGCACAGTGGGAACGCGAAACAATCGGAGAGAGAACCTCTGCCGCCATGCAGTTCAAGCGCCGAGTTGAGAGGAAGTGGATGGGGCGACCACCTTTTGGCTTTAGAATTGACAAAGACTCGGGCAAGCTAGTCGAAGTCCCGTCTAGGATTAAGCAGATTCAGTACATGAAGCGAGCTCGCCGAGCCGGCAGGTCCCTGTCGTGGATCGCCGACAAGACGGGAACATCCAAGAGCCTTGTGCAGCGACTTGTCAGTACAGACATGCGGACAATCAGATCGTCAGTGAGGCGCTTCTGCAGAGAGTGAGGGGTCTGATGTCTAGCGTGCAGACGTTCCACTCAGGAGGTGGAGATGAAGCTGGTAGCGATGCTCGGAGCCGCAATTGGAGTATGCGCAATACTGGTACTTGCGCTCGTTTCTCAAGAAGGGTCAGTGAGTGGCGGTGATCTGCCGCTCGACCGATCCGGCCAAGTGTGGACCAATCCCCCCTCGGACGACGAGGATCTTGCCGGCGAGGAAGCGCTAGGATTCCCAGAAGCAACGCTGCCTACGGTACTTGGGATTGCGGGCAGTTCGCTTGAGGGTGAATCGGCCATGTCTTGCGGGAGCGACGCTAGCCCGCAGTTTACGTCGGCCACTCCCGCGCAGCTGTCGCTCATTTCAGCCCATGAGATCGCACCAGGACTCCGTCGAGACAACGCAATACAACTCTTGGCCACAAGATCCTTCGTTTGGGATGATGAACCGAGCGTCGATCGTGAGAATATCGGGGCAAGGGGCTATGCGTTCCTGTTGATGCCAGACGAATGCACCCTCACATCTCAAATGCTCATCGCAAGCTGGGGGGAACCAGACTCGATTGGCGAGACGGAGATAAACGGCTTCCCAGTCTATGTCTACCTTGAGCCTCCATATGGCGAGATTCATGTTGTAATAGCGGCCAATGACGTACCGATGAGCGTGACAACGTACATGACTTCTCTCTTCTTTCAGGAGAGGAATCCAGCATGGACGCCTGGTCAATGTGAGATGGTGGCGAGACGCAGCTTCGCGCTCGGGTTCAACGAAGAGCTTGTTCTTGCGAGCTGGGGGGAACCTTTGCGCAAGAATCGTTCAGTTGGCGCATGGGGAACCAGCGAGCAGTGGGTCTATCCGCAAGGTGTCTATCTGTATTTCGAGAATGGGATTCTTGAGAGCTGGCGGGATTCGAGATGAGGTTCGCATTGCTCCGCTGGCTCGTACATCGACATTCACCGCGAGACACTGGTCGTCATCAAGGCATGACAGCCGCAGTTCGGCTCCTTGTCTCTTCTTGCCCCAGGATACCTCATGCGACCTCACAGCCGAATACGGGGCCTACAGGGCGCGATAACCCTTATCGGGTCAATCATTCGTGGCGCTCTTTGTCTTTCGAGAGAGTCCGCTGATGGGAGCAGTATGGCGTCTTGTGAGGTGACGTCTCGCAGCCCGCATGGAGACAAACTAGTCCTCAAAGCCTATCTGCTACGTATCTTCAGGCTTTCTCGGTCGTCACTCCACCAGGTTTCTTGGCTGTGAATCTGCGTCCCCAAATTCTCTAAGTACCTCATACAACCTCACAAGCTAGGAACGCCTTTGTCTTTTGGAAGTGCTCTTCCAGTCTCTAGTTTCGTGATCGCCTCAAGTCTCTCGACCCCGTGGAATTGTCGCAGAATATCGACCACCCCGCCGCGTATGGCCGCAGGCACAGATTCACCTGCTTCGCGCACGACTCCCACGGACTAAGCCGCACGGGTCATCCATCCTTCTCTGCTCGTGACGTTGCTTGAAAGACTACGGTGTTGCTCTGCATCGGATTGCGATGCGGCGCGATGCTACTAGTTGCTCATTCCGAGTGGCCTGCCTGGTTGCATAGTATCAGCGGACCAGATTCGCTATGCTGCTCTCAGGAGAGACAGGACAAGGCAGGAGACAGGCGTGGTCAGACAGCGCGACGTTTCTCCATGTGATTCATGGAGTGACACTAGACAGGAGATCGAGAGACTTGCGTTTCCTGTCGCAGATTGTGAGTGGGACAGATTCGTCAGTCATTCCGAATCCCAGGCACTGCATCCGCCCTTTGATGTTGCCGACATTGAGGAGCTAGTCGGCCAATACAGGGAGTGGCACAAAACGCAGGAACCGGCGGCAAGCAATCACCAGAGCCAGACTCAATCAGCCATGCTGCGTGGAGAACTCTGGTGCCAGTTCCCAGGTCCTGTCGCGGGGATCGTGCGGGATTGGAGGCGACTGGTCTTCGAGACCACCGATCCGCCCTGCAAAGACCTACGCCAGGTCGATCATTGGACTTATCTCGCTGCAACCGGAGATCTCGCACCGGTGGAATCGTCTACTGCTGCGGGGAAAGCCCATAATGGCGAGCTAGCAAACGTATTCAGCATCGGCGACGAGGATAACGTTCTGGAGTCCCTACAAGGTCTCTCTGCTTGGATCTCAAGAATACTCGGCTGCGATGAATGGGACGCAACGTGCTACGTACTAATGGGAAGAACCCCACCACTTCCGCCAATACACGTAGTCACTGATCTACTAGATGATCCATGCGGAGGGCGCGGGCGAATCGTAATCACAGTGAATAGGCCACAGGAGATTGACAAGGAGACGCTGTGGAACGAATTCAACGTGGTTCGCGAGCGTTCCTTTGACGTCGAAAGGGCGCGGAGATGGACGCGCAATGATGAGCTTCTGTTAGAGCTATGTCTTAGGACTCCACATCTTACATTCGAAGAACGCTGTCGCAAATGGAACTCCGCGTTCGGAAGGACGCTCTCAGTAGAGGCATTCAGGAAGCGGTTCGAGCGACTTCGAGAGCTCATACGAGAGACTTCAAATCAGACAACACCCAGACACGATCAATCTGACGAGGGCGAGGCGACAACTGAAGATGGACAATAGGTATGGCAGATCCGAGTCGACCAGCTCTTCCACCAGGCAGGCGCTCGCACTGGGCGCAGCTGCTACAGCGTACGCAACATCAGCAGGTATGGAGCGTGACTTGTCATCTGGTCAGTTGTACGTAGCACATTGCACGGCTGCTTCACCTCTCGACTCCCGCCTGGTATCCTGCTCTCAAGGAGGAGAGATGCGGAGAGAATCTCAACGAAGGTTTCGTAGAACCGTCAGGAAGGGGTCATGCATGGGTACGACACGGCTTGTGGGATGGAGTTTCCTGCTTCTGGTCATCTTCGTGCAGACCGCCACTGTGGCGACTTATGGGCAGCAATGCATCGAAATCCTTGAGCCGAACGCGGCCACCATCTGGACGCCTGGTGAGATTGTGACAATAAGATGGAGCATGCAGCCCTGTTGCGACGCGGGACACAGTCCGTACTCGCTATGGTACCTTCGCTTCGAATTCTCGAATATCTGTGATGTGCTCAGTTATCCGGTCATTTCCTTCTGGAACACCGCGAATGGCTGCGGAGAATTCCAAAGCACATACCGAGTCCCGCCTGATGCAATCGCCAGCGATTCTGCGTGCATTACTCTCTGGGATAATCCAATCGGCGGGAGATCGCAGTTGTTCACGATCGCTCTCGACGACGACGCCCCGCCCGTCATCTCCTGCCCTAGCAACGTCACCATCGAAGCTGGCGATTCCGAACATCCCTCCAACACAGGCCAAGCAACGGCGACTGATACCAACGATCCGTCACCTACTGTGACCTACTCCGACTCCGTAGCCGGAACCTGCCCGAAGATCATCACCCGCACTTGGACCGCAGAGGACAACTGTGGCAACACCGACACCTGCGTACAGACGATCACGGTCGAGGATACGACCGATCCCGTCATCTCCTGCCCTAGCAACGTCACCATCGAAGCTGGCGATTCCGAACATCCCTCCAACACAGGCCAAGCAACGGCGACTGATACCAACGATCCGTCACCTACTGTGACCTACTCCGACTCCGTAGCCGGAACCTGCCCGAAGATCATCACCCGCACTTGGACCGCAGAGGACAACTGTGGCAACACCGACACCTGCGTACAGACGATCACGGTCGAG